>Ga0194110_10006892_pt1 | contig 13191 bp, 11 predicted proteins | sample TA2Kig1200mmetaG_FD_146192 | JGI IMG/M metagenome (GOLD analysis project Ga0194110, IMG submission 146192) | Freshwater microbial communities from Lake Tanganyika, Tanzania - TA2015032 Kigoma Deep Cast 1200m | ecosystem: Environmental > Aquatic > Freshwater > Lake | place: Tanzania: Lake... | reverse complement strand
ATTAACAATTCTTGAGCATCATTTTTGTCTATAACACGTCTTGCAACGATTTTGCCTGTTTTAAAAATAGTTACATTTCTATTTGAGATTTCCAGCATTACAATTCCCATTTTTTCTGAACATTTAACATCTCCTAATTTTTGGAGTTCTTCACAGGTGTCTTTGATGTTTATTTCATATGGCAATTCAGTTTCAAACATTATTTTATCTTGCTCATCTTTACAGGGTTTATAGATTACTAGATCCTTTTTTTGATCAGCGTATCCTCCTATATCTAGAGTAACTCGTTTAAATCCTACAGCCTTAAGTTCAGAATCTATGTGATCCAATGTACCTTTGTTTAAAACTTTTTTTAAATCTCCGACCTCAATTCTAGCAATATCTTTATCATCTCTAACCCTAACAATATCTACGCCAGCCATATTCTTTATCAGTGATTCTGCGTAGCTAATTCGATTTATCTTTTTAGGAGTTAATTCTGTGTTTTCAGATATTCTGGTAGCAAAACAAGTTGTAGATTCAGAATATTGGATATCAAACATTTTTAGAGCTTCTCTTACTTCTTCACTGGTCATTCCAGCATAAACAAGTGGGCTCAATATATTTTTAGTGTAATTTACCATTATCCCGGGTCTGTCTTCTAATAAGTCGCTTATGTTAGTTCCGTCAGCTATATGATCAAATCCCAAATCTTTTGAAAATTCTTCTAACTTTCTGTACATCTTTTTTTTACAAATATAACATCTATTTGGAGTGTTTGATCTGAAGGATTCATCTTCTAAGAAGTCTTCCAAAGCCACAATATGTTTGATACCTATTTTCTCAGCAATTTTTTCTGCATTACTGACACAATCAGGGGGTAAAACTCCGTTGTCAACAGTTACTGCAGTTGAATCATTACCAACATCTTTTACAATCTTTGCAACCAGAGTGCTGTCTGCACCTCCTGAAAAAGCCACCAATACATTCTTATCCTGGAGAAATTCTTTTACTTTTTCGATTTTTTCTACGAGTTCCATAAAATCTGCCCTAATTTTGTTAATTTAATAGATAGCAGTGAATATGATATATTTTTTTAATAGAATCATTGAATTATTAAAATTTTGAATTATTAAATATTATCTTAGATATTTTATTTTTGTTTAATATTTAGTATCAGCCAGAGGTATTCAGATGTTTTTTGATGTATTTTAAGACTGCAATGGCATCTTCTTTTTTAATATCCACTGCCTTCTCATTTAAAAATTTTTTAAGCGCATTTATTGTATCTGGATTAAGATCGACCTTTTTTAAAAGGCCATTGTAGGTTCTTCTTGGATAATAAATGGATTTAGAAGTTTCAATTAGTTTATGAAACTCTTCTTTAGATATTAATCCTGATTTAACTGCTTTCTGGAGATTGTAGTTCATACTAATAAAGGCTTCTGAAAGCTGCTCTGAGGTTTCTGGATTGAAGACCACTGCAACATCGTCGTCAGATTCAATCATACCTTCCTTGTACTGCCGATAAACATATCCTATACCTACCATTCCAAAATCATCAAGCTCAGATGCTCGAAGAGCCCCCATACTTGCCCCTCCCACTACATTGACACCGTTATTAAGGGCGTTTAGTATCTCACGATGAGAAACTGCAGGTTGTTGGTGGAAAACTCCATCAATAATAGCTATTATATCTGGATTATCTTCTAAAGCCTCCAGTATATCTCCTCGTTTTACAGGGGGACGATAATCTGCATCTAAAATTTTAGATGCTTCATCTGGATGGAGTGAAGGTCCGGTGAACACTATGATCTTTTTATTTTTCGATTTCAAGCCTTTTCACCTTAATGTCTCCTTTCTTATTTTCGAATTGTGTTTTTAAATGTTATGGTTTAATTACAGAAGATAAATTCTTTATTGATTGTCTATGAATTTGCACTGGTTAATTATTTTAGACTGTCTCCAATAAATTTTCGTTTTCTTCAAATAAAATCTCGTAACCCTCTTTTATAAGAAAAATGGAGACTAAAACTCCAATAACAGGATCCGCCTGCCATAAACCATAGAAGTAATTCAATAAAAGCCCGATCAATAGAGCTACTGATAAAAACAGGCATGCAAGCGTCTGTTTAGAATCCGCTATTAAACTTTTGCTTTTTAGAGTTTTTCCAGTTTTGTATTTCATGTAGAACAGGATTGGCATTACTATTATAGATGCTAAAGCTATAAATATCCCTAAAAGGCTTGGGTCTGTAATTTCCTCCATATAAAGCTTTTTTAATGATTCATAGAACACATAAATCCCTAAAACGAAGAAACTATAGCCAACATATTTCAAAGCCTTTTTTTCGACTTCTTCTTCCTCTTCATCTGATATTCCATGTCTTCTGAATCTCCAAACCAGTATAATACCTGATAAAGATTCCACAGCACTATCCATGCCAAATCCTACCAGTGAAATACTGCCGGCCAGTATTCCGGCGAATAGGGATAATATTCCCTCTGCAATATTATAGATAATGGTAAAATATGATAGATTCAAGGCTCTTTTTTCTAATTCAGATTTCATGATTGCACTGATTTTTATTTATATAGCTTTATATACATTTTTTAGGTCAATTGTTTTAAAGAATGAAAGATATCTTTGGATAATTAATTCAAGTAATTAATTCAAGCTATAAAACATTTTAAGAGTTTACTACTAATTTTTCATATATTTCAGAATAGGACGAATAAAAATATGTAAGACAAATAATATCAAAAAAAGGATAAATACATAGGAATGAATTCTAAAAGCCAGGCTTTTCTGCAGTAATCCCAATGTTAGATACTCAAATGTTCTAAAATAGGTTATACTCAGCCCTGCAATGATCATAATAACAGTTACAATTCCAGTGCCCAGTGTAACATCTTTTTGGCAGTTCTTTGATTTAACATTTTTCCTCCTTCAAGAACTTATCCTCCTTCAAGAAAATTCTCATTCAGATTTCCAGTATTTGAATATCCTCTACTTTCCCAATAGCCCTTATAATTCACATTATCAGACAATTCAATTTTTGTTACCCATTTAATCCATTTGTAGCCCCATTTGCTCTCAGCTACAAGTAGGAATGGAAAACCTCTCTCAGGGGGGATGGTAGCATTGTTCATTTTATAGGCAAGTATTATATTGTTTTTAAAGAAGTATTCCAGTGGAAAAGAGGTTGAATAGCCATCATAGGCATAAAATATTACTACTTTTGCATTAGGATTAGGATTTACCTCGTTTATCAAATCTCTTACCAGAATCCCCTTCCATAGAATGTTCACATCCCAGCCTTCAACACATTCTAATTTTACAACCTTTTCATAGTTTTGATGATTTGAAATAACTTCATCGTAGGTGTAATTTTTAGGATTGTATACTATTCCTGTAACTTCTAGGTGGTAATTTTTTAAATCAATGTATTGAGGACCTTTTATTGAATTTTCTCTAAAATCGTTCATTGAAGAAAGTTTTTGGCCCTGATACTCTCTGACTTCTACAGCATCCAATCTTATAGTGTTTGGTTTAAACAGATCCGCCATTAAATAAATAGAGATTCCTAAGACAATTATTAAAACTGCTATAATGATTTTTTTCACAATTAGAATCTCCCCAGGGTTTTTAATTATTTTTAATTCGTAAAAAACTTTAATTTTTTTAATTTATTATCAGCCGTTTATGCTGATAGTTTTCTGACCCTTTTTCCAACTCTTTCAGGGTCTACTGAAAATACTTCCAACTCAGGGATTATAACACGCACAACTGGTATATGAATCTCAGGTCGGGTTAGGTTCACATAAAAAACATTTTCAAATCCTTCTTTTCTTAAAAGCTTTAAAGATGTCTCTATATCTTTTTTGAAGGATTTACCGGCCCTGTTCTTAATTTCAGTAAGATCTACAGTTTCATCAGATTCACCAAACCAGTGTTTGTTTATCTTTTTCATTCTTTCATAACCTGCTTTTCTCATGAAAACAGCTCGTACAGTATCTTCACGGGTCCCATGAATCTGAGTTGCTCTGCTCTGTGCAACCTCTGTTAATGCTCTCAGGACTGCTATTTCAGGATCTAAGTGGGTTCCAACACCAAGTGTCAGTAAAGCAGGATCTTTTAGTTTAGTATCATCTGAGACTGCAGCAATGGTGGTGGCTTTTATATCTGCAGTTAAATCTAAAATTTTGACAGTTACCCCTGCGTCTTTGAATTTATCTAAAAGATCATTAATAATTGGATTTTCCACTCCCTCAAGATCTAACTCAGGTTTAATCTGACGATTTGCCTCAAAAATACTCCAGGCATCTCTTTCTATAACTTCCATGATCCCGTGGAATACAGCCTCTTCAATCCTATTTCCAGATGCAAGTCCGTTTGTATTTGATTTAAATAAACTGGTGCCTTTTAAGGGTGTGTAGGGATGATACACAGCATTTGCAGGTATCCAGTATTCCTTATCATTTCCTGCATTTATGGATTTCACCCAATCTAACTGAGTTTTTTGGGGATCAAAAAGTAATGGGGGAAGTATCAATGATTCAGGGTCTATAAAATTATTTATTTCCTCAACAGAATTGCTAATTATCTTATTTTCAATATCATAATCATGGATTTCAGCAGAATATCTTTCAAATGATTCCATCATTGCAGATGCTTTTGCCTGTGTCTTTGTAGCCCCTTTTCCAGCATAAATGCTTACCGCACCTTCTGCTGCAGAGGGTCTTATTGCCGAATAAACAGGTATCCCAACCCTATCTAGATGGGTTATCTCAGCAATTCGGGTAACTCCTGCAGCCTTAAGCTTATTTTCTACGTTTTTTATGGTTTTGCTTGGAGGAATTGCACGATGAGTGCATCCAAAATATTTTATGGGAACTTCAGAGAACATTAAATCACTTAAGGTCTTTTAACTTCTTTATACTTACATATTATCTGGATTTTTATTTATTTATCATTTGGCATCTGATTAATAAAAGGTAATCAAAATCATTCTAAAATACTTCATTGAATTAATACTTTTTTTAAAAATTAGGAGTTTATCTTCTGAATCCGAACATGGTTAGTATCATCAACAGAAAAGCAAATGCCATTGTAACTATCCATATCAAACGATTCCAGTGAAATACTTTGGCCCCATCTAAGACGCTAAATGGTATTAAATTGAAGAATGCTAAAAAGCTGTTCACTGTTGCACCCAATGCAAATAAATAGTAAAATATTCCTGAAAATGCAGATAAATGCATAAGCATAATGAATAACAATGCAAGGATTAGGTTTGTTACAGGTCCTGCTAATGAAATCTTTCCATTTTCATCTTCTCTAATATACGTTCCATGGATATAAACAGCTCCCGGGGCTGCAAAAACGAACCCAAATACAACTGCAGTCACTAAAGCTAAAAATAGACCTTCTAGCCACATTTTATACTCTGCCCAGTACCCATATCTTATAGCTACATATTTGTGGGCCAATTCATGAAATATGAAACCCAATCCCACAGCAACTAAAGTAACTGGCATTAATGTTATAGTAGCACTAATATTGCGTCCAGAGAATATGAAAGCAAAAACAAATGCTATGACCAGTGTTGAAATTATAATATCTCTAATCTCATTTGATGTGAATTTTACCATATTTTAAAAAATGCGCTTTTTACATATAATGATTTCTATTTTTAATTGTCTCTAACATATAAACTATCTTTTAGAAAATTGGGCCTTATTTGGATATATTAACCAGGGATATAATAGTATGACTCAGTGTTTGGCAAATATTCTTCTTTTTATATGTTTATTTGTTTCAAAATGTTCATAAACACTGTTGTTTATCTATCAACGTATTAGAATAAATAATTTTATTTCACATGTTTAATAATTTTATAAATTAAATAAATTTATAATTTGATAAATATTAACTGATAATAACTACAAAAAAGCAAAATATAAACCCAATAGTCTTCATATCTATTACAAATATAAATTAAACTATCTGGATAACTATAAAGCGATATTGACGTTGAAATTTCAGTATGTTTAGGTATATCATAAAAATTTTTAAAATGATCGGATTAGATCCAAAATGTCAATGAAATGTGAATACTGCTGGTTAGGCGTATATGGAGATTTGATTAGGGAGACAGAGAATTGGAAAATTTATCTGGCGCCAAATCAAATGTATCTTGGAACCTGTGTAGTTGTTTTAAAAAGAAGTTCTAGAAATTTAATGGATTTAAAGAGAGGAGAATGGTTTGATTTCGTTGAAATTGTTAAAAAATTGGAATTCGGCCTAAAAAGAGCCTTCAATCCAACTCTCTTTAATTGGAGCTGTTTTAAAAACGCTGCATATCGAAATAATCCTCCAAATCCTGAAATTCACTGGCATTTCATACGCGCTACCAAATAAAATTGAATTTTCCGGTTTAGTTTTTCAAGACCCCAACTTTGGATATGTTCCATTACCTGTAATCAGAAATATTCCCAGAAAAGTTATGGAAAAGATCAAAGAAGAAATAAAAAAGAATTTGTAGCAAAAATATTTTTTGGATCAGAATTTGGGAATAGGATATTTATCTGCCATTATTCAATGATATGATTTTTATAAGATGTTTTTAGAATATAGAATTTAAGTAAATTGACTTTTATTTACAAGAAGTGTTAAATACTGTTTGATACCAATGTGAGATTCAAGTTTTTAAAAATAAAAAAAAACTAAATTATCGAAGTTGGATTTCTTTCATTCCTTATGATTAAGGCATTTAAATTTCACTGATAAGTGGTATAATGAAACTCTCAAAAATTCTCGATGATATGTATAAAGAAAATATAGATTCTATGCTGGTCTTAAAACCTGAAAATATTACCTATTTATCTGGTTTTAGGTCTTCAAGTTATTCAATTTTAATATTAAAGGATGAACCTGTACTTTTTATTCCAAAAATGGATCTTGACGAAGCTATGAAGGATTCCAAGATCCAGGTTGAAGAACTAAAGTCCTTTGACAAAATTAAAGAATCATTAAGTGGAAATGTGGGAATTGAGAATTCTTTGAATGTTGAGACATTTAAAAGAATTCAAAATGACTTTGAAATTATAAACAGTGATATAATAGAAAGATCAAGGAGTATAAAATCGGAAAATGAGGTAAAAAATATTCAAAAGGCTGTTAATATTGCTGAAGCTTCCATAAAAGATGTAGAATTGGTGGGTAAAGAATGTGAAGTTGCAGCTGAAATTGAATACAATATGAGGATGAATGGATCTTCAAAATCTGCTTTTGATACCATAGTTGCCTCAGGTCCTAGATCAAGCCTTCCCCATTCAAAAATATCAAGAAAAACATTGGAAGATCCTATTATGATAGATTGGGGAGCAATTTACAATAACTATTGTTCAGACATGACAAGAACGTTCATCAAGACGGAAAAGCAGGAAGAATTATTGGATATAGTTATTCAAGCTCAAAAAAGGGCTATAGATGTTATAAAACCCGGTATAAAAGCTTCTTATGTAGATAAGGTGGTGAGAGAAGTTTTTGAAGAATTTGGTTATGAAAAATCTTTTATACATTCAACGGGTCATGGTATCGGCCTTGAAGCGCATGAAAGCCCGTCATTATCTAAAAAAGAAAAAACAAAACTGCAAAAAGGGATGGTAATTACCCTAGAACCTGGAATTTATCTTAAAGGAAAATTTGGTGTAAGAATTGAAGATATTGTTTTAATAAAAAATAAGGCCAAGGTTTTAAATAAAACCCAAAGAAAGTTAAGGTTATTATAATCCATATTAGTTTTAGATGCTTCTAACTAAATTTCTTTTCCAAACATTTACAGTTCCATTGATAAGAATTAATCTTTGGATGAAATGAAAGTTTATTTCGATAATTAAAAATTGGATTAAAAATTGAAATATTCTCACATAAGAATAAAAAAAATATAAATTCCAATTAATATAATTAAATACAAATTACTTATATTACTTGAATAAAATATTAAACTGGTGGAAAAAAATGGCTGTAATCCCTAGTGTGTTATCACCTATCTCAAGTGTTGTTGATAATGCCATACCAGATAGATTTCTAATTAGGATACAAGAAATATTAATTAGAAGTGGGATGTATGTAAAAGCTTCTGATCTGATAACACTGGGACTTATAACAAGTATAGGGTTGGGTATTGTTTCTATTATTATATCTTCTATATTTGGACTCAATCCTCTCTACGGGATCGTAGGATTTATAGTGCCGCCTGCTGTTCTCGCTGCGTGGATATTCTTTTTAATGGAACGTAGGGTCGATGCTATTGAACAATCAACTCCTGATTTCCTAAGACAGATTGCATCCTTGCTTAGGGCTGGAGTTGGTCTTGAAACAGCTCTTGAGGATGTTGCCAAACATGGTGGTGGCCCTCTCAACGATGAGTTGAAAAGGGCGGTAATCGAAATAAAGATAGGTAGGACTTTCGATGACGCTATACTATCAATGGGTGAAAGATTAAAATCTAAAAATTTAGATAGGACATTCAGAATGATAATGGAGGGCAGAAAAGCTGGTGGGAGTTTGTCAGATGTAATCGAAACTGTAGCTGAAGATCTCAGAGCGGTTCTGGCTCTAAAAAGGGAGAGAAAAGCAAATGTGATGATGTCCGTAATGTTTTTGGTGGTAGCTGCAATCATTGCTGCTCCATTTGCATTGGGTATGATAATGGTTTATACATCATTTATCGAAACATTAGGTAAGAGCAATCCATTACTGGGGGCTTCGGTTATTGCTGCGAGTGGTTATATAGTTATTCACTCTTTAATAGCCTCCATTTTAATTGGTATTGTAATGTATGGTAGTGCAAGAAAAGGCATAAAATTTGCATTTCTTTTGGTACCTGCAGCATATGGGATATTTATCGTAGTAAGAATATTTGCAATGTCTTTGATGTCACTTTAGTTGGTGTAATTATGAAAATATTGAAAGAAGAAAGAGCACAAGGTTCAGCTGAGCTTATACTGCTTGTGGGTGGTGTAATCGTAGTTGCAATTGTGGCAGCGATTACTTACAGAAACTATCTAAATGGAATTGGAAATCAAATAAACACTACTGAGTTGAATAATGTCACAAATGCCATAAATGGCCTAAAAAATAAATTCCAATAGAACAAATTTCAATTGCTTTAGATTTTATGCTGATTTCAGAATTGAATATGGTAATAGAATTACTGAAGTGTGAGCTTTATTTTTTTTATATTTTATAAATAAACATATTTAGAAAATTTTTTTCAAAAATTATCAATTAGACAGTAAAACTGTTTTTTTTTGATAGATTTTGAGAAAATCCACAACAATAATAAATTTAAAGAATTATTAAATGAATCTTTAATTTAGAGAATTTTAGGAGAAATAAAAAGGTTGTAATAGATAAATAAAGAGTATTAAAGATCTATTGCGTTTCAATATTTATATGTTCTTTTTGTATCAAATGAATTAGTAAATTAGATATACTTAGCATTACAGAATTTAAATTTGGTTTTAAAGCATGAAAGGGTGGCATGTTCATGAAAATGTTAATTAATGGAAATTTAATAGATAAAGATGAAAAAATAGAAATTAAAAACCCTGCAAATAACAAAATCATAGATATTGTACCTCTCGGAACTCGTGAAGATGCTAGCAATGCGATAATGGCTGCATTCAATACAAAAAAAGCCATGGAAGAGATTTCATCACGAAAGATTTCAGAGAGTTTATACGATATTTTTGAGGAGTTAGAAAAAAATTCAAAAAAATTTGCTGAAATAATAACATTAGAATCAGGTAAACCAATAAAAGATTCTAAAGAGGAGGTAAAACGTTCTTTACAAACCATTAAACTTTCTGCAGAGGAGTCAAAAAGGATATATGGTGAAACTATCCCAATGGACGCCTGTATGGGTGGTAAAAATGTTCTAGGATTTACCATCAAGTTGCCATTGGGAGTTGTTGGAGCAATAACTCCTTTTAACTACCCTATGAATCTAGCTATTCATAAAATTGCCCCTGCAATTGCAAGTAAAAATACAGTTATTCTGAAACCATCCATAAAAGCTCCACTGGCTGCATTGAAGCTTGCACAAATAATGGATAGTTATCTTCCAGATGGAGCTTTAAATGTGGTAACAGGAAGAGGAAGTACAGTTGGCGATGAGATCGTGACCAACGACATGGTTGATAAAATATCCTTCACTGGAAGCATAGCAACTGGTACCTACATTTCAAAAAAAGCTTGTATGAAAAAATTAACCCTAGAACTTGGTGGAAATGATCCCTTAATTGTACTTGAGGATGCAAATATGGATAAAGCTATAGATGGAGTGGTAAAAGGTTCTTATCTAAACGCAGGTCAGGTATGTATAGGTGTAAAACGAATCATTGTCGATAAAAAGGTAGCCGATAATTTTGTTCAGGAATTGGTAACTAAAACACAGAAAATAAAGGTCGGCGATCCAATGGATCCAAAAACAGATGTTGGACCTCTTATAGATGAAGATGCAGCAATTAAAGTTGAAAAAGTTGTTCATGAAGCTATAAATGGTGGAGCAGAGCTTTTATGTGGAGGTAAACGTGAAGGTGCATTTTATACACCCACGGTCCTGGATAATGTGGATGCTAAAATGGGAATTGTTCAGAATGAGACTTTTGGACCAATATCACCTATTGTTCGGGTGGAAGGGATTGATGAGGCATTAAAGGTTGCCAACGATACAAAATATGGACTCCAGGCAGGTATATTTACAAACAATTTAGGAAATGCAATTAAAGCAGCAAAAGTTTTAGAAGCTGGAGGGGTCATGATAAACAAGCAATCGACTTATCGCACCGATAATATGCCTTTTGGTGGATTTAAGATGAGTGGACTTGGTAAAGAAGGAGTGAAATATGCTGTTGAAGATATGACTAGAACTAAGTTAATAGTTGTAAACATGATATAAATCTGAATTAGCGTAGATTTAGGGAGATTTAAGAGATAATATTAGAAACTAAGTGTTTTATAAGTGATTAAATGTAAAAAATGTAAAAAGAGTTTCAAATAACCTTTAAAGAGTTAGGAATCTCTAGAGAATTGTATTATGTTGAAAGGGGAATTTAAGATTTCATTTAGGATCAAAATTAGGGTCAATTTTTTAATCAAGTTCTATCAAATAATTTAAACTCTTTTTTGATTGAAAAGGAACAATAAACAAATCAATTAATTTTTTTAATGATTTAGAAGGTCATATTATATAATTACGGTTTTTTCAAACCAAAGAATTAATAGGATGAGGGAGCAATATATATCAGTCTTAATAACAATTAATTGAATATAATCCATCTATCAAATGTCTGAGTGTTATTATGAATAGATTACAGGTTCACAAAGAAGAATACAAAATTGCTGTTATGCTCATTCTTTTAGCTATAGCCGTAATTTTAACTTATTATTTCCATTTTGTACTTAGACAAGGGATTATTTTTACCCATTTTTTCTATATTCCCATTATTTTAGCTGCAATTTGGTGGAAGAGAAAAGGTTTGGTTGTCCCTCTATTTCTATCATGTATGTTGATTTTAAGTGACTTTTTATCAGGAAGATTAGGTTTTAGCCTGACTGAAGATCTTTTCAGGGTATTCATGTTCATGGCCATAAGTACTGTAATCACTGTTTTAAGTGAGCAAATTTCAATAACAGAAAAAAGGCTCAGCGAGAGCGAAGAAAAATTCCGTTCTGTTGCTCAATCAGCTGTTGATGGAATTATTACCACTGATGCCAATGGAAATATTGTACTATTTAATGAAAGCTTGCTAAATATCTTTGGTTTTGATAAAAATGAAATAGAAGGTAAGCCTGTGACCATGTTGATGCCTCAAAGATATTGGAAAATATTTGAAGAGAGTTTGGTGCAATTTCAGAAAACAGGGTTGCATGGACACGCTGGAGAGACATTTGAAACCACTGGATTAAGAAAAGATGGTAGTGAATTCCCGTTTGAGATATCACTTGCCACATGGAGTTCAAAGGGAAAATTATTTACCACCTCTATTATTCGCAATATAACAGAGCGGAAACAGATGGAAGAGGAACTAGAAAAATCCCTGCAAGAGAAAGAGATGCTCCTGAAAGAGATATACCACCGGGTAAAAAACAATTTAATGGTCATATCAAGCCTTCTAAACCTTCAAGCCAGATATATTAAAGATAAGGAAGCTCTCGGCATTTTCAGAGAAAGCCAAAACCGTGCCAAATCAATGGCACTTATACATGAGCGATTGTACCGATCCGATGACCTTAAAAGGATTAATTTTGGTGAGTATATCCGAACCTTGGCTGCTGATCTTTTCCACACCTATGCCGCTGATCCAAGCCTAATTAAACTGAGCATAAACGTTGAAGATGTCATGTTGGACATTAACACAGCCATTCCATTGGGTTTAGTGGTGAATGAACTTATTTCAAACAGCCTGAAACATGGATTTCCAGAAGGCAGAGAAGGTAAAATAAACATAGATTTTCATTCAGAAGATGCAACACTCATATTAACTGTTTTTGACAACGGTGTAGGCTTTCCAACAGATTTAGATTTCAGAAATACAGAATCGCTGGGTTTAAGATTGGTAAACAGTTTAACTGAACAGATCGATGGTAAAATCGAGTTAGATCGAAGTCAGGGAACTGAATTTAAGATTACATTTGAGGAATTAAAATTAGAGTAAAACCGCTTAATCGTTTACTAAAAGTAATCTTATTCTTTTATTTAGTGAATTATCAATTATTTTAAAGAATACAAAAATTTTAATCAAATTATTCACGAAAAATTTCATTTTTAATGAGTTTCAGGAAAATAATATTCAAAAACTAGATAGTATAATGGTTTTTTTGTTTATCATACAAAATATTTTTAAACCATTTTCCAGTGATATTTATTAAAAAAAATAAAAATAAAAGAGTTTAAAGTGAAATAACTATTTTAATAAGTTTTCAACCAAATTTGACTCATTCAATGCATTTAGGGAAATTCCTTTAGGTAAACCACCGATTTCGCTTTCAACATCCCTCAAAACCCTTCTTCATCACCTAAAAACATTCCTTCACTTGTGATTCCCATAAAACCTATTGGGGGAAGCAGAGCCACAGCAACATGGCCACTCTCTTTAACATCCATATAACTGGTTAAAACAATTATATCTCTATCC
>Ga0194110_10006867_pt1 | contig 13215 bp, 13 predicted proteins | sample TA2Kig1200mmetaG_FD_146192 | JGI IMG/M metagenome (GOLD analysis project Ga0194110, IMG submission 146192) | Freshwater microbial communities from Lake Tanganyika, Tanzania - TA2015032 Kigoma Deep Cast 1200m | ecosystem: Environmental > Aquatic > Freshwater > Lake | place: Tanzania: Lake... | reverse complement strand
GTCCCAATTGAAAAAGCGCTGCAAGCCGCAAGAGACGCCGGTCTGGATCTGGTTGAAGTTGCCGCCACTGCAGACCCGCCGGTCTGCAAAATCATGGATGTGGGCAAATATCTGTTCGAGCAAGCTAAAAAAGAACGCCAGTCGCGCAAAGCCCAAACCAAGATCGAGGTCAAGGAAATTCGCCTGCGACCCAAGACCAACGAACACCACCGCGGTTTCAAGGTGCGCGATGCCCGCAGGTGGCTGCAGGATGGAATGAAGGTCAAGGTTACAATCCGCTTTCGCGGTCGCGAAGCCACCTACCCGGAAATAGCGCTGGAAGATCTGAGGGAGATCGCAGAAACGCTGAAAGATGTTTCCAAAGTGGAGAGTGCTCCTATCATGGAAGGGCGCTCGATGACGCTGGTGCTGGCACCCGACCATACGGGGGGCAAAAAGCAGGAAAAGAAAATAGAAAAACCGGCAGAGGCAAAACCTGCAAAGGCAGCGAAAGAAAGACAGGAAACTAAATCCGTCCCATCCACAACAGCAGAAACAGAAAGCGCCGTTATACCACAGTCCAAAAAAGCGGAGGAAAGCAGCGAGCCGTCCGCGCAGAAGAAGGCAGTGAACAAGGAAAGCGCAGAATAAGCAGAAATCATATTCCTCATCCATTAATCCAATTACTTTCTTCGTTAATCTGCAGTTCTTATTCCATTTCAGGAAAATCTGTTATAATGTCGCTTCGCTTGACCAGCGAACTTTTCTTGTATAAGAATTGAAGGAGTAAAACCGTGCCGAAAAAAGCAAGGACAGGAAAATTTAAACTAAAAACGCATAAAGCGACATCCAAGCGTTTTCGCGTGACCGGTTCAGGCGTGCTGGTTCGTACCAAAGGCGGCAAAAGCCACCTGCGGCGCAACCGCTCAAGCCGGACCAAGATGCAGCTGGATGATATGCAGCCCGTGCAGGGCAAGAAAATCCAAAAAAATATCAGGCGCCTGGCGCCTTATCTGGACAAGAATCATTAAAAGACATTAATTGCGGCTGCTGGATGCGCACAACTGGCGAAACGCCGGCGTCCAGGGGACCGCAGAGGAGAACATCATGACCCGTGTAAAAGGTGGACCGAGCACCCATCTGCGACACAAAAAAGTAATTAAGTTCAATAAAGGAAATTTTGGCACACGCAGCCGGCTGTTCCGGCGCGCAAACGAGACCATGTTGAAAAGTCTGTGGTATGCCTACCGCGATCGGCGCGCGCGCAAACGCGATCTGCGCAAACTGTGGATCACACGCATCAACGCCGCGTCCAGGATGAATGGGCTCTCATACAGCAAACTCATCTACGGGATGAAGCAGTCCAATATCCTGCTCAACCGCAAGATGCTGGCGGACCTAGCAGTGCGCGACCCGCAGGCGTTCGCCAGCGTGGCAGAAGAAGCGAAAACTGCACTTTAGGAAAAATAAACCTAACCTCAATCAAGGGCAGCCTCAGGGCTGTCCTTTTTTTTCAATTAAAATAGAGGCAGACAAGTAGAATGGAAACAGTAAAAGCCCGTCAATCCTTCCCCTCAGGGCAAATTCTGGAAATATCCAAGGGAGATATCACATTGACCAGTGCGGATGCCATCGTTAACGCTGCCAACGCCCAACTGATGCACGGTGGAGGAGTGGCAGCCGCGATCGTTCGACGCGGTGGAGCAGTCATCCCGGAGGAAAGCAGGGATTGGGTGCGAAAATACGGACCCGTGACACACGCAAAACCTGCATACACCAGAGCGGGAAAGCTGAATTGCCAGTATGTCATCCACGCAGTCGGTCCGATCATGGGTGAAGGCGACGAAGACCACAAATTAAAGGATGCGGTCGAAGGCAGTCTTTGCCTGGCTGAAGAGTTAGGATTAAACACCATCGCTTTGCCAGCGATATCCACTGGTATCTTTGGCTTTCCAAAGGAGCGCGCTGCGAGTATCTTTATGGAGACAATTGAAAATTTCTGCAAAAGCCACCTGTCATCCTCATTAAACAAAATCATGATTATGCTGTTTGATGACTCCACTCTGGAAGCCTTTTTGAACGCTTTTCATAATGCATTTCCAAATAATCCAGTGCAATGATCACCTCAGCACAAAATCCGAAAATCAAACAAGTGCGTGCGCTTCTGGCTTCCGGAAAAGATCGCGACACAAGCGGACTTTTTGTGGTGGAAGGCGTACGACTGATGGAAGAAGTCATGGCTGCCAACCTGCAGACTGAATTGGTGCTGTTCAGCAGCCAATTATCCCCAAGAGGAAAAATCCTTCTCGATCAATTCCAGAAAAGGCATATCCCTCTTGAAGAAGTCAGCGCTGACCTGCTAGAACGGATTTCGGATACGCGCACATCCCAGGGAATCCTGATCATTCTGAAGATACCGCACCTCTACGTCCCTTTGAATCGTGACCTGGTCTTGGCATTGGACGGGATCAGCGATCCAGGCAACCTGGGCACCATTCTGAGGTCAGCGCACGCGGTTGGCATTCAAGCCGTTTTTCTGACGCCCGGCAGCACTGATGCTTTCGCTCCCAAAGTCGTGCGAGCGGGAATGGGGGTGCATTTTCATCTTCCCATCCAAACCATGAAGGCGGAAGCCATCGCAGGGTTCTGCCAACAGGAACCCTCACTTTCCATATTTCTGGCGGAAGCATCCATCGGGCAGGTTTGCTGGGAAGCCGACCTTAGCCAGCCGCTGTGCCTGGTGATTGGCAGCGAAGCGCATGGAGCCGGTGAAGAAATTCGCAAGCTAGCCCATCAGCGCATCCGCATCCCCATGCACGGCGGAACGGAATCCTACAACGCCGCGGTTGCCGCGGGCATCCTGATCTACGAGATTTATCGTCAGAGGAACACGAAATGAAAATCCGATCGATCACCTGTTTTTGTCATCCCGGCAACGCGGATTTCAAGAACACACTGGTTAGAATCAAAGAACTTGCTGAATATTGCATGGCTGAATTTCAGAAAAAGGGTTGGGAAACGCAAACCTGCCGGCTGGCAACCACACCATTCAGCTGGTTCACCTCCGGTAAAAACCGGGTGAACAAAATTCATGCTCTTGAGGAGCAGGCGGAACGCTACGGTATCAATTATGTATCCATTGGACCCGCTCGTTTATCGCATATTCATGAATACAATCAGATCCCCGAAATTCTTGCCGGGACAAAGAATGTCTTTGTCAATACCTTTCTGACCCATCCGCATCAAGGGATTTCCATGGCGGCGGTAAGAGCCAGCGCGCAAGCGATCAAGTCTGCGGCATCCATCTCACCGGATGGTTTTGACAACCTGCGCTTCTGTGCGATGAGCCTTGTCAAGCCGTACACCCCATTTTTTCCGGCGGCGTACAGCTACAGCCCCAGACCAGCATTCGCTCTGGCGATGGAATGCGCAGACGCGGCAGTCAATGCGTTTGCAGAAGCAAAAGCTCTTTCCGAAGGTAAAGACTATCTGCTTGGTTCGCTGAACAGCGCGGCAGAGGTGTTGGCTACAGTCGCAGTACACGCTTCCCAGCGGTATCAGATCCCGTTTCTTGGATTTGATTTTTCCCTGGCGCCTTTCCCGCAGGACTGGTGTTCAATTGGAAATGCCCTGGAAGCGCTGGGCGTGCAGCAGCTTGGCTACATCGGTTCAATGACCTGCGCAGCGATTCTAATGGATACACTTGACTCGGGAAAATGGAAGCGCACTGGCTTCAACGGGCTGATGCTGCCCCTGCTGGAGGACAGCCGTCTGGCGGCAAGGAGCGAAAGCCCAAGTTTCACCATCAAAGACCTGCTGCTGTATTCCGCGGTTTGCGGCACAGGACTGGACACGGTTCCCCTGCCCGGGAACATCCCGGAGGAACAGATCGAAGCGCTGCTGATGGATATCGCTGCGCTTTCCCTGCGCCTACGGAAACCGCTAACAGCGCGCCTGATGCCCATACCCGGATTAAAAGCCGGCGACCTGACACGCTTCGATTTTGAGTTCTTTCACAACGGGCATGTATTGAATTTTCCAGCCGCACAAATTGGTGGTCTGATGACTGAAGCAGAGTGGGTGCAGATTAGAAATCGGGAAATCGGGTATTAAGGGACCAGGATCTCAATAGAACTCTGGCTCAAGCGCTCTTCCATCCATTTCTCCAACGCCTGCCGCTGAATGGTCTGCAGGGCATCCGGCGAGAGCAGATGCTGACTGTCCCGCTCGATGATGTATACAATATGATACCCATAGCTGGTTTGGATCACAGCACTGTAATGCCCGGGCTGTAACGCAAAAGCGGCGTTCTCCACATCCGGCTGGAGCAGGTATCCTATGGGAAACCAGCCCAGTTCACCGCCCGTCAGCGGGTCCACCTGAAAGGCAAGCGTTTCAAAGTCCGCGCCAACCTGGAGCTGCCGTTCAAACGCGAGAGCTTCGTTCTCTTTACGAACCAGGATCTGGCGGGCATGCACCTGATCGGCAGTCAAAGGCACCGCAGCAATAATCGCGTTGCGCATCCAGACTGCCGCCATGTCCCGCTGCAGGGCACGCAGAAAACTCTCCTCATCATAAAAATTACCCACCATCCATGTCGCGAGGGCTTTCTCGCCACCGATCTCATCCGTCAATCCAGTCCGGCGAGTTTCCAGCGCTGCACTGTCCGCGGAATAGCCCTCTTCTTCCGCCGCCTGGGCTAAAAGTGTCTGAGAGACCAGGTAATCCAACACTTCTTTCCGGGCTGTTTCCACGCTGAATTCCTCACCCAATTCTTCCTGTGCTGCCTGATAGCGCTGCAGTTCAGCCTCATATTCGGAAAGCAGAATTCCCTCATCGTTCACACGGGCAGCCATTGGCGATTCGGTGGGAGTGGGCGGGATGTTTTCCGATGGTGTAATACCTATTTGCGGTTCTCCCACAGGACCACAGGAAACGACCGTAAATGCTAAAAGATTAATGATGATCAGATGAATGAATCTTAGAATCAGGTTCTGCACGCGGCGAATTATACCTGATTCATTCTTAATCATCTGTGAATAAGTTCTTTAAAACCTTTCTCACCACGAAAGTCATTACTATACTTCAATTAAAAGAAAATAGAAGTTCTTTTATTTCTTTACCAATCGTATATGAAGCTTGTCTTTATCATCAACGGATTCCCAATACTGATTTTCCAGGTAGATCGCGTCGAACTTGCAGCTATATTCACATTGCGCACAAAAAGAACACCTTTCTGCGAAATGGAAAAGGGTGAAAGATGTTTTGGTTCGTCTTTCCAGATTCAGCGCTCCCGCAGGACAATCACGCACACATAAGCCACAACCAATACAGTTTTCTGCGTGAATTGTTACCCTGCCGCGATAAATAGGGAGAAATTCCGTTTTAACATAGGGGAATCTGGTGGTCTCTGGGCTTCTCAACAATGAGCGCAGTACATCCGGTACCAAATAAAAAAATGATCGGATAAAACCAAATAAATTTTTCACAACAAAATCAGCACCGCTATCTGAACCAATGACAGCGGAATTAATATTTTCCAAGTCAATTGGATAAGCTGGTCAATTCGAAGGCGGGCATAGATTGCATAAAAAAGCGATAACAATCCCTGCACCAGAATCGCAAATACAAACCATGCGATGAATCGGTGCGCGCCTCCTGCAGCAAACCAACTGCCAAAAAAACAATTTATCACCAGACATATTCCTACCACTGTCTGAAGCTGAATTGATAGATACCACAGCGCAAGTTTTTTTCCGCTGAATTCAGTCAGAGGTCCAGCGACAATCTCAGATTTAGCCTTTGGAATATCAAAGGGTGATCTCTTTAATTTGCCAATCAAACCTAAAATCGCCAGGAGAAATCCCAGAAGCTGATGAATGATATTCGCCCCAGAGTTTACCTGATGTGCGATAATACCCGAAAGTGACCAGGATTCGCTGGCAATTGCTGCACCGCTCAATGCCAGCGTAAACAGCACCTCATACGAAAAATATTGCAGCAATGAACGGTTTCCGCCCATCACCGAATATACCCCTGTACAAATCCATCCGGCAAGAAAATATAATAGCGAGGGTAGACTAAGAAGAAACATAATTACAATAAAGTCACCTGCGAATGAATATTTTGTCGAACCAACCACAGGGTTATAAACAGCTGCAGTAGCTACGCTTGAATAAGCAACTAGGGGAAGCCCAGCAGCCAGCCAAGGATTGGTCCCCAGTGGGGTGATATCCTCTTTTACAGCTAATTTGATAATATCCGCAAAAACCTGATACCATGGTGGACCTACCCTTCCCTGAAATCTTGCAATCAATTTTCGATCAATCCATTCAAAAATGAATCCCAAAAAAAACATAAACAAAAAACCTGGGAAAATAAAAGCGCGGAGAATTGTACTCATTTGTTCATCTTCATGATTTATCGGTCTGCGCAGGAAATGCAAAGGTCAACACCAGAAATTGCGACCGAAACATCCGCCATATTCAATCCTTTCAATTGCAGAGGGAGCGTTATCAGGTTAGTCAAAGATGGCGTTCTGATTTTAATCCTGGCTGGATTCTGGCTTCCATCCGTCAAGATGTAATACAGTACTTCTCCACGTGGAGCTTCGCAGCGACTTACCGCTTCGCCAGGTGGTATTCTTCTTGGTGTATCAACAGAAATCGAACCATGCGGCAAACGGGATAATATTCGACGGCAAAGCCGAACGCTTTCCAACGTCTCGAGCAACCGAATCATCGTGCGCGCCCATACATCTCCCTGCTCCAACACATAGACCCGAAAATCCAATTGAGGATACGCCGCATAAGGGGCATCGCGTCGCAAATCGATATCCAATCCAGAAGCGCGTGCAACCGGACCCACCACACATAGTTTTTTAATATCATCTATCGTCAATTTCGCAATATCCTTTGTCCTCAAATGAAAACTGCGATCATTCTGCACAAAATTCAGCAGTTGAGCTGATCTCTCTTCCAGTTTTTGAAGCCCCAATTCAATTTCTCCCGATTGCGCCTGGCTGATATCTATCCTCACACCACCAATCACATTTACAGAATGAGATACTCTCCCCCCAGAAATTAATTCCATAATATTCAAGGAAATTTCCCGATACTGCCAGGCATACATGAAAATAGTCTCAAATCCCATATTCTTGGCCAGAACACCAAGCCAAAGCAGATGGCTATGGATGCGTTCCAATTCACACAGAAGGGTACGAATGAATAGACCACGCTCGGGAACCTGTACACCCAGCAGCGCTTCGGCAGCCTGGCAGTACGTAGTAGTATGTACATGCGAGCAAATTCCGCACACCCTTTCCATAAGGTGAATATTCTGTATAAAACTGCGCTCCTCAGCAAGCCGCTCAATTCCACGGTGCACATATCCCAAACGCAGGAAACTATCCACCACTCTTTCTCCTTCCAATAACAGGCGAACAGAAAGAGGTTCCTTTATTAAGGGATGCTGAGGTCCAATGGGGATAATTATTCTGTTCATACCAGTGATGATGCTCCTTTTATCCCATGCTTATCTCTAAATTGGTTGGATATTCATGTTTTGTTATATCAGGTCTTTGTATCAGTGTTATCTGATCGAAATAATAGTTCTAAATAATCCTTTCCAATAAATGTTACGTTATCCATTTCGAAAATTTCCCGCTCATAAAACTCGGCTCCAGGTATCAGGTCGGCTATCGAGATTATTTCCTTTTTTTCTTCAATCATGGGAACATCGAGCGTTAGACCACCATGCATCCAGAAGTGATATAACAAGTGTAGATTATCATTCTTTTTTACCGCGGTTATCGTGGTGAGATGCCATATTCCATTTTCTAGTAAGGATTCTATAATCGAGTGTAATAATTTCCCATCAATCTTTAATGCCATCTCATTTTGGGGAATATGGGTTTGAGATCCGGCTGGCAATCGAAATTGCGTTATTAATTTCTTTACAATATCCCTGATGGTCATTCTATAATCTCCCGAAGTTGGATCAACCCTTCTATTATGGCTTCCGGACGGCAGGGGCAACCCGGGATATACAAATCGACAGGTATCACATGATCCACACTACCCAATATATTATACGCACCAGCAAAAATCCCGCCCGAAGCACCACAACTTCCCACAACTACCACCCATTTGGGTTCAGGAATCTGTTCATAAATGCGCAAAAGGCGAGACTTGATCTGTCGGGTTACAGGCCCAGTGCATACTAATACATCGGCATGACGCGGTGAACCCTCTTTAAGCATTCCAAATCTCTCCATATCATAGTGCGGAGTCAATAAACTGAGTATCTCGATATCACAACCATTGCACCCCCCGGTATTGAAGGGCAGAATCCAGAGTGATTTTCTTCTAGCCCAACTCAACACTGATTCACTCATCCTTGGCATCATTTTCAAAGAGTATCAGCATAGTCAAAGCAGCGGCAATTAGATATAGAAGGGCGATCATTCTACTGGAAATGTCCTTAGGCATAGTAGTGATCACCAATGAAATGATATGCAGTATACCAAATACCAATGCAAGGCGAAAAAAAGTATGATATTTAAGCTGCAGTTTTTCTGTTTCAAATTCCTCTCCACATGCATATGGCTGTCTTTTTGAGGGGTGATCTTTCCCTCGCGCCGCAATTTTTTTTGCCAGCATAAAGAAGGCAATTCCCAAAACCAGCATTATGAGAAATGTCACAGGGGGTGTCATTACTACATTCACCATCTTGATTGCACTGCAGTCCAATTCAAAAGAATCGCTGCGTTTTCCGTTAAACGTATCAAAAAATTCGGCGCCACACTAAAAAAGATAATCGTAAATCCAAGAATGCACATTGGCACAACCATCCAGATATAACCGGTCTTTGTGTTTTGTATCATAATCTGCTGTTCTTTTTCGCTACTTTTTCTTTGGAAAAGCATAACCACAATAGATAAATAATATCCCAGTCCAATCACGCTACCAGCCAAAAAAAATATTAAGGCGATTATCCCTAAACGGTCAAAGTTTTCCATCATACTGGTCAACAACATCCATTTTCCTGTAAATCCAACCAGGGGAGGTAATCCTGAAAGACTCAACAACGCCAGACTGAACAATCCTGCAGTTAAGGGTATTTGTCCTGCCCCTTCAATGAGATCTTTGACAAGCGACGCACCTGTATAAAAATGAAAATTACCTTTTGAGAGAAACGCCAGAGCTTTACTAATTGCTTGTTGTATTACCAGGATGAAAAAAGCCTGAAACGCCAACAGCGAACCGTTTCTCAATCCCATTCCCACGCATAGCATCATATACCCCAATTGTGCAATCGTTGAATATCCCAGCAATCTTTTAGTATGGTTTTGAACCAAGGCCAGTACATTCCCAACAAGAATATTCCCGACAGCCAGTGTTACTATGATAGTTCCCAACCAGAAGCTATCAGTTCTCAAGAGCAGGCAGGTTTTAACTAATACGAACAACACGCTCTGAACGATAATTCCGGAAAGAAGGGCGCTGATGCTGCTGGGTGCGCGACCATGTGCATCCGGCAACCAGGTATGCATCGGAACCACTGAACATTTCACACACAACCCTACAAAAATACAGATGATACCTGCTTCGTACCCAAAATGGTGAAAATCAGGTCGGTTTTCCAAAGATAAATTTCCCGTAGCAAAAAAAATCAGCGCGATTCCAAGCAGGACCATTATGGTTGAAACACTTCCCATAATCAAATATTTATATCCCGCTTCGATTGCGGTGTCTGTATCCTTGCGGAAGGCAACCAGAGCGTATGCACATATACTCATTAATTCACAGAACAGATATACAGCGAACAAATCGACCGAGAAAACCATTCCGGTAAGCCCTGCAATCATTAATAAAAGCAACGGGTAGAAAACATGGTATCTTCGGTCCAGTTTTAAATATTCACCGCAATATATCGCTACCAATACAGAGAGAAAAAGGGCAAGTCCAGCAATCAACTGCGCTCCATAATCGAAGTGTAAAGCATCGCTCATAGGACTTGTGGAATTTTGTATATTTAATTCAACATCGCTCCTTCCCATATTCCAAATCAGTGCGAGCGTCAAAGCAAAAACCAAAGCCGTAAATACTGCTAGGGTAGAATTTGAAAGTTTGAAAAAACGGGCTAAAAGGTAGACTATGATTGCACCACAGGTCATTGACACAATTGGCCAGACCATACTGGAAAAAGGCATTTATTTTAATATTCCTTCCAGAATAAAAGGCATTTCATTCGCTACCAACTCAAACAGAGGACGAGGAAAAATACCAGCAATTATCGTTAATATGGTCAGACCAAATGAAGCTACCCGCATGGAGAAAGGAATCGGTTTGATTCTCAAACCTTTTTGTTCCCCAAAAAAAATCATCCCGATAAAGCGCAACCCATAGGCAACGGTCAATAAAGAACCAAGCACTTCCAGGACAGCCAGAGTTGTGAACGGAGTCTGGAATCCACTGCTAAAAATCAACCACTCACTATTGAATATCGCCAATGCTGGCAAACCAGCAAAAGAAAGCACACCGATAAGAACAGCAATACCCTGCCCACCAAGTTTTCCCCACAAACCACCCAATTCACGGATATCCCGTTTTTCCACAGCGTAAATGATATTTCCCACACAACAGAAGAGCAGCGCCTTTACAATGGCGTGATACACTACATGGAGGGTTGCTCCCATCAAACCTGAATTTGTAAGTGTACCAATTCCAAAGAGAATGTAGCCCATCTGACTTACGCTTGAATAAGCTATGATGCGTTTAATGTCATTTTCCGATAAAGCCATCAGCGCTCCATAAATCTCAGAAAGCACCCCGAATCCCATCAAATAAACACCGTATTGGGAAAATTGTCCCAGAGGAATGAAGCTCATTGGAAAGCGCAAGATGCCGTAAGTACCCATACTGAGCATGGCTGCGGCAAACATGATGGTTACCGGCATGGGTGCAACAGAATGGGCATCTGGCAACCAGATATGCAGCGGCACTACTGCCATCTTTACGCTAAAACCAATCAGAAAAAGCAATATCACAAGTGATAAATCCTTCCAGGAAGCGTTAAAAGCCAAGCTCATTACTGAAAAATAATCCATGCCCACATTGGAATACAAGATGATAAATGCAACCAAAACCAGCAATGAACCCAGATGAGTGATTATGAAATATTTCAACGTGACAGATATTCTTTGCTTGCCATCTCCCCAAATCAGCACAAGCAAAGCAGATGCGATTAGCATCAGTTCCCAGAAAAGGTAGAAAAGGAAAATATCATTCGCAAGAGTAGTACCTGACATTCCGGCTGAGAATAATAACAAGAGCCCGTAAAAATAATGGGGGTTTTCGGCTTTTTTCAGATAATCCAATGCATAAAATACCGCAAAAAACGTGACAAATTCTTCCGTGAGCAGGAAGGGGAAGGAAAGCCAATCTAAATTCAAACTCAAGCGGATACCTACCAGAGGGAGATATTCTATCTCCAAAGGCTTGAACGCGCCTTCCTGTAAAATATTGATGAGATTAATTGACACCATCATGGAGAGAAATGATGCTCCAATTGCCAGCCATCGAGATTGGTGCATTAGTCGTTTACCAACTGTTAAAAGCAGCATGGAAACTAAAACTTTAATTCCAATGATCGATACAATTGAGAAATGATAATTTTCCATTATTTATCCAATCCTTTGATCAGCAGTAAGCTGAAACCACACTAAAATATCCTGTCATAACCAAAAAAAGAAGTATTATCAACACCACCAATACCCATATTAGATTAATACGAATCTTCCCTGTATGCATTTTCTTCAGGTGCCTGGCAAAAGTTAGCAAATTTTCCTGGACACGGCGCCAGAGCTCCTCACTGGCGAAGAATTCCACATTCTTATGTAACCATGTGATACCCTTATTAACCATTATGAGGATATTCCCATACTGGTCGAAAATATCCTGCGCTTTATCCATTGAATCCATTAATCCTTCAACGCACTTAATGATTTGCGGGTACAGATCAAATACATCATTTTTGGGTGAGACCATTTCTTTTCCCCGACTTGATATTTGGCGAGTAGTGTTCCGAAACTTTGTATAAATTGTTGATAAGGTGAAATTTTTCTTTGTAAATCTTATGATTAAAAACAAAAGTCCAGCGAAAAAAACACCCATTAAAATCTTATAAAAATCAACCTGTTTAAACTGAAAAACATTTGAATGAATACCCCCTCCCACCCAAATATTTCCAAAAAGAAGTAGTGCGGAAAATCCGATCCAACACCAAAAGCCTATCCATATCAGGCGAAGTGACTTGAGTGACAACCTTGTATGTTCAATCTCATGGAAAAAATTTTTTAACTCCTCCATTCTAATGAAACTCAAGATACTTAAACAAATCCACAGCATGAGTATCCATTTTGAATTTTGGAAGAAATGATTCAAATGGCTGATCATAAGTGCAAAAATAATCAATTCAGTCCATTGTGAAATGAATAACACGTCATTACGCAGCCCCTCGATCATTTGGTTAGTGGAAAACTCTTCCTCGCTGAACGTATCCATTATCAGACGCAATGTCAACAATATTATTAAGAAGAAAAGTATTTCTTTATTCTTACCGGAAGCCGCAAGAAATATCCCCAAGGAGGAGCCAAACGATTGGCTAAAGAAAATGATTTCCGCATAATCATTTTGAAATAATAACCAGACCACTGAAATCAAGGCACAGATAGAAAAGACCGCGAAAATGATTCCATCCATTCCAGGCACCAATTGGATTAAGGGAGATATACGATAAAGCAGGTATCCACCAAGCACAGGAATGAGCAAACGACTGAACCAAGTAAATACTTCGCAATTCAAACCCTTTCCAATCTTCATCCACCAATTCAGCGGCCATATGCCCATTTTGATGCTTATAACAAGAATAAACCCTGCGATTACCAACAGCAATCTGTTTTTATCCAAACCATCCGCTCCTCCAAGACTTGAAGAGATGATGAAACTACCACTACCTGTAAAGAGCAGAAAAATTGCGATTAATAATCCGGAATCTCCAATTTTTAAATTCACCCACGCAGAGACCGTCTGTCTTAATCGCACAACATCTTCCCTGGCAACCAGAAGAAGTTCTATCAGGAACCAGATTGCCGCAAGCTCCAAGGCAATATAGCGCAGCAAAAAATGGTTTGCAGAAAAAGCCACATAACCAGCGGATAAGGAGGCAAGTGTA
>Ga0194110_10006855_pt1 | contig 13224 bp, 14 predicted proteins | sample TA2Kig1200mmetaG_FD_146192 | JGI IMG/M metagenome (GOLD analysis project Ga0194110, IMG submission 146192) | Freshwater microbial communities from Lake Tanganyika, Tanzania - TA2015032 Kigoma Deep Cast 1200m | ecosystem: Environmental > Aquatic > Freshwater > Lake | place: Tanzania: Lake... | reverse complement strand
AGAAGGCGGGGTGCGGGGGCGGGGATCATAGGTCACGGGGCGTCCGCGGAGGCCGGCGGGCCCGCGCGTCTAGACTGGACGGGTGACTTACGTGATCGCCCTCCCGTGCGTCGATGTCAAGGACCGCGCCTGCATCGACGAGTGCCCCGTCGACTGCATCTACGAGGGCGAGCGCTCGCTCTACATCCACCCGGACGAATGTGTCGACTGCGGTGCGTGCGAGCCGGTCTGCCCCGTCGAGGCGATCTACTACGAGGACGACCTCCCCGAGGAATGGGCCGACTACTACAAGGCCAACGTCGAGTTCTTCGACGACATCGGCTCGCCCGGTGGTGCCGCCAAGGTCGGCGTGATCGCGAAGGACCACCCGGTCGTCTCGGCGCTTCCCCCGCAGGCGCACTGAGCCCGTGGGCGTCGCCGACCTCGCCGACTACCCCTGGGACGCCGTCGCCCCGTACGCCGAGCGTGCGCGCCGACACCCCGCCGGGATCATCGACCTCTCGATCGGCTCGCCGGTCGACCCCACGCCCGAGGTGGTGGCCGAGGCTCTCCGTGATGCCTCCGACGCCCACGCCTACCCGCAGACCGCGGGCACCCCGGCCCTGCGCGAGGCCGTCGCGGACTGGTACGCGCGCCGTCGGGGCGTCCCCGGCCTGACCGCCGCCCACGTCCTCCCCACGGTCGGCTCGAAGGAGCTCGTCGCGCTCCTGCCGCTCCTGCTGGGACTCGGCCCCGGCGACGCCGTCGTGCACCCGCGGGCGGCCTACCCCACCTACGAGGTCGGTGCCCGTCTCGTCGGCGCCGAGCCGGTGGCATCCGATGACCCGTCCTCCTGGCCGGCGCATACGCGCCTGGTCTGGATCAACTCCCCGGGCAACCCGGACGGGCGCGTGCTCTCGGCCGTCGAGCTGGCGGCCGCCGTCGCGCGTGCGCGGGAGCTGGGCGCGGTGCTCGCCTCCGACGAGTGCTACGCCGAGCTGGGCTGGGACGCGCCGTGGGATGCCGCCCGGGTGCCGAGCGTGCTGGACCCGCAGGTCGTCGGCGACGACCTCACGGGCGTGCTGTCGGTGTACTCGCTGAGCAAGCAGTCGAACCTTGCCGGCTACCGGGCCGCGTTCCTCGCCGGCGACCCGACACTGGTCGAACGTCTGCTGACCGGGCGCAAGCATCTCGGTCTCATCCCGCCCGCCCCGGTCCAGCGGGCCATGACCGTCGCCCTCGGCGACGACGCGCACGTCGAGGAGCAGCGCGCGCGCTACGCGCAGCGCCGCTCGCTCCTGAAGCCCGCGGTCGAGGCCGCCGGGTTCCGCATCGACCACAGCGAAGGCGGCCTCTACCTGTGGGCCACCGAGGGGCGCGACGCGTGGGACAGCATGGAGCGCCTGGCCGATCTCGGCATCCTGGCCGGGCCCGGGCACTTCTACGGCTCGCACTTCCCGCAGCACGTGCGCTTCTCGCTGACGGCGACGGACGAGCGCATCGCGGCGGCCGCGGAGCGCCTGACCCCCTGACGTCGCAGGAGGTTCCCTCCATTCGATGGGAGCCAGCTTTGGCGGTGTCATCGGTAGGCCGACGCGCCTACTAGGCTGTAGAGGCACTGCGCTCGGGCCATCCCCGAGGGCGTGCCGGCCCGGATTCCATACCCGTGGGGTTCACCGGCCGAGGAGATCGCGGGTGCCTCCGCCCCCGCGCTCGAACACACGGGCGACCAGAAATCGCAAGGAGGCGCGGTGAGCGACGCGGGCACGCAGCAGGACAAGGCCACCCTCTCGGTGGGGGGAACCACCGCCGAATTCCCGGTCCTGCGAGGTACCGACGGCATCCCGAGCATCGACATCGCGTCGCTGACGAAGCAGACCGGGCACACGACGCTCGACTACGGCTTCGTCAACACCGCGTCGACGAAGTCGGACATCACCTACATCGACGGCGATCAGGGCATCCTGCGGTACCGCGGGTATCCGATCGAGCAGCTGGCCAAGAACAGCACGTACCTCGAGGTGGCGTGGCTGCTCATCTACGGCGAGCTGCCCACGGCCGACGAGCTGGCGTCCTTCGACGAGCGCATCCGCCGTCACACGCTGCTGCACGAGGACCTCAAGCGCTTCTTCTCCGCGCTGCCCCCGACCGCGCACCCCATGTCGGTGCTGTCGGCGGCGACCGCGGCCCTGTCGACCTACTACGAGAACGAGTCGGACCCGCACAACCCCGAGCACGTCGAGCTGAACACGGTGCGCATGCTCGCGAAGCTCCCCGTGATCGCGGCGTACGCGCACAAGAAGAGCATCGGGCAGGCGTTCCTCTACCCCGACAACTCGCTCGGTTTCGTCGACAACTTCCTGAAGCTCAACTTCGGCGTGCACAGCGAGCCCTTCGAGGCCAACCCCGTCATGACGAAGGCGCTGGACCTGCTGCTCATGCTCCACGAGGACCACGAGCAGAACGCGTCGACGTCGACCGTGCGCCTCGTCGGCTCGACCGGAGCGAACCAGTTCGCGTCGATCTCCGCCGGCATCCAGGCCCTGTCCGGTCCGCTGCACGGCGGGGCGAACGAGGCCGTTCTGCAGATGCTGGGACGCATCCGCGACTCCGGCGAGAGCGTCGAGCGCTTCGTCGAGCGGGTGAAGAACAAGGAGGCCGGCGTCAAGCTCATGGGCTTCGGACACCGCGTCTACAAGAACTACGACCCCCGCGCCAAGCTCGTCAAGGGTGCGGCCGACGAGGTCCTCGAGGCCCTCGGCGTCAGCGACCCGCTGCTCGACCTCGCCAAGGAGCTGGAGCAGATCGCCCTGGAGGACGATTACTTCAAGGAGCGTCGCCTCTACCCGAACGTCGACTTCTACACCGGCGTGATCTACAAGGCGATGGGCTTCCCGACGCGCATGTTCACGGTGCTGTTCGCCATCGGGCGCCTCCCGGGATGGCTCGCGCAGTGGCGCGAGGCGATCTCCGACCCGCAGACGAAGATCGGCCGCCCGCAGCAGCTCTACACGGGCGCCGCGCAGCGCGACTACCCCGGCGTCTGACGCCCACCACCGGCGCCCCGTCCCTCCGTGCGAGGGGCGGGGCGCTGTGCCGTGTCGGGGCGGCGCCGTGGGCGTGTCCCACTTTGTGCAGGTGGGGGGCGGCGGCGCTGCACATCTTGGGACATGGGCGCCGGGGTGCTGTCGTCGTGTCCCACTTCGTGCAGGTGGGGCGGGCTGACGCTGCACATCTTGGGACATGGGGCGCCGGGGTGCTGTCGTCGTGTCCCACTTTGTGCAGGTGGGGCGGCGCCGCGCTGCACATAGTGGGACATGGGCGCCGGGGTGTTGTGGCCCGTCATCGCAGGTGAGGAGCCCGCGCCCGGGAAGTCGGTAGGGTCGACGCCATGTCCTGGCCACTCGTCCGTCGTCCGTCCTGGCGACGTCCGGGCCGCCGGACAGCAATTGGTCGACAAGGCGGGTCGATCGGACCTCGACCATGACCGACGCGCCCGACGAGGACATCGAGGGCGGTCCGGGCTGGATCATCGGCGGCGACCTCCGTCCGCGCATCACGGACGTCGCCGCATTCCGGGCCGGTATGGCCGAGGACCCGCTGGCATCCGTCATCGAAGCTCTATGGACCGGGGACTGGCGGTACGCGCTCGACGTCCTCCGGTCGCTGGAGTCGTCGCTACGGGTCCGCGCGCTGACGGCCGACTGCCTCGCCGCGTCCGGCGACACGGCATCCGCCCTGCAGATCTACGACGCCCTCGTGACGGAGACGACCGGGACGCCCCGCGAGGCGACGATGCGGCAGCACCGGGGCAAGGTCCTGCTGGCGGCGGGGCGGACGGATGCCGCGATCGCCGACTTCGCGGCAGCGCTCGCGCTGCGCGCTGATGCGGATGCGAAGTTGCGGGCGTCTTCCGCACACGCGTTGAGGGTGGCGCGCCGGAAGGGATGCCGGCGGGCGGCGCCGCGGAACGGTGAGAAACGCCCCCTGCACTGAGGAACGCCGGGTGCCGGCGTTCCTCGGTGCAGGGAGCGTTTATCGAGGGTGGGGATCAGGCGTGCAGCGCCTCGTTCAGGGTCACGCCGACGCCGGCGCGGGCGGACGCCTCGACGGCGCCGGTGAGCGAGTTGCGGCGGAACAGGATGCCGTCGCGGCCGGAGAGCTCTGCGGCCTTCACCGTCTCGTCGCCCACGCGCACCTTCGTGCCCGCGGTGACGTAGAGGCCCGCCTCGACGACGCAGTCGTCGCCGAGCGAGATACCGATGCCCGCGTTCGCGCCGAGCAGGGTGCGCGCGCCGATCGAGACGCGATGCGTCCCGCCGCCGGAGAGCGTGCCCATGATCGAGGCGCCGCCGCCGATGTCGGTGCCGTCGCCGATGACGACGCCCTGCGACACGCGCCCTTCGATCATCGATGCGCCGAGGGTGCCCGCGTTGAAGTTCACGAACCCCTCGTGCATGACGGTCGTACCGGGGGAGAGGTGCGCGCCCAGGCGCACACGGGAGGCGTCGGCGATGCGCACGCCCGCGGGCGTGACGTAGTCGAGCAGGCGGGGGAACTTGTCGAGACCTTGCACCTGGATGCCGTCGCGCTGGAGGAACGGACGGAGGCGGGTCAGCGCCTCGGGGTGCACGGGACCGGCGGTCGTCCACGCGACGTTCGGCAGGTGTCCGAAGACGCCGTCGAGGTTGACCTCGTTGGGGGCGACCAGACGGTGCGACAGGGCGTGCAGACGCAGATAGGCGTCCGACGTGGAGACGGGAGCGGCATCCAGGTCGATCTCGACCGCCACGACCTCGACGGCGACGTCCCGCCGAGCATCCGGCACCGCCAGCTGCTCGAGGGTCGCCGGAGCGTTCGCGGGGGTCGTGCCGAGCGGCATCCGTCCCGCCGTCGGTTCCGGGTACCACGTGTCCAGGACGGTGCCGTCAGCGGCCACCGTCGCGAGTCCAAAACCCCACGCGTAACGCTCGTCAGTCATGCCTTCCAGCCTAGGAGGTCGGGACCGCGCGGCTAGACTGCCGGACATGCCCGTGCTCGATCTGACCTCCTCCTCGGTTGCCCTGACGCGGGCGATCTGCGACATCCCGAGCGTCTCGGACGACGAGACGACCTTGGCGGATGCCATCGAGGACGCCGTCCGCGCCTACGACCACCTCGAGGTGGTCCGCGACGGCGACACGATCGTCGCGCGCACCGCCCTCGGGCGCGACCGTCGCGTCGTGATCGCCGGGCACATCGACACCGTCCCCATCAACCGCAACCTGCCCGTCCGCGACGTGGAGCAGGACGGTGAGGGCTTCCTCTGGGGTCGCGGGACCGTCGACATGAAGGCGGGGGTCGCCGTTCAGCTCAAGCTCGCGGCGGAGCTCTCCGACCCCTCGGTCGACGTGACGTGGATGTGGTACGACCACGAGGAGGTCGACTCCGCTCTCAACGGCCTGGGTCGGCTATCCCGCAACCGTCCGGACCTGTTCGCAGGGGACTTCGCCATCCTGGGGGAGCCGAGCGACGGCCAGGTCGAGGGCGGCTGCAACGGCACGCTGCGAGCGATCGTGCGAACCGACGGCGTCCGCGCGCACAGCGCCCGCTCGTGGATCGGCGAGAACGCCATCCACAAGGCCGCGCCGATCCTCGCCCGCCTCGCGGAGTACCGTGCGCGGGAGATCGAGGTCGAGGGACTGCTCTACCGCGAGGGTCTGAACGCCGTAAGCATCAGCGGCGGCGTCGCCGGCAACGTGATCCCCGATGCCTGCGAGGTGGAGGTCAACTACCGCTTCGCGCCCAGCCGGGACGCGGCCGCGGCGGAGCGCGTCGTCCGGGACGTCTTCACGGGCTTCGACGTCGAGATCGTCGACGTGGCCGAGGGGGCGCGGCCGGGGCTGGACGCTCCGCTCGCGCAAGACTTCGTCGCGGCCGTGGGCGCCACCCCGCGCCCCAAGTACGGCTGGACGGACGTCGCCCGGTTCTCGGCAATGGGCATCCCCGCGGTCAACTACGGTCCGGGAGACCCGCATCTCGCTCATCATGACGAGGAGCGCGTCCCCGTGGCGCAGATCGACGCCGTCGAGGCGGGTCTGCGGGCGTGGCTCAGCGGATCGTGACCGACACCGCGACCGGGAGGGACGCGACGGGCCTGACCGCCGCGTGGGGCCGGCTGCCGGTCCTCGCCCGGATCGCGATCGTCTACGTGGTCGCGCGCCTCATCACCACGGGCCTCCTCCTCGCCGCGGCGGGGGTCTCGGGCCCCGCATCGCGGTACGGCGTCGACCCGTCGCTCGGCGACCTCGCCCTGGGCTGGGACGCGCAGTGGTACTGGCTCGCCGCGGTCAGCGGCTATCCGAGCGAGCTGCCCCTGGCGGCCGGCGGACACGTCGCCGAGAACGCCTGGGCGTTCATGCCGGTCTACGCCTACGTGTCGGCGGCCCTCGGCGCCGTTCTGGGGACGTGGGGAGCGGGCGCCGTCGTCGTCTCGCTGCTGTCCGGCTTCGGCGCCTGCGTCGCCCTCCACGCCCTGCTGCGCGACCGCATCGGCCCCTCCGCGGCCCTGTGGGCGGTGGTGTTCTTCTCGTGCGGGCCGCTGGCGGCGCTGTTCCAGGTGGGCTACGCCGAGTCCCTCTTCCTGTTCCTCCTCTTTCTCGCGCTGCTGAGCGTGCAGCGCCGGCGCTGGGCGTGGCTGTACCTGCTCGTGCCGGTGATGGGTTTCACCCGCCCGGGCATCCTCGCGTTCGCGCTCTTCCTCGGGCTCTACGGCATCCACCGTTTCTGGATCCGCCGACGCGATCCGCTGCCCGTCCGCGAGATCGTGCACATCGTGGCGCTGGGTGCGCTGGCCGTCGTCGTGGGCTTCGCGTGGCAGGCCATCGCCGCGGCGGTGACCGGCGACCCCGGCGCCTACCTCGCGACGGAGCTCGCGTGGCGCCGGAACTTCTTGGGCGACTCGTCGATGCACTTCGCGCCCGTCGAGGGCTGGGTGCAGGCGGCGGCCTTCTGGTTCGAGCGCTGGGGGCTCGGGGTGGTGACGGGCTACGTGTTCCTCGTCGTGCTGGTCGTCGGGGTGGCGCTGGCCCTGATGCTGCCGGCGGTCCGTCGCCTCGGGATCGAGGTGCGCCTGTGGTCCGCGAGCTACCTCGTCTACCTGCTGCTGGTGTTCTTCCCGCAGTCGAGCGTCTTCCGGCTGCTCGTCCCCGTCTCGCCGCTGTGGGGCGCGTTCGCCGTGCCGCGGTCGTTGTGGTGGCGTCTGGCGGTGCTGGGTCTCGCCCTGCTCGGTCAATGGGTCTGGATCTACAACATGTACGCCATCGCGAACACGTACTGGCAGATCCCCTGACCGGATGCCGCCCGCCCCGTGCGTGGCGCGTCACGACGCGCCCCGCGCGCTACCGGTAAACTCCTAGGAGACCAATCACGAAAAGGGGGCCGCGATGGCAGCCATGAAGCCGAGAACCGGAGACGGGCCGATGGAGGCTGTGAAGGAGGGCCGGCTGATCATCGTGCGTGTACCGCTCGAGGGCGGCGGGCGACTCGTCGTCTCGGTGAACGACGCCGAGGCCAAGGAGCTTTACGACGTGCTCGGTGGTGTCGTCGGCGCAGCCTGACATCCCGCATGACGCGGAAGGCCGGTTCCTGAGGGGGCCGGCCTTCTTCGTGCCCACGAGATGCCGGGGGCGTCAGCCCGACCGGCGGCGTGCGGAAGGGATGCCGCGGGCGTCAGCCCGACCGGCGGTGTGCGGGGGATGCCGCGGGCGTCAGTCCGCGACCGTCGTCAGCTGCAGGAGGCCCTCACCGCTGATCGAGAGGGCGCCGAAGACGGCGGGGGAGGCCTGGACCTCCTGGATGAGCGAGCGGTACGCGGTGGTCACGGCGTCACGACGGACCGGGTCGGCGACGGCCCCGCCGGCCAGCACCCGGGGGACCAGCACCGTGCCGCCGGCGCGCACGAGGCGCAGGCCGTGCTCGACGTACTCGATCACGCCCTCGGGGTCCGCGTCGATGAAGACGATGTCGTACGAGGCCTCGTTCATGCGCGGGAGCACGTTGGCGGCCCGACCGGTGATGAACCGGGCGCGGGCTGCGGGGACGCGGGCGTCGGCAAACGCCTGACGTGCCGCACCGAGGTGCTCGGGCTCGCTGTCGATCGTGGTGAGCGTCGCCCGCGGGGCGCCGTGCAGCAGCCACAGGCCCGAGACGCCGCCGCCCGTGCCGACCTCGACGATGTTCTGCGCGCGGGAGGCCGCCGCGAACACCGCGGTCTGCGCACCGATGGCCGGGCTGATGGGGGCCGCCCCCAGCTCGAGGGCGTGCGCACGCGCGCGGGCGATGTGCTCCGGCTCGACCGTCGACTCCTGCACGAACCGCTCGTTCGCCTCGTAACCGCTCACTCGCTCAGGTTAAACGGCCGGGGCACGCCGGACGCCGAGGCGCGACGGGTAACCTGAACACATGTTCTTCGGGATCACCATCGAGAAGCTGCTGCTGATCGGTGTGATCGCTGCCCTCCTCATCGGTCCCGAGCGTCTGCCCCGGTACGCCGAGGCGTTGGCCAAGTTCACCAAGCGGGCCAAGGAGACGCTGCAGGGTGCGCGATCGCGGGTGCGCGAGGAGATGGGCCCGGAGTTCGACGACGTCGACTGGCGCAAACTCGACCCGCGGCAGTACGACCCGCGACGCATCATCCGGGAGGCGCTGCTCGACGACACGCCGACGGCGACCATGCGGGCCGCGGGTGCCGCAGCCCTGGCGGCCCGGACGACCCCCGAGAAGCCGACCTTCGCGCCCGGCGAAGCGCCGCCGTTCGACGACGAAGCGACCTGACCCGCGGCATCCCTCTGTGCCGGGCGCCGCACCTGTCCTCGGTACGGCGGGGCGCGTCAGACGCTGAGACGCAGCGCGCGCCCGGCGAGTCCGCGCGGGCGTGCGGCGAGGGCGGCGGCGGCCGCGTCGATGGCCTGCGCGGCGGGATCGTCCGGGTGCGACACGACTACGGGGCGCCCGTCGTCGCCGCCGGTCCGCAGGGCGGAGCTGAGGGGGACGGATGCCAGCAGGGGCACGTCCGCGTCCGTCGACAGCGCCGCGGCCACCTCCGCGCCGCCGCCGGCGCCGAAGAGGTCCAGGCTGGTGCCGTCGGGGAGCGTCATCGCGGCCATGTTCTCGATGACCCCGATGAGGTGCTGACCCGTCTGACGTGCGACCAGTCCCGACCGGACGGCGACGTCGGCGGCGGCGGGCTGAGGGGTCGTGACGACGAGCACGTCGGCGTGGGGGAGCAGCTGCCCGACCGAGATCGCCACGTCGCCGGTCCCCGGAGGCATGTCGAGCAGCAGGACGTCGAGGTCGCCGAAGTGCACGTCGGTGAGGAACTGCTGCACGGTGCGATGCAGCATGGGGCCGCGCCAGGCGACCGCGCCGGCGGCATCCTCGCCCGGACGGCGGAGGAACATTCCGATCGAGATGACCTTCACGCCGTACGCGACGGGCGGGAGGATGAGGTCGTCCAGCCGGGTCGGGGCGGGCGGCAGCCCGTCCGCGTCCACGAGGCCGAGGAGCCCGGGGATGGAGAACCCGTGCACGTCCGCGTCGACGAGCCCCACGCGCAGGCCTCGTGCCGCCAGCGCCACGGCGAGGTTCGCGGTGAGCGTCGACTTGCCGACGCCGCCCTTGCCGCTGGTGACCGCGATGACGCGGGTCAGCGAGTCCGGGCCGAAGGGCATCTCCCGCGCGGCGCGTCCGCCGCGCAGACGCTCGGTCAGCGCGCGTCGCTCGTCCGGCGACATGACACCGACCCGCACCTGCACCGTGTCTATCCCGGGCACCGCGGCCGCGGCACCCCGGACCTCCCTCTCGATGCGGTCGGCCGCGGGGCAGCCGACGATCGTCAGGGCGATGCCGACGTCGGCGACGCCCGCGTCCACCGTGATCTCGCGGAGCATGTCGAGCTCGCTCAGCGGGCGCCGCAGCTCGGGATCGGTGACCGCCCCGACGGCGGAGCGGACGCGGTCGGTCAGCTCGGTCGTCACGGCGTGGCCGCGCCGTTCTGGACGGCGTCGTGCTCGTCGAGCCGCTCCAGCGCCGCCTTCAGCTCGGTGCGCAGCGTGTCCTTCGTGATGACCTCGTCGGTCAGGTCCCGGATCGCCATGCGCAGCGCGACGATCTCGCGGGCGAGGTACTCGGTGTCGGCGAGGTTGCGCTCGGCGCGCTGACGGTCCTGCTCGATCTGCACGCGGTCGCGGTCGTCCTGTCGGTTCTGCGCGAGCAGGATGAGCGGGGCGGCGTAGGACGCCTGCAGGGAGAGCACGAGCGTCAGCGCCGTGAAGCCGATCGCGGCGGAGTCGAAGCGCAGCTCCTCGGGCATGACCGAGTTCCACGTCATCCACAGCACGCAGAAGAGCGTCAGCATCAGCAGGAACAGCGGGGTCCCCATGGCGCGGGCGACCCATTCCGTGAAGCGCCCGAAGCGGTCGCGCGAGGGCTGCGGCTGCCGCGGCGCGAGGACGCCGGTACGACCGCGGGGCGCGTCGAGTCCGGTTCGGCGGTTTGCTCGGGCCATCAGCGCCTCCTCGGGGTCTGGGTCGGGATGCTCGCGGTGTGCAGGGCGCGGGTCGACGTCTTGGGTCTCGGATCGTCGCTGTCGTGCGTGCGCCAGTCGTCGGGCAGCAGGTAGTCGAGCACGTCGTCGACGCTCACGCAGCCGACGAGGCGGTGCGCCTGGTCGATGACCGGCAGCGACACGAGGTTGTAGCTGGCCAGCAGACGCGCCACCTCGGCGGCCGTCGCGTCGGCGGGCACCGGCTCCAGCGTGTCGTCGATGATCGCGCCGAGGCGCTCGTGCGGCGGGTAGCGCAGCATGCGCTGGAAGTGCACCGTCCCGAGCAGGCGCCCCGTGGGCGTCTCGTACGGCGGGAGGGTGATGAACACGGATGCCGCGAGGGCCGGGTGCAGCTCGTGCCGGCGGATGAGGGCCAAGGCCTCCGCGACGGTGGCGTCGGCCGAGAGCACGATGGGCTCGGGCGTCATGAGTCCGCCGGCGGTGTCGGGGCCGTACTTCAGCAGGGCGCGGACGTCGTCCGCCTCCTCCGGCTCCATCAGCTCCAGGAGCTGCTCGAGGCGCGTCTCGGGCAGCTGGCCCAGGAGGTCGGCCGCGTCGTCGGGCTCCATGGCATCCAGGATGTCCGCCGCCCGCTCGTCGGTGAGCTGCTCGAGGATGTGGACCTGCTCGTCCTCGGGCATCTCTTCGAGCGCGTCGGCGAGACGGTCGTCGCTGAGCTCCTCGGCGACCTCGATGAGGCGCTCGTCGGGCAGGTCGAGCAGCGTGTTGGCGAGGTCGGCGGGCTTGAGCTCGGAGTAGGTGGCGACGAGCTGCTCCGCGGACTGCGCCTCTCCGGGGGCCTGCTGCTCGCGCACCTCCTTCCACGCCGCGAACGTCGTGGCGCCCTTCGCGAAGGGGGAGGCGCTCGTGCGGGGTCGGCGCAGGAACAGCTGTCCCACGTCCCATTCGCCGAGCCGGTTGCGCTCGATGGCCACGTCCTCGATGACCGCGGAGCCGGAACCGTCGACCAGCTGCACCCGGCGGCCGAGCATCTCCGCCATGACGCGCACCTCGCCGCCGCGCTGCTGGAACCGCCGCACGTTGATGAGGCCGGTCGTGATGACCTGGCCGGGCTGGATCGAGGTGACGCGCCCGATGGAGACGAACACGTGTCGGCGGCCGGGGATCTCGACAACCAGGCCGACCACGCGCGGCGCCGCCGCGGAGCGGTAGATGACCACGACGTCGCGGACCCGGCCGAGGCGGTCGCCGGCGGGATCGAAGACGGTACAGCCCGCCAAGCGGGCGACGAAAACCCTTTGCGTGCTCACCGGTCCAGCGTAGTCGTCCCGCCTGGATGCGACGCGGCCGGGCGCGGCGGGGCGCGTGACATCATGGGGAAATGAGCATGTTCGGCGGAACGCCCGCGACCGGGCGCGACGAGGTCGGCGAGAAGGTGGCCTCGTTCCCCACGTACGAGGCGGCGCAGAAGGCCGTCTCGTCGCTCATCGCCGGCGAGGTCCCTGCACGGGACATCTCGATCGTCGGCTCGGGCCTGCGCTCGATCGAGAAGGTCACGGGCCGTCTCGGCTACGCGCGCGCCGCCCGTTCGGGTGCGCTGAACGGCCTCATGCTCGGCCTCCTCTTCGCGTTCATCTTCGTGCTCGGGATGCCGACGGTGCAGATCTCCGCGTTCGTCGGCGTCCTGCTGGTCGGCATGGCCCTGGGCATGCTGCTGAGCCTCGGCACGTACTCGATCGTGCGACGTCGGCGGGACTTCGCATCGGTGATGCAGGTCGCCGCGGACCACTACGACGTGTGCGTGTCGCCCGCGAACCTCGCCAAGGCCCGCGGCGTCCTGGGCACCGGCGCCGCGCGCACGGTGGTCGCCCGGCCTCCGGTGCCCGCCGATGACGAGCGCCCGCGCTACGGGGAGCGCGTCGCCCCCGGCACCGGTGGGGCATCGCGCCCCGAAGCGCCGGCGTCCGGTCCCGCCGCTCCTCCCGCTCTCGACGAGCCGCCCCGGTACGGCGAGCGGATCGTCCCGCCGACGCCCGACGCGCCGGTGGAGGGCGAGCAGTCCGACCCCCACGACGGGATCGTCGGGCCCACCCCCGGCCCCGCGGCCGACGATCACGACCGGCACCCGGGTCCGGGCGCGTCGCACCCGGATGCCGCCCCCTCCCCGTCCCACCCGGACGACGAGCCCCGCGCCTCCCGGTGACCGCCGAGGTCCGCATCCCCGTCGACCTGGCGACCGGCCCCGGCGAGGTGTCCGGACTGTGGGACGTGCCGGCCGACGCGATCGCGACCGTCGCCCTCGCGCACGGAGCGGGCGCAGGGATGACGCACCCGTTCCTCAAGGGTCTCGCCGACGCCCTCGCGGCGGACGGGATCGCGGTGCTGCGCTTCGTCTTCCCGTACGTCGAGGCCGGCCGCCGGATGCCCGGTCCGGTCGCCCCCCGCGGTCGCGACGTGGGCGGGCGTGCAGGCCTGGCTCTCCGCCGCGCCCGGCCCGTTCATCGCGGCGGGCAAGTCGTACGGCGGACGGATGGCGTCGATGGCCGCGGCCGCGGGGGTGCTGTCGCCGGCGGGACTGGTCTACCTCGGCTACCCGCTCCACGCGCCCGGCAAGCCCGAGAAGCCGCGCACGGAGCATCTGCCCGACGTCGTGCCGCCGCAGCTGTTCGTCGAGGGGGAGAACGACCCCTTCATCGACC
>Ga0194110_10006838_pt1 | contig 13240 bp, 15 predicted proteins | sample TA2Kig1200mmetaG_FD_146192 | JGI IMG/M metagenome (GOLD analysis project Ga0194110, IMG submission 146192) | Freshwater microbial communities from Lake Tanganyika, Tanzania - TA2015032 Kigoma Deep Cast 1200m | ecosystem: Environmental > Aquatic > Freshwater > Lake | place: Tanzania: Lake... | reverse complement strand
GGGACAACGTGAATTTGAACGTGAAGTTGATCGAGCCGGTGGCGTTGGAGCCTGGGTCGCGGTTTGCTATCCGCGAGGGGGGTCGGACGGTTGGGGCCGGCGTGATCACCAAAATCCTCGATTGAGGGAATGTAAATGGCTAAGAAGGCTATACGGCTTACCACTACCCTTGCCTGTACCGAGTGCAAGGAACGCAATTACACCAGCAATAAGAACAGGAGAAACGACCCTGGCCGTCTGGAACTGAGAAAGTACTGCCCTCGGTGTCGAACTCATACCATCCACAGGGAAACAAAGTAGAGGTTGGGTACAGAATAGGGATTGCGGCCTGAGATTCGGGCAGGCGGGAACATAGCCACGTGAACAAGGTAAAGCAGAATAATTTCAACGCCCTCCAAACTGGTGAGTACGCAGGGGGTTAGCTCAATTGGCAGAGCAACGGTCTCCAAAACCGTAGGCTACGGGTTCAATTCCTGTACCCCCTGCCTCTATAATTGCTCTTCTTCAAGACACCGTCCCCGAGGCGGTGTCTTGAACGATAGGGCTGGTCATCATTGAGCAGGAGAAAAAAATTTGGCCAAAGCGTCAGTTAAAAAGGACAATTTCCTGGTTAAATACTTTGAAGAAACCAGGGCAGAGCTAAGGAAGGTGAGCTGGCCCAGCCGTCAGGAGGCGCTGAAATTAACCCTTATCGTGGTTGCGTTTACGATTTCTATGGCCGCTCTCTTGGGCATCATAGACTACTTCTTCGCCCGGTTATTCGGCCTGATCGTCAGATAAACACGCTAATGGCAGGCGAGATCGTTGAGGGGAATCATGACGGATTTGGATTAGCCTGCCTTTTGCCTGAACCGGAGCAGAGAGTATTTCCTGGCCAAAGCAAAGTTAACTTATCATGGAAGAACTGGTAGAGGAAAAAGAGCTAGAAGAAAAGCCAGCAGTGGAAGGCGAGCCAGAGGTAGAGGGAAGAGCCTGGTACGTGATCCACAGCTATTCCGGCTATGAGAACAAAGTGAAAGCCAACCTGGAACAGCGTATCGAGTCCATGGGGATGCAGGACAAGATATTCCAGGTGGTCGTGCCTAAAGAAGAGGAGATCGAGGTAAGGGATGGTCAGCGGCGGATCACGGAAAAGAAGATCTTCCCCGGCTACATCCTGGTAGAGATGCTCATGACCGACGATTCCTGGTACGCAGTCCGCAACACCCCCGGCGTGACCGGCTTCGTCGGCATGGGCAGAAGGCCCACCCCTCTGCGTCCTGAGGAAGTCCAGCGGATCATGAAACGTATGGAGGAAGAAGCGCCGAAGATAAAGGTGACCTTCCGTCCAGGGCAAAGAGTCAGGATCATAGATGGGCCCTTCACCGATTTCGTGGGCCAGGTTGACGACATAGATATGGACAAAAGCAAGGTGCGGGTGTTGGTCGCCTTTTTCGGCCGGGACACGCCTGTTGAACTGGATTTCCTGCAAGTGGAGAAGATGTAGGTTCGTAGATTCGTGAATTCGTAGCTCAGGAGAGGAGAAGGAATGGCTAAGAAGGTTAAGGCGATCATCAAACTACAGATTCCGGCTGGCAAAGCTAACCCTGCTCCGCCTGTCGGGCCGGCCCTGGGCCAGCACGGCGTTAATATAATGGCCTTTTGCAAGGAATACAACGCCCGCACGTCGAGCCAGGTGGGCAGCATCATCCCGGTCGAGATAACCGTTTACCAGGATCAATCTTTCACCTTTGTGACCAAGACCCCGCCCACCGCCGACCTGTTAAGGAAGGCCTGCGGCATAGAGAGGGGTTCCGCCGAGCCTCGCCGAGCAAAGGCGGGCACCATCACTCGCGAGCAATTGCGAGAGATCGCGGAGCTAAAGATGAAGGACCTCAATGCACTAGACCTGGCCGGCGCTGAGCGCCAGATCGAAGGCACGGCCCGCAGCATGGGGATCGAAATCGTAGGCTCGTAGACTCGTAGATTCGTGGGTTCGTAAACTCGTGGAGAGGGAAAATGGCAAAACGCGGTAAGAATCATCAACAAGCGCTCAAGCAGGTGGATCGGACAAACTACTATTCGCCTGAAGAAGCCGTCGAGTTGGCTAAGAGGACGGCGTACGTCAATTTCGATGCCACAGTGGAAGTGCACCTGCGCCTGGGGGTGGATCCTCGCCACGCCGATCAACAGGTGAGGAGTGTGGTGCTTTTACCCCACGGGCTGGGCAAAGAGGTGCGTATCCTGGTCTTCGCTGAAGGCGAGGCGGAGAAGATAGCTCAAGAGGCTGGAGCTGACTACGTAGGCAGCGACGATTTAGTCAAGCAAATCCAGGATGGCTGGCTGGACTTCGACGTCGTCATAGCCATACCCCAGATGATGGGCAAGGTGGGCAGGCTGGGCAAGATTTTGGGGCCAAGGGGCTTGATGCCTAATCCCAAAGCTGGCACCATCGTCCCTGCCGAGGACCTGCCACGGGCCATTGAAGAAGCGCGTCTGGGCCGGGTGGAGTTCCGGGTTGATAAGACGGCCAACCTGCACGTGCCCATCGGTAAGGTCAGCTTTCCGACGGAGAAGCTTTTGGAGAACATGGCGGCGCTGTTCGAGGCCGTAAAGAAAGCCAAGCCGGCCGGGGCCAAAGGGCAGTATATCAAGAGGATCGCCCTGGCCACAACCATGGGACCAGGCATCAAGCTCGATACTGCTCAGGCATTGGCACTGGAAACAGCTTAAACGTGAAACGTGAAACGTGAAACGTGAAGACGTGAGACGTGAAACGTGAAGACGTGAACTGAATACCAGAAGCCCAAGACAGCAGGTGCGCGGGGGCGCTTAATGGGAGGCCTGCCGAGGCGAAGACCATGAAAAGGTGATTTTTCTACCAGTCTTTGTGTCGGCGGCACAAAGACTTTTGTTTTTATAATCCAGGGGAGGAGGTGAGGAAGGATTGGCGATATCCAAAGAGAAAAAGGAAGAGTTGCTGTCCTGGTATACCGATCTGTTCTCGCGTAGCAGCGCAGCCATCTTAACTGACTATCGAGGGCTAACCATGGGGGATATCACCCAATTGCGCAACAAGCTGCGGGAGATTCAGGGCGAATACCACGTGACCAAGAACAGACTGGTGAAGCTGGCTTTAGAGGAGGCGGGGCTACCTGTGCCTGAGGACCTTTTGGAAGGTCAAACGGCGGCGGGTTTCTGCTTCGAGGAGGTGCCTGCGGTGGCCAAGGTGCTGCTGGACTTCAGCAAGGAGTCCAAGATCCTGGTCATTAAGGGTGGAATTCTGGGTGATAGGATAATCAACGCCGACCAGGTCACGGCTCTGGCCGAATTGCCGCCCCGCGAGATTCTGTTGGCCCAGGTCCTGGGTACTCTCCAGGGACCGGCGGGCGGGGTCACCAGGGCTATCGCCGGCGGCATCCGCAGCATTCTGTACGTGCTCAAAGCGCGAGTCGAACAACTAGAAAAACAAGCCCGTCAAGCTTAAAGGAGGCAAATCAAAATGGCAACAAAGCTAGAAAAGATCGCTGAGGAAATCCAGGGGTTAACTCTTCTTGAGGCTTCTGAGCTGATCAAGCTTCTGGAGGAGAGGTTGGGGGTGAGCGCGGCGGCTCCCATGGCCGTGACTGCCGCTCCGGCGGCGGCCGCTGCCGCCGAGCCTGAGGAGGAAAAGACCGAATTCGACGTCATCCTGAAAGAGATCGGCCCCAAAAAGATCCAGGTCATCAAGGTGGTACGTCAGATCACCAACCTGGGCTTGAAGGAAGCCAAAGAGCTGGTAGATGGCGCGCCCAGCCCCGTGGTGCAAGGCGTTCCCAAAGAGCAGGCCGAGGATGTCAAGGCCAAGCTGGAAGCCGAAGACGCCGTCGTGGAGATCAAGTAGTGATGAGTAAGCCCATAGCTGTTACCGACGAGACCTTCGAGGCTGAGGTGCTCCAGACGGCACTGCCCGTGCTGACCGACTTTTGGGCAAGCTGGTGTGGCCCGTGTCACATGATCGCCCCCACACTGGAAGAGATCGCCGCCGAATACGCCGGCCAGCTCAAAGTGGCCAAGCTGGACGTGGACCGCAACCCACGCCTGGCCATGCAATATGGGGTGATGAGCATCCCCACCTTGATCCTCTTCAAGGATGGTCAACCGGTCGAGCGTCTGGTCGGGGCCATGCCGAAAAAGGCTCTTCTGGACAAGATAACCCCTCACCTGTAAGATATAAGACTTCCGAAGTCTGCCAGACTTCGGAAGTCTTGTTTCTAATCCCCCTCTAGCGATTCCAACTTCCGAGCACATTCCTCGCACTTAGGGTCAAGGAGCAAAGCAGTCTCGAAATGCTCCTTGGCTTTTTCTTTTTCCCCAAGATCGAGGTAAACCAGGCCAAGATCGTAATAGGTGGCGTGATATTGCGGGTCAATACCTAAGGAGTATTTGTATTGCCTTATTGCTTCTTCATATTGACCAGCATTGAAGTAAACGTGCCCTAAACCGTTGCGGAAATCGGCATCGTGGGGGGCGATCTGAAAGGCTTGATGGTAGAACTCAACCGCCTGTTCGAACTTGCTGGGGTCAATGGTCTCCGCCCAGTACCCATACAGTTTCCCCGTATCGGCGTAATATTCAGCCGCCAGAGGTGTTAATTGCCTGGCTTTCTCCATGGCTCTTTCACAGCTTTGCAGCAGCTTGGTTTTCAAGTCAACATCGCTATCGGGGACAGCGCGCGCCAGCAGGAAGAGTGGCCCCGCCCGAAGGCGATAGTAACGAGCTTGATTAGGGGAGAGCTTGATGGCCTGGTCGCAAGCGTCAATGGCTTCCCCTAGCGCTCCAGCCTCAGCGAAATCGTAGCATCTTTCGAAGTTTATGTCGGCGCGGATGAGATTGATGTTGGTGGTCGTGGCGAAAAAGATGAGAATAAAAGCCATTAACAGTGAATAGATTAACCATCGTACGTTTGAATCTCTTAGATTCATCCTGAGGGCTGCGGGGGCCGAGGCAATGGGCTTAGCTTGCTCTTCCATTGGGCTTGTCTCGAATCTGTGAACAACTACCAGTAAGGCCATGTACAGCCAAAAGAGCATCTGGGTGGTCACCAGGGCGATGCCGACCTGGATCTCCACGAAGTGAGCGAAGACCGCTGAAAGCAGGGCGATCAGGGTAAGCTGGGTTTCAAAAGACTTGGTCCGCCGGAGGATGGAGATTCCTTGGTAGAAGAAACTGCCTATCAAAAACAGGTAAGCCAGCAACCCCAAGGCCCCGTTCATGATCAGTAAATCCAACAAGTGGTTGTGAGCCCGGTCGGCCAGGGCGTTGCGGTCCTCGATGCGGCCCAGCCTGGGGGGATAGACAGCAGGGAAGATGCCGCTCATCATCTCAGGGCCATAGCCAGCAACGGGACGCAAGAAGTGGAGCGGGTCAGGTGTAAGGCCAATGGGAGGACGGGAGCGCAGCAACTCTATCTCCGCCTGCCAGATGAGCAACCTGACTCCCACCGTGCCAGTGGTCGCTTTTAGATCATCTATGATCACCAAGTTCGATAGGTAAGGCAGAGTTTGCAGCCGCTCAAGCGGGGTGCCAGGCAAATTCAGCAGCAATAGAAGCAGGACGAAAGCCACACTCGTGGCGATGGTAACGATTAGCAACCATCTCATCCTGTGCCGCAGCGAGAGCAAGATGGAGAAGAGGGTGATGCCGGCCAGGAAACCCAGCCATGCCCCACGACTCTTGGTGTAGAGTAGGCAGACCGATTGCAGTGCCAGGAGCAAAGCGTATCCGATGGCTTGGAGAAGCTTAAAACAGCGCAATGGGAGTGACTGGTTATCTCTTAAGAACATCTGCAGCGTAGCGAGGAATCGGGCAAGCGTCGGGGGGATGATCATAATCAAGTAGGCACCGAGGAAGATGGGATTGCCCATCGTCGAGTCTACCCGACTCATGGGGCCATCTAAGACGAATATAGGGTCTACACCAAAATGCTGCAACACTCCGTAGAAGGCCACAGGCAGACTGGCGAGGAGCGCAACGGTAACGACACGATCAAATTGAGCCCGTGTTCGCAAGTTGAAAGCAACCAGAAAAAAGAACAGAACGTAGCAAAGTGTAGTATAGGTGCCCTGCACTCGCAGGTATTCCCCCCACAAGCTGAAGCGAGGATTCAGAGAGGTGACGGTAGTCAGAAGATAAACAGCGGCAAAGAGGGAGGCGGGGATGACAAGGGGTACAGTGAACAACTTTCGGAGACTCAAAGCAGGAGGATTACTGGTATCTTGCGATGCCAAAACCCTATCAATGGCCAGGCTCACCAGCCAGGCAGCCAGCATGAGGAGAGTGATGAAGCGAAACAGGCTGGTTTTGGGGAGGTCGTATGGGTTGAAGCCATAGATGCTTAATACGATTGGTGTGCTGATGACGACTGCTAACCAGCCTATTTCAATTGTTTTCCTGCAAAAGGAGTGCAATGCTGTCAAACTAAACACCTACTGACCCGATATAAAAACAGACGTGCGCCCAACTTCATGCTTCAAGTTGGGCGCACACTGCTTGCTTCACCTAACGCCGCTGGTACTAGGGAGTGATGCAACCGTCACCCGTAGCATTCGGGCACACCGTAAGGTTTGCGCCATCTGTGTTCCAGCTGTAGAAATACTTTGTGTTCCGGCGAAGATACTTGGTAAAGGCGTTAGCATTGGCGTCAAACGTGAGTTGGGCCGCGGTATTCGAAGCAGGAATCTCAGTTGCTTTTAGGTCGACCTTAATGTCTTGGGTGTAATAGGAGTCAATCGCGTTCTGCACCACATCCTTCTCCTGCTTCATTGCGGTCGTTGTGGTCCCGGTCAGGAGGCCGGTCAGGTTAGGGACGACGATGGCCACCAGGATGGCCAGGATAGCCAGGACGACCAGCAACTCTACGAGGGTGAAGCCACGCTCACTACGTATTCTGTTGAACATTTTGTTTACCTCCTTTTTGTTTATTCATAGTCCAATAATCAGAGACGAGTTGTTTTGGTTTTTAGTGTTTTTCTCCCCTTTTCGCCTCCTTTCTTTATGCCTAAGATCGCATTGCCTCCCGTTACTTCGTGCCTCATTTCCTGCCCCTATTATATCACAACTCGAGGGTTTTGGGGGTGAAAATAGCGTGAATTCTACGTGAATTCTACGTGAATTCTGTACAAAAAGTAGGGCGATCCCTGGCGGTCGCCCTGGGCAGGGGCAAGACCCGCCCCTACAACCCACTTTGAATGTACCCCAAAGAAAAAGCCCCACTCCAAACGAGTGGGGCTATACTTGTTCACAACTACTTCAGCGGCGGCGGATGCGCTCCCCCAGCCACTCCCGCAGCTCCTCAGGGTTGTCCGACTTGAGAAATGCCTCTTCCGGAGTGATCAACCCTCTCTGACAGAGGTCTCGCAACGCCTGGTTGAGGGTCTGCATGCCGTATTGGGCACTGGTCTGGATGACGTTGGGTATCTGATAGGTCTTCCCCTCCCTGATGAGGTTGCGAATGGCAGGGGTGGCAATCATCACCTCCACGGCAGCGACCCGGCCATTGCCATCCGCTCGGGGGATTAACGCCTGGTAGAATACCCCCTGCAGGGTGGTTGAGAGCTGGGCGCGGATCTGGTTTTGCTGATATGGAGGGAAGACGTCAATGACGCGGTCAATGGCCTGGGCGGCGCTGGGGGTGTGCAGGGTAGCCAGGACCAGGTGCCCTGTCTCCGCCGCGGTGAGGGCGGTGGCGACGGTCTCCAGATCGCGCATCTCCCCCACCAGGATGACGTCCGGGTCCTGGCGAAGGGTATGCCTCAGAGCGGTGGCAAAGGACCTGGTATCCGCCCCCAGCTCCCGCTGGGTGATGAAGCACTGCTTATCCTTGAACAGGTACTCTATCGGGTCCTCGATGGTGATCACCCGACGGGTTTCCCTTTCATTAAGGTAATCTACCATCGCCGCCAGGGTGGTGGATTTGCCACAGCCGGTAGGCCCGGTGACCAGGATCAGCCCATCTGGCTTCAAGGCCAGCACCTTGCACACCTCCGGTAGCCCCAGCTCCTCAATGGTGGGGATCGTCCAGTAAATCTGACGAAAGGCTATGCTGATGGTGCCCCTCTGGATGGCGGCGTTGACGCGGAAGCGAGCCAGCCCGGAGATGCTGTAGGCGAAGTCCAGTTCCAGCTCCCTGGCGAATCTCTCCCTCTGTTCATCAGTGGTTACGTGCTCGAGGGCCTCTTGCATGTACTCAGGGGTGAGCTTCGATGAGTCCCCATAGGGGACGAGCCGGCCATCAATGCGCAGCACGGGAGGGCTGCCTACCTTCAGGTGCAGGTCAGAGGCCTGGCGCTCAACCACGACGCGAAGCAGCTCGTCAATGTTCATAATACCCACCTCCAATACCAGTCCAGGATCTCTTTCCCATACAGCATGGCCACCATCCCGCCTGTGACGAGGAAGGGAGCAAAGGGAATGGGGTCCTTGCGCCCCTTCAAGCCGCTCACCAGCAGGCTGCCCCCTGCCAGGCCTCCCGCGACGAAGGAAATGAGCAGGGCGACGAACACCGAGGGGAAGCCCACCACCAGTCCAATAAAAGTGGCCAGCTTGACGTCGCCCATGCCCATGCCGGCCGGATAGACCAAAGCGACGAGGAACAGCAGCCCGAAGCCGAGCGCTCCGCCAGCGAGCAGTTCCACCACCTGGTGGTGGGGGGTAAAGGGGACAGCCAGCAGAGCGACCGCAATGGCCGGGTAGATCACCCGATTGAGCACCAGACGATGCTCCAAATCAACGACGAAGATGACGATGAACAAACAGGTGTACAGAGTGGCCAATAGCAGCCGAAGAGAAAGGCCATAACGATACCAAAGCAGGGCAAACAGCAGCCCCGTCGTGGCCTCGACCACCAGGACGCGGCGGGGTATCGGTGCTCCACAGTAGCGGCACCGACCACGCAGAAGGATGTAGCTGAGCAGGGGGATCAGGTCGAGGGGGGCCAACCTTCGTCCGCAGTACGGACAGTGGGAGGGCGGTGAGACGATGGATTCCCCCTCCGGCAGGCGGTCTATGCAGACGTTGAGGAAGCTGCTGACGACCAGTCCCAGCATGGCGTAGAGTAGAAGCATCGCCGTCGCTCAAGCCTCTTTCTTGAGAGCGAGCCCGATGTTCACCATGAACTGGGGAAGAGGCAGCGTCGCCGCGTACTCCAATGGCGGCGTGGGCGTCTCAATAGTATATCCCATCTCGGCCTGGATGGTCTCGTACACGCTGGGTATGCCGGTCAACTCCCCGGTCAGGAAAACAGGCACCGAGGGATCCAGCAGTTTATCGGGGTGGCTGTGGTTGTAGAAGTCAATGGTTCGGATCACCTCTTCGACCAGACGGCGGGCTTTCTGTTGGGGGTCAAGAACCTCCCTGTGCAGGACGGCGCTCCGCGTGATATCAGGGATAGCATCCGCCACCACCACAACGTGGAAGCTGTCATTCTCCAGGTCAGCGATAACTGCATTTCTCTGATTGACGGCCCTGACCAGGGCCAGGGGCTTGAGGTCCATGGCCTTGAGCTGGAGGCCGGCCATCTGGAAAGCAGTGATGTGGGCGTCCACCAGGTCACGCGGCGCGCCCAGGACGTAGACCTGCTGCATATCACCCTTCTCGCCGATGACCTGGTGGGAGAGGTAAAGCTCTTCCACAGGCACGGGCATCGCTCGCCTGGCCTCGCGGCCGATGGCATCCACCAGCAGGCTCGGCTTCATCCTGGGCAAGTCGAAGGTATGAGAAGTGGAGCCCAATCCTATCACCGTCAGGCTGGTTATGATCCCCTTCCTGGGCACTCTGTGCTCCTGGAAAAGGGCCTCGAGGGCCAGGCCCACCTGTGCAGGGTCACGGACCAGGCCGTTCTCAACCAGGCCGGGCTTCAGAGGCACCTGTCCCCATTTCTGAACCTTTCGCCCCTTGACCGTGAGCAGCCGCAGGCTCCTCTCTTCGATGTTAACCGTCACTATCTCCTGGCTACCACGCAAACCTGGTCTCATGTTAAACCTACCTCCTTACTACCTGGACATGTTACATCCTGGCATTGCGAGTTTTCCATGGCGCAGTGTGCCCTCCGTATGTCATTGCGAGTCGGCCATGGCGGCCCCGCCATTCCTTCGGCAAGCTCAGGACAGGTCTATAAGGACAGAAACTTCCTGGTGTCATTGCGAGGAGGCGGTTTTTGCCGACGAAGCAATCCCCAAGTAGCTACGTGGGGATTGCTTCGGGCGCAAACCCCGCGCCTTCGCAATGACAGGATGGACGGCAGTTTCTGCCCCCTACGGATGGCGCGATGCGCCATGGGAGACTCGCAATAACACGGCGAAGCAATCTCCTGGGTCACAACTCCTCATACAAGTCTTTCCATTCGCTGTTCATCCCGTTGATCAGATCAATCTTCTTTTGTCGTGAACCACCTTTAATTTGCTTTTCTCTGGCTATCGCTGAGTGTGCGTCATCGGATATCTCATAATAAACGAGCTTGGTGATGTTGTATTTGCTTGTGAAACCCCCTACCATCTTCGATTTGTGTTCGTAAACCCTTCTTTTCAAATCATTGGTTACGCCCGTGTAGAGCACAGTATTGTATTTGTTGGTCATGACGTAGACATAGTATTGCCTGTTCATTGGCGTCTCCCTCGTGATCGCGCCACAAAGCGTCATTGCGAGCGAAGCGAAGCAATCTCCAAGTGTGGTGGGGATTGCCCTTCGACTAAGCTCAAGGCAGGCTTCAGGCGCAAACCTCGCGCCCACTCAGAAACGTCCACCTGTCATTGCGAGTCTTCCATGGCGCGGTGCGCCATCCGTAGGGGGCAGAAACTCCCGAATGTGTCATTGCGAGGAGGCGGTTTTTGCCGACGAAGCAATCCCCAAGTAGCTACGTGGGGATTGCTTCGGGCGCAAACCCCGCGCCCTCGCAATGACAGGATGGACGGCAGTTCGCGGGCGCGGGAGCCCGCTCGGCTCAGGATTTGGATCCGGACTACGCCTTGGATCTTGATCGTCTCGATCCCGAGGCAAAAGGGGCCCTTCGCCCATCGCAGACGAGTCTAGTCAATAGGAATCCGCAATCGCTGCCCCACATAGATATTATAATTGGTCAGCCCATTGGCGGCCATGATGGCCTGCACGGTGGTGCGGTACCTGAGGGCGATGCGGAACAGGTTCTCCCCCCGCTGCACCACGTGGATGGTGTACCGCTGCGGTGGTGGAGTGGGGGAGGCGGGCGGCGCAGGTTCACCAGCCAGCGCCTGCAGCTCTGCCATGGCCTCTCCCCCGTCGGGCTTGATATCCAGGGCGCGGGTGAACTCCAGCTTGGCTTCCTCCAGCCTGCCCTCGGCGGCGAGTTGCTGTCCGTAGTTGACGTGGGCCGCGTACAGCTTCTCGGTCATGTCAGCGTAATCGGGGTTGATGGCCAGAATCTGCTGGATCAGCCCTATGACCTTTTCCCACTCTTTCGCCGCCCACGGCTCGTGCAGGCTCTGGGCCAACTGCTCTTCCACGGTCAGCGTGAGCGCGGGCGCGGTGGTAGGAGTAGCGACAGGCGTTGGCAGGGGCGCCCAGGTGGCGGCTTGTTGCAGCCCCGCCTGGGCTTCCACGCCGTCGGCTTTGATTTCCAGAGCGCGGTTGAACTGCGCCGTCGCCCCATCGGGATTGCCCTCCCCCAGAAGCTGGTAGCCATAATTGACGTGGGCGGCGTACAATTTCTCGGTCATGTCGGCGTAATCGGGTTCCAGGGCCAGGATTTGCTCGATGAGACCCATGACTTGCTCCCACTTCCGCGAAGCCCAGGCCGTCCCCAGCGCTTCTTCCAACTGCGCCAGGCTCACTGGCGTCACCGTTACGCCGGGCGTCGGTCCCACCACCGCGCCGGCGGAATAAGGAGAGGTATAGAAGGTGACGTCCATATAGAGGCTATGTTGTTCCTCGCCCTCGGCGATGTTCACGGTGGTGATTTTGAAACTCTCCAGGGCGGCCTCTTCGATGCGGGATATAAAGTCCACCAGATCAGGGAGAGCACCATTGGCTTGCAGCCAGAACGCCCTGGCATCGTACGCTCCCTTCTCCGCCTTCTCTGTGGTTGGTTGGGTCTGCAGACTGGCGATCTCTACCCGGCTATCGGCCGCATATTGATACAGCCTGTTCAACGTTTCAGCCGCCTGGGAATCGCTGAGGAAGGCACTGGCCGCGTCGTTCAATTTGGCCTGCTCAGCCTCTATTCGTTTCCGCAGCTCGTCGGGGCTGGCCTGTTGGGCTTTCAGGGCCTCATTCAGGGCTTTCTCAGCCGAGGCCAACTGGGAGGTTAGTTCCCTTTTATCCTGCCAGGCTGGAAGGATGAACTTCCAGACGACGAGGACATTGGCCAGCCCTACCACGATCACGACCACCAGGGCCAGCAAAGAAAGGCGATTTCCGATGCGGATGTTTTCTGTTAAGCTTCTCAGAGAGTCCATAGCGATTCCTCCTGAAATTCCAGCCTTACAGCGGGGCGGGGATGCCCCTTGATAGCATTTGCCTCAGCGACGAAAACGCCTGAGGCCGTCCCAATCCTTCCAGTAGACAGGGAGAAAGATGCCTGATCGTTCCCACGTCGTTGGCAGGTGGGGGGCAAGGTGAGCCGCCCCCTCTGGCCTTGAGGAGGACGATGAAGTCGTGGTGATGGCCAGGGTGTACCAATATTCCGGCCCGCACCCGCCAAGAGAGGGATTAAAATGTGCTACCTTGGCGAAATAGGTCCCGGTAACAGGGAAGGTGTAAGTAATCCTGGAAAACGGTGGATTAGCCAAGTCATCATCGTTGTAACCGTCAGGCAACTGGGTAGTGCCGTCGGTACCGTAAAGGGTGATGGTTGTATCTACGTCAAAACCGAACTTTGTTGCAGTCCAGATGGTGTAGGTTAGAGGTTGGGCAACAAACTTCACGTAATCCACGTCGCCCGCAATGTGGAAGTTGTGGTCTTGGGGCGCACCAGGTGCAATTAGCTTGGATTGCAAGTAGGTGTCATCTGGCTCATACGCATCCGTACAAAGGGTCGGTGTAGGCGTCGGTGTTATGGTGGGCGTATTGGTTGGCGTGGGCGTGGATGTACGCGTGGGTGTGCTCGTCGGCGTAGCTGTGTTGGTTGGCGTCGGGGTGGGAGTAGCCGTGTTGGTGGGTGTCGAAGTGGGCGTGGCGGTATTTGTTGGAGTTGGCGTGACGGTGGGAGTCTCCCCCACCGGTCGGATAATCAGTTGGACGGGAACCGTGC
>Ga0194110_10006835_pt1 | contig 13244 bp, 12 predicted proteins | sample TA2Kig1200mmetaG_FD_146192 | JGI IMG/M metagenome (GOLD analysis project Ga0194110, IMG submission 146192) | Freshwater microbial communities from Lake Tanganyika, Tanzania - TA2015032 Kigoma Deep Cast 1200m | ecosystem: Environmental > Aquatic > Freshwater > Lake | place: Tanzania: Lake... | reverse complement strand
CCGGCCTGGAGGCCGGAACCAAACCGAAAAATGATACAATTACTTTGCCAAATCAATAAGATACAGATAAATTCTTGTTGAAAAAACCAGAAACTCAAATTCAGTAGCACAGGCTTCCAGCCTGTGCCGGCACCGGCAAGATGCCGGCGCCACCAAGGACTTTTCAAGACAGTTGCTCATGAGCCTGGGGCTCACTCGCAAAGCATGAAAAGTTTTCCCCCTCACCCCAGCCCTCTCCCCCGCCGGGGGAGAGGGGGATAAGGAACTTTTCATAGCAGCAGTTGCTCATGGGCCTGAGGCCCACTCACAAAGCATGAAAAGTTCTCCCCCTCACCCCGGCCCTCTCCCCCGTCGGGGGAGAGGGGGATGAGGTACTTTTCATAGAAGCAGAGGACCACGGTGAGGAGCATGCATGGCCAGGGAATAATGCATATCGCGCTGATGCTGGCGCTGGGTCTGGCCCTGGCCGGGGCCGGCTGCAGCCCGTGCAAGCCCCATGTCCAGACCGACGAGTTTCCCGCCCCCTCCTGGAACCCGCCCCGGCTGGCCGCCCCCAGGATCGAAACGGCACAGCGCCTCTACACCCACCCGCCCGTGAACGACTGCCGGGCCTTGAAGGCGGGGGTGCTGCTCTTCCGGTGCGCCCCGGAGTTCACCCAGGTGAGCTATCCCGTCACCCAGATCTTCATCCGCCGGCTCCTGGAAAAAAAACCCTTCCGGGACGTGGTTCTGATCCCCGCCCCCTACACCTCCCAGCCCGAGGCCCTGCGGCGGGCGAAATCTTACCATGTAGATCTACTGGTCCTGGGGGAAATCCCCTATTTCCTGGACAGCGGCACCGTCGGCCAGTCGGGGGTGCAGGTGGACCTGGAGGTGGTGGACGCCCGCACGGGCGCGCAGCTCTGGTTCTTCTCGGACTCGGTGAAGGCCACCCCTCGCCCCATCATCAGCCTCATCGTGGTGGAAACCCGCCCCAAACCCACGCCCCCCATCTATGACCTGGTGGACCAGTTGGCCGGACGCATGGTGGACCTGCTCTATCGGGGCGCTCCGGCCCCGCCGCCGCCAAAAAAATCCTGGGCTATCTGGAAGTGAGGAGGGCGCTGCGGGAGCGGCCCACATTCCGGAAGACGGCCTGGAAGTCCCGGAAAAGACTCCGGTAATCCCGCCGCCGGTGGCATTTCTTCAGGTAGGTGCGGGGGTCGGGGTTGTGGGGCAGGATGTCCAGCCCCTGCCAGCCCTCCGGGCGCGGGAAGGCATAATAGGGATATTCCCTGGGGATGCCCCGGATGTAGACCACCTGGGGCACCACCCATTCGGCCCGGGCCAGGTAGAGGCGGTGCATGCCGTCGTTGATGAGGGGCACCAGGGAGCCGTCCGCCTCCAGGGATTCCTCCACGATGGGGGGGTAGACGTCGTAGCTGACCTCGGATTCGTCCTCCTGGCGCACCGTGTAAGTGACGAAGCCGTCCAGGCGAAAGAGATCCACGCCGTGCTCCGCCAGACTCCAGCGCAGCTCCTGCAGCTTGCGCAGCTCCTCCAGCCAGAGATAATTCTGGGCCGGAAAGATGGAGCGGGGATGAATGAGCTCCAGGCTGATGAGGGCCTGCTGATAAATCAGGAGCTGGGGCTGGTGCAGGAGAGGCACCTGGCGCAGACGGCGCACCAGTTCCGTGGCGGAATGGTGTTGGAGTTCGATGATGTTCATGAAATGAAACAACCCGGTTACGTTGATGCACCAACAGGCTCATGCCGGGCACTATCATAGCACCGTTGCCGGAAAAAATCCGGGATTTCTGAAAAGGGTGGGGGGAGTTAGGAGACGGGTGAACGCAATTCTTTTCTTGAAAAGTAGTTCCGGTGCGCACCGCGCACCGTTGCCGGGGCTGGCGGCGGGCAGGGACGCCCGCCCCACGCGCCTTTTTATGGGTTATGGGTGGGCCAATGGCCCATGAGGGACTGCCTTGAAAAGATGTTCCGTAGGGTGCGTCTCACGCACCATTGCCGGGGGCTGGCGGCGGGCAGGGACGCCCGCCCCACCGATCTTTTCAAATTTTGCGGAGCCTACGGCCCGGGCTCGGCTGCCTGGAGAGTTTGTGTAAGGCATCCGCCCTCGGGGGTCCCGAGATAGTGAGGCCGTCGCCGTCAACACTCCATGGGCCGGTCTTTCCCGTTATCTGCCTTCAACACCTCCCCCGCAGAAAGCGGCTGACGGGGCCCAGGAGAAAGGGCCCGAACCAGTCCTGGATGATAAAGCCCCGGGAGGGTTCCTGGACCTGTCCGGTTTCCTCTTCCGGGGACTCCGCCCCGCCCAGGAGGTGAATATAGCTGTCCGCCAGGGTATCCTCCTGGGGGAGGTCAGGCAACCAGACCGCCAGATAACCTTCAGGGCCGATGTATGCCATAAATCCTTCCTTGCCCTGCATCAGTTGCAACAACCGTACCAGAAGCAGGGGGTCAGCCACTGCCCCTGCCCCTGCATTATGCTGTCATGGATAAGCTTGAAGAAAAGAGCTTCCTGCGTAACTTCAGGCACCGCGTCATTGTTTCCGAAATATCTTGGGCGCGGTGCGCTTCCTGCGGAACAACTTTTACCGGAAAAAAATCCCTCCTGTAGAAGATGGTTTAAAAACAAACCAGGCAGCATGGTGTTTACCCGGTAACTCCTCATGAGCCGGCCTCTCCGTCAAGCATAAAATTCTTCCTGCCCAGCACCCGCGTCAACAATGGCGGGCGGAGGCCGACCCATCTTTTCTTCGGCCTGAAAGCCGGCCGCTGGAAGCTCTTTTAATTTAAAGGGTTGTCAGACAGCAAAGTCAAAAAAGTCAGGGCAGGTATTGCGGGATGAACAATTCTTCTTGAAATAAAAGAGGCGGGTATTGTTTCAGGTCAGCCAGCTCTCCAAGGGGCAGCCTTGGCAGCGGGGGGTGGGGCGACAGTAATCCTTGCCCAGGCGCACCAGCAAGGCGTGGAATTCCTGGAACAGGGAGAGGTCCTGGGGCAGATGGTCCAGGAAGAATTGCCGCAATTCCTCATACGAGCATGGGTCCCACACCAAAGCATGACGCCCCAGGATCCGGAAAGTATAGGCGTCCACCACGAAGGTGGGGCGTTGAAAGGCATAGAGCAGGATGCTGTCCGCCGTTTCGGGGCCGATTCCTTTTACTTCCAGGAGGCGCCGGCGCAGGACCTCGGTATCCCAGGCGTCCAGCTGATGGAGAGCACCGTCGAAAAAGCGGGCAAAAACAGCCAGGAAATTATGGACCCGGGCGGCCTTGAGATTGTAGTAGCCCACCGGCCGGAGGCGCCGGGCCAGCTCGGCCTGGGGCAGTTCCTGCAGGGCCCGGGGATGGAGCAGGCCCTCGGCCTTGAGGTCGGCGATCACCCGGGCCACATTGGTCCAGGCGGTATTCTGGGTGAGGATGGCGCCCAGGGCGATCTCGAAAGGCGTTTCCCCCGGCCACCACCCCTGCGGCCCGAAGGCAGTAATCAGCGTCTCAAACAATTGCCGCACCCGGCGTCGATGATGTGTCATGATTTTGACATCAAGACCAGTGGAAGTATAGGTCTCTGCCGTGTATGGAGGTTACTTTACCATTTTTTGCTATCGACCGAAGGGGCAAACATGATAAAAAGGGCACGGAGTGAAGAAGAGGGGGCGGCCGCCGACGCCGTCGGCCGCCGCCCAAGGCCCGGTGATGAGCGCCACTGTCCTCTTTAAGCCGTACGATCTCAGCGTGGAAGTGCCGGAGGGGGAAAACCTGCTCCGGGCTGCAGTGGCCGCCGGGGTGCACATCAACGCCTCCTGCGGCGGGCAGGGGGTGTGCGGCAAATGCCGGGTGCTGCTGGAGTCGGGGACGGTGGACTGTCCGCCCCTGGCCCTGCTCAGCCGTGACGAATGGGAGTTGGGGCAGCGGTTGGCGTGCCAGTGTCAGGTCGCCGCTGATGTGGTGGTGCGCATTCCGCCGGAATCCCTCCTGGACCGGCGCACCATCACCCGACGCCGGGCCGGGTTGGCGCTGCTCCCCAGCCCCATCGATATCGCCGCCCTGAAGGCCCAGGGGCTATACCATCCGGCGTTCCAGAAGAAATTCCTGAAGCTGCCGCCGGCTTCCCTGAGCGACAACCAGTGTGACCTGTCCCGCCTGGAAAACGGCCTGAGCCGCCAGGCCGGGCTGCACAACCTGACCGTGGACTTCCTGCTGGTGCGCAAGCTGGCCCGCATCATGCGGGAACAGAATTTTGAGGTGACGGCCACCCTGGACTTCGCCCAGCGCCGTTCCCGCAACCCCCGCCTGGTGAACATCGAACCGGGGGACACCCGAGAGCGCCACTTCGCCCTGGCCGTGGATATCGGCACCACCACGGTGTGGGTGCAGCTCCTGGACCTGACCAAAGGGGAGATTGTCGGCCACGCCGCGGATTACAACGGACAGCTCAGCTACGGCGACGACGTCATCACCCGCATCGTTTACAGCCAGAAGGGGGACGGGCTCCAGACGCTCCAGAAGGCGGTGGTGGCCACCATCAACAAGATCATCGCCGATCTTTTGAAACGCCATAAACTGCCGGTGGAGGAGATTTCCCACCTGACGGTGGCGGCCAACACCACCATGACCCATCTCCTCTATCGCATCGACCCCAGGCACATCCGCCTGGCGCCTTACACCCCCACCGCCTGCCACGTGCCGCCCATCCGGGCCCGGCACCTGGGTCTGGACCTGCCGGAACACGTCTTCATCTACAACGTCAGTTCGGTGTCGAGCTACGTGGGGGGCGACATCGTTGCGGGCGCGCTGGCTTCCGGCATCTACAAGGAACCCAAGCTCACCCTCTACATCGATATCGGCACCAACGGGGAAATCGTCATCGGCAACCAGGAGTGGCTGGCCTGCGCCGCCTGCTCCGCGGGCCCGGCCTTCGAAGGCGGCGGCATCCGCTACGGCATGCGGGCGTCCCAAGGGGCGGTGGAAGAGGTGAGCATCAACCCGGAAAACTGCGAACCCATGCTCCTCACCATCGGCATGGTGAAGCCCAAGGGCATCTGCGGCTCCGGGCTCATCAACCTGCTGGCGGCCCTGATGGAGGCGGGCATCGTGCTCCCCAACGGCAAATTCCGGGACGACCTGAATACCCCCCGCATCCGGGAGAGCGAAAACGGCCGGGAATACGTCCTGGCCTGGGAGGGCGAAACCCAGAGCGGCGAGGACCTGACCTTAAGCGAAGTGGACATCGACAACCTGATGCGGGCCAAAGGGGCCATGTTCGCGGGCTACCTGACCCTCCTGGACAGCGTCGGCCTCAAGCTGGGCGACATCGAACAGGTGATCCTGGCCGGGGCCTTCGGCAGCTTCATCAACATGGAAAACGCCATCGCCATCGGCCTGATGCCGGACCTGCCCCGGGACCGCTACCAGTTCGTGGGCAACGGCTCGCTGTCGGGCGCCACCCTGCTGGCCTTTTCCCGGGACCTCCTGGAGGAGGAGCGCCGGGTGGCGGACATGATGACCAACTTCGAGCTCTCCGAAACCCCGGGGTACATGGACCACTACATAGCCTCCCTGTTCCTGCCCCACACCGAAGCGGACTACTTCCCCACGGTCACCGAACGCCTGCGGTGGGTCAGAGGGTATTAATTTCATTTTCCGTTTGAAGTGAGCTTCTTGCAAAACTTCCGCCGCAGCGTCAGGGTTTCCGAAATATCATGGTGCGCGGTGCGCACCCTACAGATCTTCATGAGCCAGGTCATAGGGCGTGCCGTGCAGGCCGGGGTCGGCGGCCGCGGGCCGCCCTATGAGCTTGCCGTGTCCGCCCCTGCAAAGAGTAACGAGCCGTTCAATGGCGTCATTGTCTCATTTCGGAGAAGACTTGCCCTAACCCCGCCTCGCTTAACCCGCCAGTTTCTTCATGAGCCAGGCCAGGTTTTCCGCCAGCGTGGCGACGGTCTTCATGCCCTCCTCGTCTTTCACCACTTCCCCGGGGTCCTTGCCGTAGGCGATGGGCCAGTAGGTGGAGCCGGGCACCACCATGCCCATGATGATAAAGAAGAAGAGGAGCTGGGCATAGGTGAAATTGACCCCGGCCCGGCGGGCCACCACGATGGGGGTGCCGGCCTTGCGGGCAAAGACGTTGTCCCCCATGCGGGCCACGTAGCCGGCCCGGTCCAGCAGGGCCATGAGGTTGGGCGTGGCCGAGCCGAAATACACCGGCGAGCCCACGATGAGCCCGTCCGCCCGGCCCATGGCGGTGAAGACGGGCATGAAGTCGTCTTCCTGGGCGCAGCGGTTCTTGTCCTTGGCGCACTTGAGGCAGGCCAGGCAGGGGCGGACGTCTTTGTCGTGGAGGGACAGGTACTCGGTTTCCAACCCCTCCCGGGCCAGAACCTGCAAGGCCTCCTGCAGCAGGTGGTAGGTGTTGCCCTGGGGGCGGGGCGAGCCGGAGATGGCCAGGACCTTCATGGAATGCCTCCTCATTGAGTGTGCTATAGATTCTGTCAGCTTACCACAAGTGTCCGGGCCGGCGAAATGTCGGCCTGGGGTTGACGGACAGAGAAAATTGTCTTACAGTGAGTGAACATTCACTTAATAAAAGATGGGACCCCGATGCGGGATGGAGCCGAAACCAGAAGGCGCCTGGAGCGAGCCGCCCTCAAGCTGTTCGTGGCCAAAGGGGTGGCCGCCACCACGGTGCGGGAGGTGGCGGCCGCGGCGGATATCGCCGAAGGGACGCTTTACCGGCATTATGTGAGCAAGGAGGAGTTGGCCTGGGAGCTGTTCCACCGCCATTACCGGGGTCTGGCCCTGGAGTTGGACCGCCTGCAGGCCGGGGTCGCCACCCTGCCGGACAAACTGGAGATTATGATCCGGCATTTTTGTAAATTTTTTGACCAGGACCCCTTGCTTTTCAGTTATCTCCTCTTGAGCCAACACGGGCACTTGCAGCGGGTGACCTCGGAGACGCCCAATCCCGTGGACGTGGTGGTCCGGGTCATGGAGGAGGGACTGGCCCGGAATGAAGTGCAGGGGCTCACACCCGAGGTGGCGGCGGCCCTGGTGATGGGGCTGGTCCTCCAGGTGGCGGTTTTCAGGATTTATGGTCGCCTGACGGAGGAGCTGTCGCCCCTGGCGGACACGCTGGTCAAAGCCGCCTGGCGCCTGGTGGCCCCCGGCCCGGCAGGGACAGCAGGGTCATCTCCGGGGACATCCATCTTCTCGGCAAAAACCTGACGATTCTCTTTGCGGAGTCGGGTATGGAATCGGTAAAATAACCCCTGATGGAAGTGGCCCGGGGGTCCGCGGTTCTGCCTGGTCCCCAGGCCCCTCAAGGGGAAAGTTTGCTGTGGGGGAGGGGGCCGGAGGTCACAGGCCGCCACCCTCCCTCCAGCCTCCCTTCCCCAGACCAAACTTTGCAACGCGGAGCTTCGTCCATGACCCGGGAAGAATTGCAGGAGCGCATCCAGGCGGCGGCGCCCCAGGGCGCGATCCCCTGCGCCGCGGCTTTCAAGCTGGCTGAGGAATTGAAGATATCCCGCCAGGAGTTGGGCAATCTGCTCAACGACCTGCGCATCAAAATCGTCCAGTGCCAATTGGGCTGTTTCTGAGCATGACCCACATCTTCGGACCGGTGCCTTCCCGGCGGCTGGGCCTCTCTTTGGGGGTGGACCTGGCGCCGGCCAAGACCTGCACCTATGACTGCCTCTATTGTGAGGTGGGTCCCACCACTTCCCTGACGATGGAGCGCTTTGCCTACCGGGAAGCGGAAATCCTGGCTGAACTGGAGGCTTACCTCAAAGAGGGGGGCGGCAGTCCCGACGTCATCACCCTGGCGGGGTCGGGCGAGCCCACGCTGAATCTGGGCTTGGGCCGGATCATCCGGGCCTGGAAAGACCTGTCCGACATCCCGGTGGCGGTGCTCACCAACGGGGCGCTGCTGCACCGGGAGGAGGTGCGACGGGAGTTGGCCCCGGCCGACATTGTTCTTCCCTCACTGGACGCGGGGCGGGAGGAAACCTTCCGGCGCCTCAACCGTCCCGTTCCCGGCCTTACCCTGGCCCTGGTGGCGGGGGGGCTTGTGGAGTTCAGGCGGGAATACCGCGGGGCCATCTGGCTGGAAGTGATGCTCCTCAAAGGGATGAACGACTCCGAGCCTGAGTTGGAGCCCCTGCGCCGTCTGCTCCGGGAGATAGCTCCCGACAAGGTGCAGATCAACACCGCGGTGCGGCCGGTGGCCCATGCCTCGGCCTGCGCCCTGGACGCCGCGGAGATGGCCGCAGCCGCGGCTTACCTGGGCGACAACGTGGAAGTCATCGCCTCCTGCCGCCGCCGTGGGGCCCGGACGGCGATAGGGGACGGGGCCTTCCTGGCCATGCTGGCCCGCCGCCCCATGACCGCCCGGGATCTGGCCCAGGCGTTGGGTTTGGGATTGGAGCAGGTGAAAAGTCGCCTCCATCATCTGGCGGAGGCTGGCCTGGTGAGCCTGGACCGATATCACCGGGAGGGCTTCTATCGGGCGGCCGTCGCCGATGAAGGATAAGAAAGTATAAGAGAGCGGGAACCGGACCGCCGGCATCGGCCCCCACGGTCGGGGGATGAATCCCCGCCGGCCGGCATCGGCCGCCCGATTCATAGTGTCAACTTCAGGAGCGCCCTGGCATCGAGGATCACGAAAATGCATGACCTGCTTGATTTGGGTATCGATATCGGTTCCGTGAGCGTCAATCTGGTGGTGATGGATGAAGGCGGGAAGGTCCTGCGGGAGGACTACCGGCGTCATTTGGGCGAGCCTTACCGCACCGTGCTGACGCTCCTGGAGGAGGTGGCCGGGGAGCTCCCTCTCAGCCGGATTCGCCTGGCGGCCTTTACGGGCCTGGGCGGCAAGACCCTGGCGGATATCCTGGGCGGCCCCTTTATCAACGAGGTCATCGCCCAGGCCCGGGGGACCGCGCATTTTTCCCCCGGGGTGCGCAGCATCATCGACATGGGGGGCGAGGACGCCAAGCTCATCATGGTGGGGGAAGAGGACGGCCAGGTGGTCATCCAGGACTTCGCCATGAACACCATGTGCGCCGCGGGCACCGGCTCCTTTCTGGACCAGCAGGCCCACCGCCTGGGCTACAGCATTGAGGATTTCAGCCAACTGGCGCTGAAATCCACCACGCCGCCCCGCATCGCCGGGCGCTGCAGCGTCTTTGCCAAGACGGACATGATCCACCTGCAGCAGGGGGCCACGCCGGACTACGAGATCATCGCCGGGCTCTGCCTGGCCATGGCCCGGAACCTGAAGAGCAATCTGGCCAAAGGCAAGGACCTGGCGGCGCCGGTGGCCTTCCAGGGCGGGGTGGCCCACAACCTGGGGGTGCGCCAGGCCTTTGTGCAGGTTTTGGAGCTGGCGGACCAGGATTTTATCATTCCGCCCCATTTCTGCGCCCTGGGTGCCGTGGGCGCGGTCCTGGTGGCCCGGGAGCACCCCCCGGCCGACTTCCGGTTAAACCTGGACCTGCTGGAGACGCATCTGCAGCGGGAGGCGGAGCCGGCCCGCTCCCTGCCGTCCCTCACACCCCCGGCGGTTCTGGGCCCGGAGCACTACCAGGTGCTGGACCCGCCTCCCCCGGGGGCCGAGGTGGAGGCCTATCTCGGCGTCGACGTGGGCTCCATCAGCACCAATGTGGTGGTCATCGACGCGGCCGGGCAGGTCTTGGCCCGGGAGTACCTGATGACCGCGGGCCGGCCCCTGGAGGCCATCACCGAGGGGCTGCGCCGGGTGGGCCAGCACCTGGCCGGCCGGGTGAAGATCATGGGCGCGGCCACCACCGGCTCGGGCCGATACCTCACCGGGGATTTCATCGGCGCGGACGTGGTGCGCAATGAAATCACCGCCCAGGCGACGGCCGCCGCGGAGATCAACCCGCAGGTGGACACCATCTTCGAGATCGGCGGCCAGGACTCCAAGTTCATCAGTCTGAAACACGGCGCCATTGTGGATTTCATGATGAACAAGGTCTGCGCCGCGGGCACGGGCTCTTATCTGGAGGAACAGGCCGAAAAGCTGGGCATCTCCATCCGGGAGGAATTCGGCCGCCTGGCCCTGGTCAGCAAAGCGCCGGTGCGGCTGGGAGAGCGCTGCACCGTCTTTATGGAGTCGGATATCGTCCACCACCAGCAGCGGGGCGCCCCCAAGGAGGACCTGGTGGCCGGGCTGTCCTACTCCATCGTACAGAATTACCTCAACAAGGTGGTGGAGGATCGGCCCATCGGCGACACCGTTTTCTACCAGGGGGCCACCGCCGCCAACCGGGGCATCGTGGCCGGGTTCGAACAGGTGCTGGGGAAAACCATCACCGTGCCGCCGCACCACGACGTCACCGGGGCCATCGGCGCGGCGCTGCTGGCCATGCGGGAGCGCACCTGGGAGACCTCCAAATTCAAAGGCTTCGACCTGGCCGACCGGGAATACTCCGTCTCCTCCTTTGAGTGCAAGGGCTGCGCCAACCACTGCGAGATCCGGCAGGTGCAGATCGTCGGCGAAAAGCCGCTCTTTTACGGCAGCCGCTGTGAGAAGTATGAGGTGGGCAGCCGCCAGGCCGCCGTCGAGATGCCCGACCTGGTGCGGGAACGGGAAGACCTGCTCTACGGGCCGGAGCCCTGCCGGGAGGGGCCTCTGGGTCCCATCGGCCTGCCCCGCACCATGTATTTCCAGGAAATGATGCCCTTCTTCCGAGCCTTTTTCGAAGAGCTGGGCTTCACCGTGGTCTTTTCCCAAAAAACCAACAAGCGGGTGATCCACCAGGGGGTGGAGAGCCTGGCGGCGGAGCCCTGCTACCCCGTCAAGGTGGCCCACGGCCACATCCTGGACCTGCTGGAGGCCGGGGTCAAGCGCATCTTCCTGCCCAGCGTCATCGACATAGCCCACCCCCACCCGGAGATTCAGCGGGGTCTGGTCTGTCCCATGGTCCAGACTCTGGCCTACACCGTGCCCGCCACCCTGGATCTGAAGGCCTACGGGGCCCGGCTCTTCTCTCCGGTGCTCTATTTCGGCCGGGGCCGCCGGAAGCTGCGCCAGGGGCTGAAAGCCCTGATGGCCGAACTGGGGCTGTCATCCTTCCGCCTGGGGCGGGCCCTGAAACGGGCGGAAGAGGCGCAGGAGGACTATTATCGGCGCCTCAAGGAACGGGGCCGGGAAATCCTGGATGCCCTTCCCCCCGACGGGCGCCTGATGGTGCTCATCGGCCGGCCCTACAACGCCCTGGACCCCGGCATGAACCTCAACCTGCCCCGCAAGCTGCGCCAGTTGGGGGTGCTGGCCGTGCCCATGGATTTTCTCCCCGTGGACCAGGTCCAGGACCTGGGCGAGATCAAGCCCATGTACTGGCGCTTCGGACAGAAAATCCTGGGGGCTGCGGAGCTGATCCGCCGCGACCCCCGACTCTACGGCGTCTTCATCACCAATTTCGGCTGCGGGCCCGACTCCTTCATCGAACACTTCTTCAAAGACCGGATGGAAGGGAAGCCCTTCCTGGAGATCGAGATCGACGAGCACTCCTCCGACGTGGGGGCCATCACCCGCCTGGAGGCCTTCCTGGACAGCCTCCGGAACGTCACCGTTCCTCCGGAAACCAGGAAACCGAGTTCGGCGCGGCAGCGGGTGATTAGGGCCGATCGACTCCGGGTCTATCTGCCGCCCATGACCGACCACGTCTCTGCCCTGGTGGCGGCCTTCGAGGCCTGCGGCGCCGAGGCCGAGGCCCTGCCCGAATCGGACGAGGAAACGCTGGAACTGGGGCGGCGACTCACCTCGGGCAAGGAGTGCTATCCCCTCATCCTCACCACCGGCGACCTGGCCAAGATGGTTCAGCGGCCCGACTTTGATCCGGCCAAAAGCGCCTTCTTCATGCCCTCCGGGGACGGCCCCTGCCGCTTCGGCCAGTACCACCGCTTCCACCGCCTGGTGCTGGACCAGTTGGGCTACCCCCAGGTGCCGGTCTATTCCCCGGACCAGAGCGAAACCATGTACGCCGAAATCGGCATGGTGGGCGACGAATACCCCCGCATCGCCTGGCAGGGTCTGGTGGCCATCGACCTGCTGGAGAAAAAGCTGTTAGAGACAAGGCCTTATGAGAAAAACCGGGGCGACGCCGACCAGGTTTACCGCCACTACCTGCATCAGGCCTACACCACCCTCAGGGACCGGGGCGACCTGGAAAAGACCCTGCGCGAGGCCCGGCGGACCTTTGACGACATCGTCCTCACCAGCAATGGTGACAGGCCCGTGGTGGGCATCGTGGGGGAGATTTACACCCGGGCCAACCGCTTCGCCAACGAAAACGCGGTGCGGGAGGTGGAGGAGCTGGGCGGCGAAGTGTGGATGCCGCCCATCACCGAGTGGCTGCTCTACGTCAACTTCACCTCCAAGCGCCGGGCCTGGAATTTCCGCCGCTATAAAGCGCTGCTGCAGATCTTCCTCAAGGAACGGGTGCAGGAGAAGGACGAGCATCGGCTGTGCCACCTCTTCGAAGGGAGCATCCGCAACCTGCACGAACCCGCCATCAGGGAAACCCTGGCCCTGGCCCAGGGCTATCTGCACGACTCCTTTGAGGGCGAGGCCATCTTGAGCATCGGCAAGTCCCGGGACTTCGTGCGCAAGGGGGCCGCGGGCCTGGTCAACATCATGCCTTTCACCTGCATGCCCGGCACGGTGGTGAATTCCCTGTTCAAGCGCTTCCGGGAGGAGCACGACAACATCCCCTTCCTCAACCTGGCCTACGACGGCCAGGAACAGACCCACACCCGCACCCGGCTGGAGGCCTTCATGTACCAGGTGCGCCAGTTCCGAGAGCGGCGGCGCTAGGAGCCAAAAAACGCGAGGAGGGCCGGGAGAAAGATTCTCCGGCCCTCCCGCGGGCAACTTCAAAAATTTCCCCCCCCCGCTGCCCCGTGAAGCCCCTCCGCTTCCTCAGATTATTGTCGGCTGCCAGGATATCAATTTGATATTACTTGAGCCTCTTGCAAAATGCCCAAGAAATGGCTGTCAGGATGAGGCAATGGCGAAGTTTAGGGGTCCGGAACCCATGAAACCTTGCTTTTCTCAACCATTAACCGGAAATTGGGCCCTTTGCGGCGCCGTCAGGACATACCCTTCCCTTGACCTTGCCAAACTCCGGCCAGCCTGGAAGTTCCTCAGCTGATCAGCTTGAGCAACTGGTCGGCAAACAGGGCGATGACGCCGAACATGAGGTGGAGCCTGACCTT
>Ga0194110_10006834_pt1 | contig 13245 bp, 10 predicted proteins | sample TA2Kig1200mmetaG_FD_146192 | JGI IMG/M metagenome (GOLD analysis project Ga0194110, IMG submission 146192) | Freshwater microbial communities from Lake Tanganyika, Tanzania - TA2015032 Kigoma Deep Cast 1200m | ecosystem: Environmental > Aquatic > Freshwater > Lake | place: Tanzania: Lake... | reverse complement strand
CTCGCGGAGCATCGAACGAGAGGTCTGGCCGCCAGAAGGAGCCGGGGATTGGAGGACCGCCTAAAGGCGGGACTCCGAACGGGGGGGGCTGGGGCATCAGTTGGGTGAGCTTGCCGTCGGGCGAGAGACCGTCCAGCATAAGCAGCCGGCCGCCGGGCACGGCCATGTAGCCGAGGCGGTGGCGTGTCTCGTGCGGCCATTCCGAGCCGGCCGGGAAGGGCATGTCCACGAAGAGCACCTTCGTGAAATCCACGATGGGGTTCTTCAGGGCGATGCGGCGCTTGATCTCCCGCACCTTGAAGTAAACATCGCGGCTCGGCGCGTTGAGTTGCTCCTCGACGGCAGCTAGCTCGGCCAGTCCCTCGCCTGTTTGGAGTCCCGCCTTCAGGCGGTCTTCTCTCTGTATCCTCTCGGCCAAGGCGCGCGTCCGGGCGATCTCGCTCTTGATGCGCTCCAGCGTGGGATTGCCGTCGGCTTGGTGGAGCCAGTCCCGCTCAAGTGCTTGCCGTGCCTCATCAGCCGTGAGGTTGCGGGTCTCAGGCGTTGAGGGCTTCACGTAGGGGGCGACGGCCTCCTGGACGTGTGGGCGGAGCGTCACCCGCCTCGCTGCCTCCATCATCACCTCGATCCAGTCGGGCGAGAAGGCAGCGGCATCGCCCTGGGCCTTCAGGGCCTCGAACTTCCTCTCGATAGCCTCGGCCTCCTTCCAGCGGGCGAGGTCCTCGGGCGACTGACGCTTCCACTGGGCGTCGGTGAGGGGCTTGTACTCCACCATCATCTCGACCAGGCGGCCCACCTCGCGGAGGTTGAAGCTGTTGCCCCTGGCCACCACGTAGTCCACTGGGCTGATGCCGGTGGCGGCCATGAACCGGTCGAAGTCGTCGGGGAACGCGGCCTTGAGCCGCAGGCGGGTGGCGGCGAGGAGCTTGGGCGCGGCAGGGATGCCCTTCTCGACGAACCGGCGGCGCGAGGCCGCGAGGGTCTCGGCAAGGGTCTTGCCCGTGGTGAAGAATGCCTGGAGGTCGGCCTCGGCGTCGCGGTGGAACTTCTCCTGCGCCTTCAGGCCGCTCTTGTAGAGCGTCGCCACCTCGTCCGCGGTCAGGGCGTCCTGGTAGATGCGCAAGTCGTCCATCGCGCCCTGGAAGCACTCGCCGCCGTTGGAAGAGCCGATGCAGCCAGGAGCGGTGCCGCCTGCCGCGAGGGCGCCGGGCCGCTCCAGCGAGCCGATCTCGCGGCCGTCGAGATAGACCCGCATCGTCTTGCCATCGAATGTCGCGGCGGCGTGGTGCCAGGCGCCGTCGAGCACCTGGGCGGGCTTCATCGGGGCGTCGCACTCGGCGTAGCCGCCCACGTTGAGGCCCAGCGACAGCACAGTGCCGAACTCCTGGAACGAGAAGAGCACGCGGCGGTCGCCGTCCTCCTTGCGGAAGATCTCGCGGTAGCGCTCCTTGTCGAGCGTCACGGGCAGCACCCAGGCGCTCAGCGAGAGCTTCTGCACGCCGGCAAAGTCGGGCTTGCCCGCCACGCCGAGCATGTGGTGGCCGGCAAGGTGGATGGCCGAGCCGTAGACCCCCTCGACGCGCGGGAACCTCCCCTGCCCGCCGAGGGGCGAGGCATCGAGGCCATTCCCGCTCGAATCGCGGGCAACCGCCTCCGAATCCTCGTCAAACGCCCAGTGCGCCAGCAACGGCTTGGCAATCGCCGGCAGCTCGGCGGCTGGGGGCACCGGGACCGTGCCTGCTTTGGCAAGCGAGAGCAAGGCACAGGCCAAGCACAAGGGGGTGAGCCAACTTGGAGGGACCATTGAGACCGGCGGCCTCCTCACCAGAGGGGCATGGCCCCATGTCTGATCTTGGCGATCTCGATTGCCCCACCCTTGAGCCGGTAGATGACCCGATAGGCACGACAGAAGACTTCGCGGATGTTCTCATCCTCGTACTCAGGCACAATCCGGCCAAGCTTGGGGAAGCGCTCAAGCGGCCTCACAACGGCCATGACTCTCCTCGCAAAGACGGACGCATAGGTCTGCGACTCCCTGCTCATGCGCGCGCAGATCTCTTCGAGGTCGCGAGCAGCCGTGGGGGACCACCTGATCATCGCCGGAGCCACTTCTCAAGTCGGGCCTCAACCTCCTCGTGCGGGATGCCTTTCCCTTCGTCGAGTTCCCGAAGGCCGGCGTCTACCTCAAGCTTGAAGTAGATCTCTTCCAGGATGTCATCGAAGGTGGCATCGTCGGGAAGGGTTTGGACCAGGTTCAGCACTTGCTCCTTGGGACTTGCCATCTGACGCCTCCGTTGTTGTTCGCTGGCCGATCCTGCGGTCAACACCTCCGCGCACATTATACGCGCCAGACCCCGGCTTTTCCAAATGGCGTGCGTGCACCAACCCCTCATCCGATCGCGCCAATCTCCGTGAGGAGCTTCTTGAACTCTTCGGCATTGACCGCGGCGTGACCGGCGTGGCAGTTGTTGAAGAAGATGTAGACGTTCTCGGCCTCGGAGCTGAGCTGCTGGACTTTGGGGAGCCACTCCTGAAGCTCGTCGCGGCGGTAGAGGTAGCTGTAGCGCTCCTTGCCGCCGCCCTCGTACCACTTGGAGGCGTCGCGGCTGTGGAAGCGGACGTAGGCCACTGGCGCCGTGGCGACCGCCAGGCGCGGCATGAGGCCGCGAATCGCCGGCTCGTCCACGCAGCAGAAGCCGAGCTTCTTCGCCCGCAGAAAGCCAAACACAGCCTCGTTCGCCCACGCGGCGTTTCGGAACTCCACGACGAGCGGGTCGTGCGGGAAATCCTCGGGCAGCGCCGCCAGGTAGGCCCGCGTCCGCTCAGTGTTGCGGAACGAGTAGGGGAACTGGCACAGGATGCCCGCCAGCCGCCCCGCCTCGCGGGCGGGCTCGAGCGCCTCGTTGAACGCCCCGGCCACGGAGCGGTCCTGCTGATGCGTCGTCGCCTCGTTGGCCTTCACCCAGAAGGTGAAGCCCTGCGGTGTCTTCTTCACCATCGCCTCGATGGTGCGGAAGTTGGGCATGCGGTAGTAGGTGAAGTTCAACTCGACCGTCTTGAACCGCTCGGCATAGAAGGCCAGCTCGCCCCCCTTGGGCAGGTCGTCCGGGTAGAATGTCCCCCTCCAGTCGGAATACTGGTATCCCGAAGTGCCGATGGCAACCACTGGCAGCATCCTCCGCGCGGAGGGGAAAAGGAGCGGTCGCTCGAGACATTATAGCGCATGGCTGCGGCAGCGCCACAGGCGGGAAGCCGAGGAGGGTATGGCCCGGAGTCATCGCGCCCCGGGCTCGAAGTGGCGCCGTACCCCGTTGCACTCACGCCCGAGTTATCCACGGGGCGGAGGGGGTTTGGACCCCTCTCCCCGCGCATGGAGCGGGGGGCCAGAGGGACGTAGCGGCAGCAGGGGGAGGAGCTACTGCCGCTGTTGCCGTGGCCCCCCATCGCAAGATCCTAAAAAGGCGCAACGGGCGTGCCGGGGGAAGCGCGGCCATTGCGGTCGCCATAAAGCCAATGCTCTCAGGCGGTTATGGACCGAGGATTGTGTGCCGTCGGAGGCGGCTCTCGGCAGTTCGGCTTCGGGGTGCGCCAAAACACACACGCCTGGCTCGCTCCTGCCGCGGCCGGCACCCAACCCATCTTCCCCCGCGTGGCTCGCGCTGGTATACTGGGAGCCGGCAGCAATCGGCCCCTACGCGGTGTCTAGCATGGTGTGTGGGAGTCACGGATGGATGCCTGCCCAGGCGGCGACCAGAAGGTTCCGGCGGATGCCGACCTGGTGCAGCAGGCCAGGGCAGGGCAGGAGCACGGCTTCGCGGCGCTCGTTCGCCGCTACCAGGGGCTCGTGGTGGCCCGAGCCTATGCCGTGCTCCACGACCGGGCGGACGCGGAGGACGCGGCCCAGGAGGCGTTTCTCAGGGCCTTCCGCTCGCTCGGCCAGTTGCGGGACCCCGCGGCCTTCGCGCCGTGGCTCCTTCAGGCCGTGGTGAACGTGGCGCGGCGGGCCGCCCGCCGTAGGGCTCGCCGGCCCGCCGCAGGGATCGAGGCCGAGCCGCCCGACCGCCGAGAGGCCCACCCGGAGGTGCTCGACGCGATTGCCACGCTGCCCGAGGGCTATCAGCAGGTGATCCATCTCCACTACTCGCAGGGCTGTTCCTGCGACGAGATCGCCCGCCTGCTCGGGCTCCAGGTCGGTTCCGTGACCTCGCGGCTCACGCGGGCACGGCAGATGCTCCGCAGGCTGCTCACCGAGAGCGCAGGTGACCGATGACGTGCAAGGACGTGGCCGAACAGCTTGACGCCTACGAGCTTGGGTGCCTGGAGGCCGCGCGCCGCGAGGGCATCGAGGCCCACCTGGCCTCGTGCGCCGCGTGCCGCGAGCGGCTGGCCGAGGTCCGCCGGGCCGACGCCGCCGTGCGTGCGGCCCTGGCGTGGGCCGAGCCGGCGACGGCGTTCGCCACCCGGATGGCCGGCCGGGCGCGGCGGCGCATCGTCCTGCGCAGAGGCGCGGCCGGCGCCGTCGCTGCCGCAGCGCTCGTGGGCCTCGGCATCGCGCTCCTCTCCGGCTCGCGCGGGCCGGCGGCCGACCGCGTGGCCGCTCCACCGCAGAAGCGCCCGGCCGAGCAAGCCCCTGCCTCCAGTGGAAGCCTCCTCGCAGGCGAAGTCTACGATGCCTATGGAGAATCGGCCCGCCGCCTCGTCCCGGGCCGCTCCTATGCCGCGGCAGAGCCCGTGGCGATGAGCGTTGGCGCCAACTCACTCCTCGTCATGGGCCGCGGCAGCCAGTTTGCCTCCGGGGCAAGCCAAGGGCCTGGCGGCCCGCGCGTGAGCCTCCTGGCGGGGAGCCTCGTGGGCCAGGTGGGCTCGCGCGGCAAGGAGCTGGCCATCGAGCTGGCCCCCGACCTGGGGGGCGCCATCGCGCGCACCAAGGGCTGCGAGTTCTACAGCGCCGGCTTCCCGGCGAACCGCCTCGCCGCGGGCGTGGCCTTTCCCGCAGGCTCCCTGGCCCATTGGCCCGAGGACATCCGGGTCCACGTCTTCACCGGCCATCTCGAGATTGACCTCGGAACCCAGAAGTTGTCCCTCGGCGCGGGCGACTCGGCGATCATCTCTGGCGGCGTGAGCGCGGGCACCGCCAGGACCCTCGGCGAGCGCGTCCGCGCGCTTCACGAGGCCCTGGGCGAGCGCCTGCTCGCGGAGTGGCAGCTCTACGCCAGCCTGTGCGACGGCTACGCGCGACGCCTCCTCCAGCTCCGTGCCATGGCCGAACGGGATGGCTTGCCCCACCTCGCCGAGCGGGTGGCGCTGGTGGAGGGCCTCCTGCGCGACCACACGGCGGCTCTGCGCCGGCTCGAGGGCCAGCACCCCCAGCTCATCGAGCTGGAGGCCGCGGAGGCCGAGCTCCGCCGCCTCGAGTTCCTGCACGACGAGGCCGACCACGCGCTCGAGCGGGTCCTCCTCCTCCTGGACGGCGCGGGCTGAGACTGCCCGGGACGACCCTAGCCGGTCGGGGCACCACCCGACCCCAACGAAAGGAGCGTGACCGATGAGGAAGATGCTGTGGCTTGCACTGGCCTTCGCCCTCGGCGCCCAGGCGGCCTTGGCCGGCGGCCCGCCGGGACGCCGCGAGGGCGACCGCCGTGAGGGTGACCGCCGTGAGGGCGACCGCCCGCGATTCGACATGTTCCGGGGCGGCGACTTCTCGGCCCCTCGCACGCGGGGCAACGCCTTCGACGCCCTGCGCCGCTACTTCGACCTCACGCCCGAGCAGCAGGCCGCCGTGGCCAAGCTCGATGAGCAGCGCGCCGCCGACGAGCGCGAGGCCATGACCGCACTCGCAAAGAGTCTCGACAAGAAGTACGCCGCCCTCATCGTCGAGGCCCTCCCGGCCGACCAGAAGGCCAAGTACGAACAGGTCCTCGCCGCCCTCGCCGCGCGCGACGAGGCCCGCGATGCCGCCGAGAAGGAGTTCCGGGCCGTCCTCGACAAGGCACGCGCTGACCAGGGCATGGCTGCTGCCGCCCCACGAAGAGGACCAGCCTTCTTCGGCACCGGCCTGCCCAACGGCAAGACCGACATCGTCCGCCAGTACATCAACCTCACCGAGCAGCAGCGCGGCGCCGTGGACGGCATCCAGCGCGACACCTGGGGCAACATCCGCGAGCAGATGGACCGCCTGCCGCGCGCCGACTGGCGCGATCCCAAAGCCGCCGACGCTAGGCGCAAGCTCCGCGAGCAGCTCGAGGCCCAGGCCGCCGAGGCCATGCTCCTCCTCCTCAACGACGAGCAGAAGAAAGCCTATCAAACCGCGGCCGCGGCACTCGACACCTACGACAAGAAGGTGACCGAGGCCGACGACGCCTGCGAGAAGAAGCTCATCGAGCTAGTCGGCGCCGAGAAGGCCAAGGCCATGCGGGCCGGCTGGTGGCAGTTCCCACCCATCGTCCAGCCCGGCGGCCCCCCGCCCAAGGGCGGCGAGGCCCCCAAGGCCACCGAGTTCTAGCTCTCGGCGGGCCAGCCCGCCCCCGGCTTAGCCCGCCACGAATCCCCCGCCCGGACCCTCCCGGCGGGGGATTCTCATGTGGCTCGGCGCCGCTCGTGCGGCACGCAGCATGTTTGGAGACGTGTACATGTGTGCAAGCATGCTCATCGCCACGGTCCACCCATCTACTCGCTGTCGGCAGCGGCGCCGCGTGTCGCGCTTGACCCGTCGGGCGGCAAGGGGTAGCATGCCACGACGAATGGAGACGTGGCCCACAGTCCCTGCGAAGGAGACAGCTCAATGCGCAAGACCGTGCGGCTTCTCGCGGCGTGCGCGCTCGCGATCAGCAGAACCGGCGCGGCAGCGGACCCCGAAGGCACGGGGCGGCTCGACTTCCACGGCTACGCGCAGTGCGTGAAGCTCGAGAACAGCCAGTGCCGCGTCGTGCTCGGCCACCACTGCGGCGGCCGCGTGCTCGAGTATGCGCTCAAGGGCGCCAATGTAATGGCCCTTCACCCCGACGCGGCGGGCAAGGTGTACGACCCCGCGGCGAAGAAGGGCGGCGCGGCCGACGGCGGCCGCTGCGACATCGGACCCGAGAACACCATCCCCCCGCACCCCGACCTCTGGGTCGGCCCCTGGGAGGCCGAGGTCACCGGCCCCCGCGCCGCACGCCTCACCAGCGTGCGGGACAAGGCGACGGGCGTCCAACTCGTCCGCGACTTCGTCCTCGACAAGGCCACCACCCACCTGCGCTTCACGCAGACGATCAGAAACGTCTCCGACGATGCGAAGCACTGGTGCCATTGGAGCCGCACGTTCGCCCCCGGCGGCGGCATCGTCGTCATCCCACTCAGCCCCGCCAGCCGCTTCCCGAAACACTACGTCATGTACGGCGGCGGCCACACGATCATGTACCAGCCGCAGGACCCGAACATCGTCACGCGCGACGGCTGCCTGCTCATCACCGGCACGCCCGCCCAGCCGAAGCTGGGGATGGACAGCGCCATCGGCTGGCTCGCCTACGTGATGAAGAACGGCCTGGTGTTTGTCAAGCGCTTCCCCGTCTACCCCGACCGCGCGTACAACGAGATGGCGGCGCTGACGATCTCGATCTGGTACTTCAAGGACGAGCTGTGCGAGCTGGAGCCGATCGGTCCGAGAAACAACATCGCCCCGGGCGAATCGGCCTCCTTCACCGAGGACTGGTGGATCCTCCCGCACAAGTACCCGCAGGACCCGTCCACCCTCGACCTGTCCAGGCTCAAGGCGCAAGTGGAGAGGGACGCCCGGTAAGAGCAGGAGGATGCCATGCGAACCCTGTGTAAGGTGGCCGCGTTGGTGGGGGTTTGCTGGTCGGCGGGGTCTGCCGCCGAGCGGCAGGTGAGCCTCGAGGCGGCCGTGAAACAGGTCAAACGCCTCGGGAGGATCGAGTTCACCATCACGACCAACGTCGCGGCGGGGAACCCCTACGACGCGGCGGAGATTGACGTGTCGGTCGAGCTGGCCGCGCCAAGCGGCAAGAAGCTGGCCTACCCCGCCTTCTGGTTCCAGTCGGTCGAGCGCGAGCAGCGGCAGCACAGCGGCCGCCAGACCGAATGGCTCTATCCGAGTAGCCCCCCAGGCTGGCGGGCACGCTTCGCGCCGAGCGAGACGGGCAACTGGTCGGCCGTCGCCGTGGTGACAACCCGCGAGGGCGCCGCCCGCTCCGCCCCGACCACCTTCGAGTGCATGCCGGCCGACGGCGCGGGGCAGGGACGCCCCGCCCACAGCAAGGGCTTCGTCCGTGTCTCGCCGAAAGACCCCCGCTTCCTGGAGTTCACCGACGGCTCGCCCTTCTTCCCCGTCGGGCAGAACGTGGCCTTCATCACGGATTCCTACAAGCAGGGCGAGATGCTTCAGAAGCTCGGCGAGAACGGCGCGAACTACGTCCGCATCTGGTGCTGCTGCGAGGACTGGGCGATGGCGGTCGAGGCCCGCAAGAGCGGCTGGGGCCGCTCCTGGGGCTGGGACCCGCCCATCGTGGCCATGCCCGACCGCGACGGCTTCCATTCCGACGACCGCTGCCTCGGAAAGGGCGGCGACGCCGAGACGACGATCGCCTTCCAGCCCACGCGGCCCCTCGCGGTCAGGCCCGACACCAAGTACCGCCTCAGCGGCAAGCTGCGGACGAGCACCGGCGCCGGCATCGCCCTCGACCTTGGCGGCGGCTCCCGCGAGCCAATCGTCCTCAAGGGCGGCAAGGGCTGGACCCCCTTCCAGCACGACTTCACGACCCGCGACGGCCAGTGGTGGCTCGACCGCTTGGCCTTCCGCTCCATCGCCAAGTGCACGATGTGGCTCCGGGACTTGTCGCTCAAGGAGGCGGCAGGAGGTCCCGAGTTGCTCTGGGAGGCTGACCCCAATCGCCCGCTCCTGGGGTGGTACAACCAACTCGACTGCCGCATCGTGGACGCGCTTGTCGAGACGGCCGAGGCGAGCGGCCTCTACCTTCAGCTCACGATGCTCACCCGCGACCACTACATGAAGAACCTGCGGAACGCGAACAGCCCCATCTACGAGCGCATGCTGGCCCACGCGAAGAACCTCGTGCGCTACTTCGTCGCCCGCTGGGGCTACTCGCCCCACGTGGCCGCCTGGGAGTACTTCAACGAGCAGGACCCCGGCCTCCCCCTCGAGCGCTTCTACGGCGAGTTGGGCGACCTGATCGCGGCTCTCGATCCCTACGGCCGCATCCGCTGCACCAGCACCTGGCACTCGCCCTCGCGCGACTACAAGCACCCTAGGCTCGACACGGGCGACTACCACTACTACATGCGCCCCGCCGAGAAAGAGCTGTTCAGGGACGAGGTGGCCAGCGTGCTCTCGCGCGCGAAGCTCGCCCGCGAGGCCGCGCCCTCCAAGCCTGTCCTATTCAGCGAGTTCGGGCTCGCAGACGACCAGTGGGGCCGCTCGCCCGAGTACGACGCCGACAAGGAGTACGTCCACCTCCACAACGCCCTCTGGGCCTCCGCCCTCTCCGGCATGTCCAGCACCGTCATGAGCTGGTGGTGGGAGGACGTGCACAAGAAGAACCAGTACCACCACTACAAGCCCGTCTCGGCCTTCGTCAAGGACATCCCTTATACGACGGGCAAGCTCCGCGCGGCGACGGCCACCGTGGACAAGGGGCTTCGCCTCGTCGGCCTTCAGGGCGACGCCTGCGCCTACCTCTGGGTTTCCGACCCCCAGGCCGCCTGGTGGAAGCTCGCCCGCGAGGGCGCCAAGCCGGCCGAGGTCACTGGCGCCACCCTCACCCTCCAGGGCGTTGCCCCCGGCGACTATCAGGCCGAGTGGTGGCACACCTGGGACGGCAAGCCCATCGCCACAAACAAGGTCCCCGCTGGGGACGGCCTGACCCTCCGGGTTCCCGCGTTCTCCCGAGACATCGCGGTGAAGATCACTCGGTAACGGAGGAGAAGCAATGCATGGGAGGGCCCTGGGGTCACATCTTCAGGGCGTGTTGCCCAAAGGGTGAACTCGTTGGGAGTCCCGCCTTCAGGCGGTCTTCTCCTGCCCCAATCCGCCTAAAGGCGGGACTCCAAACGGGGTTGATCCCGTGAACAGGGTTTGGGCAACACGCCCTTCATTTATCATTCTGAGGATATTCACTTGACTCAAGTAGCCCCTACCGGTTGGGGGTAGGAGTCCAGACGTGTCCGAGGATGTCTTTGCCAGCCGCCCCGCGGCCACGCTTGCCGGACTTCTTCCCGCCGATGTAAGCCTCATCCACCTCGACACTTCCAGACAAACGGTCGCGGCCCGGGCGCACCATGGCGCACGGGGATGTCGTGACCTTGCCCTCACGGATGGTGGCGAACGCATCCTCTCCGGCAGGAGGGATTGAGAGGCCTGCGAACTCGAGGCGCCGGCCGCCGAAGCGCAAGACCTCGGTCGAGCGGCTCCCCGCATCGTGGGCGGCGACGGCGAGATGCGCGTCGGAACTCAACCCTTCCGCCGAGCCGTCGCCGACCAGGACGATCCACGAGACGGCGCCGCTCTTCCCCGTGTAGACATTCTTGGCTCTCGAGGCGATCCGGAGCTTGGGTGAGAAGGGCGTGAGCAGGAGTGCGCCGTCGGCGAAGAAGGCGATTCGCCCCACCTGGTCGAGCCGCAGCCGCGGGTGCCACACCTGCCCGCCGCCCCACTGGTCCGTGTCGTTCACCAGGATGCAGTTGTTGTTCCCCGCGCTCTTGCGGTACGTGCGGGCGTTGTGCAGGGCGTAGCGCCACTCGTTCTCGAAGAAGGGGCCGGTGGCGAGGTCGAGGCCGGTGCACTGGAGGATGAGCTTGCGGGAGGTCTCCCAGAAGCCGAGGCCATAGACTCGGCATCGTCGCTGTACTCCCACAGCGGAGCGCGGTCGGGGTCGAGGAAGAGCACCAGGTCCTGCACCCGCTTGTCGTCCGGCCCCAGAGGCTTCTCGACGCTCACTGTCTCCGCCTTGCCGCTGAGGCGCGGGTGCTTCCCGGCCAGCTCGGGCCTGAGGCGGATGGGCTGAAGGGAGCGGACCCGCTCGTCCACGCCGATGGCTATGGAGCCGATGTGATGGGGTCGTAGCGGATTGGGGACGTGTGTGGCCTCGGGCTTGTCGCGCACCCGCCCGCCCGGCCGCCAGCGGGTGTGGCGTGGGAAGTCGTCGAAGGCGATGCGCACCGTGTGCTTGCCCGGCTCGGCCGTGTTGACGAGGTCGGCAATCGGCTCCACGCCGTCCTGGAGCAGCCACGAGGCAGCCCGTGAGTGCTCGGCGCAGTGGGCTGGCCGGCCCACGGCCAGCGCGCACCACGCGGCCAGGCTAGCCACGCCCCAGCCTCGTGTCATCCTGTGCTCCTCCACGCCGCTGGCGCTACGGCCGCCGCGTGCCGGACAGGACGACCCTACGGTCGAAGCGGCCCGCGGTGTCGGGGTGCTGCTGGTTCTGGGTGAAGCGCTTGACCTGGTCGCGGGTGAACTCGATGGTCTCGCCGAGGGTGACGGCGCCGTCGGCGTTGCCGCCGAACTCGCGGCGGTCGGCCTGCCCGCCGATGGCCTGGAGGAAGAACCAGGTGAAGACGCCGTGTCCGCCGCCGAGGTCGGCGTTTTCGAGGCTGACCTCGCCGGCCTCACAGCTCGTGAAGATGAGGCGGAGCTGAGGCGCGTCCCCCGGCCCCTTTGCCTCGCCCTCGAGGGCGCGGAGGCCCTCGACGATCTTGTTGTCCTTCGGGCCGCGGAGGCCAACCGTCGGGTCGGTGATGCCGGCCGAGTGGCAAGTGTCGGCCAGGACCAGGATGTTCTTGGCCCGCAGGCGGTTGAGGTCGTCGCGGAACTCCTCCATCGCGTAGGCCGTGGCGGCCATGTGCTCGGGGTCGCTGTCGTGGGTGATGAGGTAGAGGCGCTTGAGTTCGCGCGGGTCGGGGCCGCCGTGGCCCGACCAGGCGATGACCACGAAGTCGTTCTCCTGCACCTCGCGGAGCCGCTCGCGGAGGGCGATCTTGACGTTCTGCGTCGTGGCCTCCTGGTTGCACAGCAGCGTCACATGGTCGAAGCGGCCGCCCTGGTCGCTGCGGAGGTGGGCGGCGAGGGCCTGGGCGTCGCGGGCCGCGTAGCGCAGGTCGGTGAGGCCCATCTTGCCGCGGAACTTGTGCTCGCTGATGCCGATTACAACGGCGTAGCGCTTCGAGATGGGCACCGGTAGCGTGCCGATGGCCGGCCCGGGGGTGGTGGGCGGGATGACGGGCTGGCTGGCGAGGAGTTGGGCGTTCTTCGCCTTCAGCTTGGCCAGACGGTCGTACTCCTGGTCCGCCAGAGCCATCACGTCGGCCACGCCCTTGCGCGCCACGCGGTTGCGCACCTCCTGGCCGTCCAGCGGCCCCCGCAGCGCGGCGGCGCCCAAGGTGAACATGGTGAGCGGCATGGCCCAGATGTCGTAGACCCCCTTCACCTGGAGCGCCCGCTCGTCCGCGACCGAGCCGTCGCACATCCTCGACGTGAGCGTGACGTCGGAGGCCCACTCGGAGCGGTAGTGGAGCGGCATGATGCCCAGCGTGCACACGCTCATCAGCGCCAGGAAGGCCAGGCGCGGGCCGTCGTCCTCGTGGTTCGACACCAGGTGGATGTCCACCGTCAGGTTGCTCGGGTCGCTGCTGAACAGCGAGGCGGCCTCGCTCTGGCGGAGGAGGGCGGCCAGGATGTTCTTGCCGCCCCAGTCGTTCTTCCGCGCCCCCTCGGCCCACGAGCCGGTCAGCTCCTCCGTGATCCTCCCCAGGCGGAAGATGGGCGGCCGCGTCGAGCGCTTCAGCTCCACCGGCCCCGGGCTCAGGCGCACCATGCACCCCGGCCCCGCCGCCACCGCCGCCAGCCAGACCAGGCACACACGCAGTCCTCGCTTGCTCATCGCGCCACCTCCTCGGCCTTGAGCGGCAGGAGCCAGATGTTGCGGAAGAAGACCTTGTTCCCGTGGTGCTGAAGGTAGAGCGGCCCGGGCTCGGGGCCTTCCGCCTTCCCAGCACCCGTCTTGCGCGGAACCTCCACGTTGTCATGCACCTTCACGCCGTTGTGCACCACGCCGATGCGGGCGTTCGCCGTCTTCTTCTTCGCATCGTCCCAGCGCGGCGCGCGGAACGTGATGTCATACGTCTGCCACTCGCCCGGCGGCTTCGCCTGATTCGTGTCGGGGGCCTTGAACTGGTAGATGGCCCCGCAGCCCCCCTTCTGCGGCGGCCCGCCCGCCGAGTTCAGTATCTGGATCT
>Ga0194110_10006819_pt1 | contig 13266 bp, 10 predicted proteins | sample TA2Kig1200mmetaG_FD_146192 | JGI IMG/M metagenome (GOLD analysis project Ga0194110, IMG submission 146192) | Freshwater microbial communities from Lake Tanganyika, Tanzania - TA2015032 Kigoma Deep Cast 1200m | ecosystem: Environmental > Aquatic > Freshwater > Lake | place: Tanzania: Lake... | reverse complement strand
CGCACGCGGCCGCGTAGCCACAACCAGTTTCACGCAGCGGGTGGTCAGCACGGTTCGCCTTCATGGGCGGCAGGTCGCGTTTTGCCGGTCTGGTGCTTGGGCGGGGCCTAACCACTGGTTCGTGCGGACGGGCCGCACTGCCCGTTATGGAAGTCAGGGGTAACCGGCCCGCCGCTGAACCTGACCGTTCGAGGAAAGCTGGCGCCAGGGGTAACGTGACGATGCCAGAGTACGTCTTGCCGATCGCCTACGATCCGGCCCGCGGCTACACGGCGGCGCAGGTGGGCGTGCGGCTGGCTGGGCAGATGGCGTTGCTGTGCTGGTTCGCCGAGCAGAGCGGCTACGATCCGTGTATCTTGGGGGTGGACTTCGAGGCGTATGATGCGGTGGCGGGGGCCTTGATCTTCGTTTCGGCCACCCGAGCTCCATCCGTGGCTTGACGGAGCACTGAGCCTGGTTGGCGATTGGGACAAATAGCACGCCATCAGGTACAATCCTCCCGATCTTTTCAGGGAGGGTGGCATCATGCCAGAGTGTCCAGAAGCAAGTCCCCGACGCTGGAGCCGCGCCGCCACGGCCGAGAAAATGGCGGCCTTTGCCGCGGCCTATCTGCAGACTCCCAGTCAACGACAGTTAGCCACCGCGTTGGCGGTTCCCCGCTCCACCCTGCAGCATTGGCTTGCGCGCCAAGACGCCATCGCGGCCGACCCGGGCCTGGTGGCCTTTTTCGAGTCGCCGGTTGGAGTGGCTTTTCTGCACCGGCTGGTGCTGGCCGCCCATTTTGTGATGACGCTGCTGGGTCCCTGCGGCATTCGGCTGGTCTGCCTGTTTCTGGAGCTCAGCGGCTTGGCTCACTTTGTGGCGGCTTCGTATGGCCCCCAACAGCAGGTCTCGGTGGCCCTGGAAGAAGCCGTGATTGCCTTCGGCCAAGCCGAGCGACAACGCCTGGCCGCGGGCATGACGCCCAAGCAGATTACCGTCTGCGAGGACGAAACCTTTCATCCGGAGACCTGTCTGGTCGCCATCGAACCAGTCTCCAACTTTATCCTGCTGGAAAAGTACGCCGACAATCGCACGGCGGACACCTGGACTAGCGCCATCAAGGAGGCGACGGCGGGGTTGGCCGTGGCGATTGTCCAATCCACCAGCGATGAAGGGCGGGGCCTGCTCCATCATGTCAAAGAAGACCTGGGCGTCCAGCATTCGCCGGATGTGTTCCACGTCCAATACGAATTGGTGCAGGGCAGTAGCGCCGCCTTGGCCAGCCAAGAACGCCGGGCCGTGCAAGCCGTCGCCGCGGCGGTCGCCCAGGTCAGCGCCGCTCAACAGCAGCAAGCCGCCCACCCGAGCGGCGAACAGGAGTTGGCCTATCCGCCGGCACTGCTGCACATCGCCCGCCGGCGCACGACGAAACGGGCCCAACCCCGCTTGCTCAGTTGCTTCCGCCGCGGCCTGCTCGTGATTCTGGCCGCAGCGCTTACCGGCGCCGCCCTGCCCTTCGGCCGTTTCTACCCCGAACCTTGGCCGACTACGACTCCCACGGGGAGCTCCGGTTAAAAACCTACCCCTGAAAGACCCCCCGCCCCCTGTCCTTTGGCGCTACCGATACTGCACCTGAAAGAGTCGCGTCGGCCCTGCCATCACCGGCCGCAACGCGAACCCTGCCCGCTCGATCTCGCCGACTTGCCGGGAGAAGTAGATCGGCCGGCCGCCGAACTCCGCCTGGACGAATTCCACTACCGAGCCAGGCAGACCGCCGCGATCGCTGCGCGAGAAGGTCTCGATGAAGCGCAAGTCGCCGCGGTCCATCTCGATGTGCGCGACGTAGTAGTACGGGTAGAGCCAGTGCCAATCGGTGAAAACGATGGCATTCGGTGGCAGCCCCTTCACCGTGTCGGCTGCGATCTTGTGCACACCGGCGGTTTGGGCGTTTACAAGATATTCCCGCGCGCCAATGAACGGCGGCTGGCCCGCCTGCACGGCCGGCAGCCGCGGGGCGACCACCGGCCAGATCGCGCTGCCGGCCAAACCCACGACGACCACGACCTGCGCCGCTCGCACTCCCCGCCATCGCAACAAGCCGATCGTCCGCTCGACCACGGCCAGGCCGGCCGCGATCAGCATGGCGATCAGCACGTAGCCAGGGATGTAAAAGACGTAGATGTCGCCCGTGTGGTAGTTGAAGCAGAAGAGCCAGTTGATGACCAGGGCTGCGGTGAAGAGCAGGGCCGTCCGTCGCTGGCGCCAGAACAGCGTCAGCAGCCCCAGGCCCGCCAGCCCCAGGCCCAGCAGCGTGAATTCGCGCGGCAGTTTGCCCGCGTATTCGGCAAACCGCTTGCTCATCGTGGTTGGATCAGGAAATAGCGCGGTGCGCCACTGGCGGCCGGTCCCGATGAAGATCATGCGCGTCACCGGGTTGGCCATGTCGGCTTCGGTCAGGCTCCACGCGGAGCGCGACGGGCCATATGCAGCGTTGAAGATGTTGGCGGCCGGCGCGTTCAGCTCCACAGCCGCGAAGATCGCCAGATAGAGGATCAGCCCCGCCAGCAGTCCACCGAGCGCCGGCTTCCAGAGCGTGCGCCAGCACCGATGATGCAGCAGCAGGAAAAGCCCGGCCGCCGGGCCGGCGAAGCCCAGGCTGGCGTGCACTCCTAACCCCAGCCCGCCGCACAACCCCGCGACGAACAATGGCCGCGGACGCCCTGTCTCGCGCCACGCCAACAGCCCGACCCAGACAGCCGCCAGGAAAGCCGCGCCGGGCGTGTACACCTCCGCGATGATCGCCTGCGACCAGAAGGTGAAGGAGACCGCCAGCGCCAACGCGCCGCCGAGCGCGGCCAACCGGCTGCCGGAGAGCAGCTTCCCACCGGCGTAGACCAGGCCAACGGTCGCCGCGGCCATGACGGCCGAAAAGAAGTTTACGCGATAGGCGATCTCGCCGATGGGGAAGAGGGTGATGAACAGCTTGCCCAACAGCATGTAGACCGGATAGCCGGTCGTATGCGCGATGCCCAGTTGGTAGACGAGCACCTGGAACTCGCCGCTGTCGCCCGGCAGCAGCCAGGCCGCCAGGGTGCGGGTGTAGAGAGCCAGGCTCAGCAAGCCCGCGAGCAGCGCCAGGGCGAGGTCGAGGCGGCCAAGACCGGGCGCGACCGCCGCGGTCTTGGCCGGGGTTGGCCGGCTCGCCATCTAGCCCTTCAACCCGGTCAGCGAAATCCCCTCGATGAAGGTGCGCTGCGCGAAGAAAAAGAGGATGATGATCGGCGCAGCCGCCAGTGTGCTGACCGCCATCAGATAGGGATAGGCCTTGGGCGCCATGCCCACCTGCGAGAGCATCTGGCGCAGTTTCTGGATACCGAGCGCCAGCGGGAACATCGTGTACTTGTTGATGTAGATCAGCGGACCCAGGTAGTCGCCCCACGTGCCCATGAACTGGAAGAGCGCCACCACGGCCAGCGCCGGCTTCGAGAGCGGCAGGATGATGCGGAGCAAGATGCCCAACTCGCTGGCGCCATCCACGCGCGCCGCATCCGAGAGCTCTTCGGGGAGCGTCATGAAGAACTGACGCAACATGAAAATGAAGAACGCATTGCCGAAGAGCGCGGGGATGATCATCGGGTTGTAGGTGCCGATCCACTTGCCGATGCCGGCCTCTTCCAGCCTGCGGAAGATGATGAAGAGCGGCACCATCGTCACTGTGTACGGGATCATCATGGTCGCCACGCAGAGCGCAAATAGCGCGTTGCGACCCGGCCAGCGCACGCGCGCAAAACCATAGGCCACGAGGGCTGATGAGACCATGGTGAAGACCGTGCTCGGCAGCGCATAGCGGAAGACTGAGTTGAAGGTGTAGAGCGTGAAGTTATCGGACCGCCAGGCATCCAAGAAATTGTTCCAGAACGCCGGGTTCGGCACGAGCACCGGCGGGATGCGATACACCTGCGGATCATCTTTCAGCGCCGAACTGATCATCCAGTAGAGCGGGAACGCGTAGGACGCTGCCAGTGCAATCAGAACAGCATACTTCGCGAATCCAGCCGCCAACCCAGCCGGAGTCACGCGGGGGCCACGCCTGGCGACGCGCGGCGCGGCGGAAGTCGTAGCGACTGGCGTCATTTCTCACCTCCGTAGAACACCCACCGGGCTGAGGTGCGGAAGAGACTGACGGTGAATGTTGAGATCACGATAAACATGATCCAGGCCAGCGCGCACGCCTTGCCCATCCGAAAGAGCTCGAATGCGTTGCGCCACAGGTGCATGGCATAGAACTCGGTCGAGGCCATGGGGCCGCCATTGGTCAACAGGTAAGGCATCAGGAAAGTCTGGAAACCGCCGATGAAGCCCATGACCATCGTGTAGAGGATGATCGGGCTGCACATCGGCACGGTGATGTGCCAGAACCTGTGCCAGGTATTGGCGCCGTCCACGATCGCCGCTTCGTACAGCGTGCGCGGCACATCCTGCAGCGAGGCCAGGAAGATCACCACCGCTGTGCCCTGCGCCCACAGGTGAATCACGATCAGCGAGGGCTTGGACAGTTCTACGCTCGACAGGAAGGGGATGATCGGTTGGCCGAGCGCCTTCAGAAAGTTGTTGATGACCCCGTACTGGTTGTTGTAGATGAAGAGCCACACCATCGCCGAACAGACCGCGGGGATGATGGATGGCACGTAGAAGATCGCCCGGAAGAAGGAGCGGCCGGCGATCTTGGCGTTCAGCAGATTGGCCATCAGGAAGGCGGTGGCCACCCCTAACGGCACGCTGAGCCCCACATAGTAGAACGTGTTGTAGACCACGGTCCAGAACCGGGCGTCGTCCGTGAAGATCTCGACGAAGTTGTGGAAGCCGATCCACTTGATCTGCGTGATGAAATCGTAGCGATTGAAACTGTAGTAGAGAGAGGAAAGCAGCGGGTACGCAGTCCAGATCAGAAAGCCGAGCAGCCACGGCGACACAAACGCCAGTCCCGTCAGCAGGCTACGCCGCTCTGAACGCGACATCCCTCCTCTCAGCCTCAAGCTCGCAACAGCCATGTTGTTCCCCCTTGTAGATGATCCGCATCCGGCTGGCACGGGAAAACATGAGCGCCTGACACCTCCCGGCATCAGGCGCTCGCGTCACTCTCGACCACGTTAGTGGGAGGATGTTTTGACAACCAAGATACAGCGATGGTTCGTCAGATCACATCGGCAGGCCCTGGTTCTTCCACTCAGCTTCGGCGCGCTTCTGCATCTCTTCCGTGCCCTGCTTCGGGGTGATCTTGCCGCGATAGACCATCTCGCGCACTTCGCTCCACTGACCCCACAGGAAGCCGTGCAGCGGGCAGCGGCGCAACTGATACCAGTCGGTCGCCTCGTTGGCGCTCTTGAAGTAGAACTCCAGCCCAGGATAGGCGTCTGGCTTGATCTTCTGAACCCAGCTCTTCTTGCCGACGATCCAGCCGACCTGCTTGAACAGCACATCCAGCGCGGCGTCGGTGAGGAAGAACTCGGCCAGCCGGAACGCATCTTGCGGCGCTTTGGACTTCTTGAAGATGGCAAAGGTGTGGCCGCCGGCGACTTGGATCTTCTTGCCCTTCAGCGGATCAATCACCAGGGTCCACGAAGCCTTGTTCTCTTTGGCGACTTCCGGCGCCTGCACCGTAGTCTCGCCCGGATGCCAGTAGCCCTCGATGATCATGGCCTGGACGCGCGCGTTGTACGCGCCGCCCCACCCGCCCATGCCCTCGGCCTGGCGCAGGCCCGCGATCTGGTCGGGCCCCATCAGGTCGTAGTATTTCTTGGTGGTCTCGATGTATTGGACAATGCGATCATCGGTGAAGCGGAACTTCCCGTCCTTGTCGTCCCACCACTTGAAGTTGGTGGCGACCTGGATGCCGTCGGGGTCGCCGCCCATCGCGTCGTAGGGATCGAGGCCAAACTGCTTCAGGTTGCCCGCGGCGTCCTTGACGGTCAGGGCCTTGTGCCATTCGAGCGCCTCGGTGAAGGTCGCTGGCGGCTGATCCGGGTTGAGGCCAGCCTTCTTGACGAGCTCCACGTTGTAGTTGAGGCCATAGTCCAGGTAGCTCTCGAAGGCCGGCACGCCCAGCAGCCCCTTGAAGGTCCAGAACTTGCAGAAGTCCCAGATCGCGGGGATGAAATCGTCCTTCTTGATGTACTTGCTGGCGGCCACCAGCGGCTCGCAGTCGAGGAAGACATCCTTGATGGCGAGCTGGGCATAGCTGATGTTGGACGCGGCCTCGGGCGGATCGCCCGCGGCGAGGGCTGTGGTGACCGGCGCGTCGCCCGTGTTGCCCTTGTACTCGATGGTGATGCCCTTGCAGATGTCCTGGAATTCGGGCATCTTCGACCACACGTCGTCCTGGAACAGCTTGTTCATGTTGCCCCAGGCCACCCAGAGCCTGACCGTGACGGGCGCCTTCGCGGCCGGCGCCTGTGTCGGGCTGGCCGGCTTGGGCTCGCTCTTGGCCGGCGCCGTTGTAGGCGCAGGCTGCGGCGCACATGCGGCCAGCAGCGCACCGGTGGACGCGACCGCAGCCGCTTTCAGAAAGTGACGCCTGGTGATACCATTGCTTTCCATACTGCCTCCTTGCTGAAGACTGAGAGTAGGATGAGAGAACTGATGCCTCGTCTGGCTGCTTGCTGGCTTGTAGTGAGAGGAGATGGGCAAGCCTGCTGGTAAGATGAAGAACCCGGGCAAGCAAGAGTCATTTGTCGCCCGTACCCATGTGACTTATAATACCACACGGCCGGAGCCGTGTGCGGAGTTTGCGGCTATAGATAGGACAGAAAGCGGACATCGAAACGGACATGCTGACCCGCGAGCAATTCCTGGAGTATCTGCGCGACGCGCTGAACCATCTCTACGAACCTGAGCGGTTGCGGCGCAGCCCCTTCGCCGCGCTTTTCGGTGTCGCAGAACGCTTCGACGCGGCCTCTGCATTGCAGCGCATCCTGGTGGACGCCATCGCAGCGCTCAAACCGGCCGCAGGCGAGCCGCACCAATCCCCCGCCTGGCAGATCTATGAACCGCTTTTCTATCGCTATGTCGAGCAGTTGAGCGCCAATGAGGTGGCGGACCAACTGGGGATCGGCACACGCCATCTGCGCCGCTGGCAGAGCGTCGCCCACGAGGCATTGGCCGATCTGCTGTGGCAGCAGTTCGGTCTGGCGGACCGCCTGGTTGACGCGCGGCCAGAAAATGTTCACGTCAGCCAGCCAGCCGACTCCGCAGGATTGCTTCAGGAGTTGGCGTGGCTGAAAGACGCCTCGGCCACGAGCGCCACGGACCTTGCGCAGACCTTGCCAGCCGTGCTCGACCTGGCCGGCAAGCTCGCCGCCCGGTACCACGTCTGCCTATCCTCGTCGCAGGCCCGCGACTTGCCGAAGGTGGGCGTGTCGGCCGTCGCCCTGCGCCAGGTCTTGATCCATCTGCTCAGCGTCGTCATCCCACGGGCGGCTGGCGGCAAGGTAACTCTGGCGGCTGATCTGCTGCGTTGGGATGTCACGGTGCGCGTGCAGTGTCCCCAATACCCTGCCGGTCCCAGGCCGCCGCCGGATAACGAGGCCGAAAACCTCAACATGGCCTGCCAGTTGGCCGAGTTGAGCGGCTGTCGTCTGACCCTGGCGGCCGATGCGCGGGGCTTCGATGCCCGGCTCACCCTGCCGGCGCTCGAACAGATCCCCGTGCTGGCGATTGATGACAGCGCCGATGCATTGCAACTGCTCGGCCGATTTGCCGCGGGCTCGCGCTATCGCCTGGTGGGCGCACAGAGCCCCGAGCAGGCGTTCGAGTTGGCCGCCAAGATCACACCCCAGGTAATCGTGCTGGACGTGATGATGCCACATGTGGATGGCTGGGAAATCCTGGGGCGGTTGCGCCAGCATCCGCTCACCAGCGATACCCCCATCATCGTCTGTACGATCCTGGCTCAGAAAGACCTGGCCGCGCTGCTCGGCGCCAGCGATTTCTTGCGTAAACCGATCATTCGCTCGGAGTTCCTGGCAGCCCTTGACCGCCAGACGGCGCAGCGGGCGTCAACACCGAGCTGATCGCCTGGACGCAGGCCGCCAGGTCGCGCACCGACAGGCCCCCGCTGCGCGTGACCGTCAGCAAATCGCTGGCGACCGGCTCGCCAACCGGATCTCGGGACGAGATGACGATAACGGGGATGTCGCGCACGAGGGGGTCCTCGTTCTTCTCGCGCAGCACCTGGAAGCCATCCATCCCCGGCAAGATCAGGTCGAGCAGCAGCACATCAGGCCGGCGCTCGCGCAGCAGATCGAGGCCGCGTTGCCCGTCGTTGGCGCGCAGCACGCGATAGGGCCGTTCAGCCGACGCCATGATGCGCGAGAAGAGGCGCACTACGTCCGGCTCATCATCCACCAGCAGCACCGTGGCGACCTCTCGGCCCAGGCTTTCCAGCGCGGAGAGCAGCGTCTCGCGCGTGATCGGTTTGACCAGGTAACGCACGACGCCCAGGCGACGCGTGGCTTCATCTTCGGCCGGGGTCCAGCAGGTGATCGCAGGCGTGCGATACGGCAGGTCGGCCAGTTCGCCGGCCGCGATTTGGAGCTCGCTCAACGCCGGGGTGTTCACGATCAGCGCGCGCGCGGGCGAGCGTTCCAGCTCGCGGCGCGCCTCGGCGATGTCGTGCACGGTCACGATCTCGGCCGGATCGGCGTGTTCTCGGAAGCGGCGGCAGAGCGCATCCCCGCGCTCCAATAGCACGTAACGCGGGGTCGGATGGGGCGCGGGCGCTTTCGACTCACGCCCACGAGCCTCGTAAGGCTGGTAAGGGTTGAACCAGCGCATCGCGTCGCTGCCCAGGGTGAGGGCCGGCGCGTCGAGCGGCAGGGCGAAATGAAAGGTCGTACCCGACCCACCCTGGTTCGCACCGCTCAGTGACCCTGCGAGCCTGGCCGGGCTTTCCAGCCACATGCGACCATCGTGCATCTCCACGAACCGTTTGCTGATGGTTAGCCCCAGGCCTGTGCCGCCGTGGGTGCGACGGAGCGAGCCGTCGAGCTGTTGGAACGGTTGAAACAGCTTCTTCTGGAGCTCCGGCGCGATCCCTGGCCCGGTGTCGGTGACGCTGACTACTACTTCTGCGCCGCTGAGTTGCGTGCGCACCACGACGCCGCCTTCCTGGGTGAAGCGGCCGGCGTTACTCAGGAGGTTCAGCGCCACCTGCCGGATGCGGGTGGCGTCGCAGAAGACCGCCGGCAGATCGGCCGGCGTCTCGGTGTGCAGGTAGAGACCTTTCGATTCATAAAGCGGCCGCACGGCCAACGCAGCCGCCGCGATCAGCTCGCTCAGAGAGGTCCACTCTTTGGTCAAAACCATCTTGCCGGCTTCCACCTGGCTCAGATCGAGCACATCGTCTACCAGGCGGGCCAGGTGTTGGCTGTTGCGTTGGATGGCGGTGATGTCGGCCACCAGCGCGGGCGGCAACTCGCCGCCGTAGACGTGCGGCGAGTCGGTGATCATCTCGGCAAAGCCGATGATCATGTTGAGCGGCGTGCGCAGCTCGTGGCTGACGTTGGCGACGAATTCTTCTTTGGCGCGGCGCGCCTCTTCGGCCACTTGATACATGGCTTTGAGCCGGTCCGAAAGCCGCGCCAGCTCGCGGTTGGCCTGGAGCAGATCCTCCTGCACCTGTTGGAACTCCATCCGCTGCGCACGCGCTTGCTCGATCTCCGCCTCGGCGCGGCGGTAGCCATCAATGGCCCACCGCGTGATGGTGAACATCGTGCGCGTCGCGCCCCAGCCGAGACCCCCCGCGATCACTGCGCCTGCGATGATGCCCAGACCGTACTCGATGGGCAATGGCGACGCGAGCCGCCCCGTTGTGAGCGCCCAGGCCAGACCCGCCACGATCCCGACGCCGATCACCCCGGCCGGCCAGCCCAAGACTAAAACGGCAAGCAGCGGCAGGAACGCCAACAGGAAGCCGACCATCGGGTCGCCCAGCAGGTGAATCGCGAGCAAAGCCAGCCCGATCAGCGCGACGAGCCAGAGCGCCTGGGCCGCCAGGAGCTGCCTGGCAGATAGCCGGATAGCCAACCAGCAAGCCACGATGGCCGCGGTCACGATCGGCAGCGTGGTTTGGTCTGCCTGCGCCGGCGGCTTGACGACCAACAGGAACACCCCCGCGCTGCCCAACGCCGCCGTGACCCAGATCAGGCGGCGTGTGGTAGCCAGCAGCAGCTCGCGGGCGGATGCGACGAACGCCGAATCCGCATCGGGTGAGGTGAACAATCTCTGCCACATGGCTCGCCTCCCTCGGCCAGGAGCCTATGGGAATGACTCGTAGCAGCGGGCCTTGCGCCCGCCAGGACGCCGAACAGCCTCTACAGCGCCACAATCAGCCACACAACGCCGACGATCAGGCTGATCAACGTGATCGGCGCGCCGGCCTTCAGGTATTCCGAGAACGAGAGATGTACCCCGCGCGCCTTGGCGATTTCCGCGACGATCAAGTTGGCCACCGACCCCAGTAGGGTCAGGTTGCCGGCAAAGGTGGTCGCCATGGCCAATGTCAGCCACGCGGCCTGCGGGTCGGCCAGTTGGGGCACGAGGGGGCGAAAGAGCAGCACAGCCGGCACGTTGGATACCAGGTTGCTCAACGCTGCCGCAACAATCGTCAGCGAGGCCACGCCTTGCTCGGCCCACGGCCGGCTCACGGCAAACAGGCGCTCGCTCAGGCCGGTGGTCTGGATCGTGCCGGTCACGATGAACAGGCCGGCAAAGAAGACGAGCAGTGTGAAGTCCACCTCGTTGAAGACCCGCTGCGGCTTGATGCGGCGGGTCACGAGCAACAGGGCGGCCGCGACCAACGCGGCCAGGGGAATCGGCGCGCCCGCTACGAACGCGACCAGCATGATCGCAGACGCCAACATCCCCTTGTGCAGCAGCGGCCGGTAGATGACCTCGCGGGGCAGTCCAGCACCGGCAGGGAAACGGCCGGCGGCGAACTCCTCTCGATACACCAGCGTCACCACTCCCCAGGCCACAGCCAGGCCGACCAGCGACGCCGGCGCCAGACGACCCGTGAATGTGGTGAACGGGATTTGCGAACTGACGCCGATGATCATGTTTTGCGGGTTGCCGACGATGGTGGCGGCCGAGCCGATGTTGGCCGCGGTCGCCAGGCCAATCAGATAGGGGATGGGGTTGCGCTGCAGCGCCAGCGCGATATCCAACACCAGCGGCGTCAACATCAGAACCACGGTGTCATTCAAGAAGATCGCCGAGAGCACGCCCGATGAGACGACGATGAGCGCCAGCAGTTGCCGCGGGGTGCGCGCCAGGCAGATCACCTCGCTGCCCACCAGCCGGAAGAAGCCAGCCAGCCGCAGGTTGACGTTGATGACCATCATCGCGAAGAGCAACACCAGGGTGTCCATGTCCAGGGCCGCGTAGGCCGCGTCCAGCGGGATCGCGCCCAGCGCGGCCAGCAGGGTCGCGCCGACCAGGGCGATCGTCGCCCGGTTCATGTGCAGTCGCGGAAAGCGACCGATCGCGACGCCGATCAGGGTGATTACAATGACGCTCAGCGCCAGCCAGATCATGGGTGTCATGATGATACTATAGCACGCTTCGCACATGCCGCCAAAGGCAGCCCTCTGGTTGCGGGGAACCCCGTGGACAGCCTCGTCGTCTCTCCGGTTGACGATTGCCAGCATGCCGTAAAGCTCGCGACAGAACCTTGACAGTTGTCCATAGTTGCATAGAATTTGTTACATGATCCGTTCTGCTGCCGCTCAGCAGCTTCTTAAGCTTGCCCGCGATCAGGGCATCATCAGCGCGTCCGATGCAACTGCTCACGGTATTCACCGGGGTTGGCTGCCGCGCCTGGCCGCTGCGGGACTCCTGGAACGAGTCGCGCGCGGCCGCTATCGCCTGACCGGCGGCGACGTGACCGAACATCATACGCTGGCGCTGGTGGCCACGGTCGCCCCTTCGGCCGTGGTGTGTCTGCTTTCAGCCCTCCAGTTTCACGCTCTCGGCGTGCAGTCTCCGCTCGAAGTGTGGATTGCACTGGAGCGAGGTGTATGGCGTCCGCGACTGAGCTATCCACCCCTGCGCGTCGTCTATTCCTCGGGGCTTTCTTTTTCATCCGGCATCGAGCGCCACACTGTCGAAAGCCAGGAGGTGCGAGTCTACTCCGTTGCCAAGACGGTCGCCGACTGCTTCAAACACCGCAACCAGATCGGGCTGGATGTCGCACTGGAGGCGCTGACCGACGCCTGGCAGCAGCGCCGGTTCACACTGGTTGAGCTGAACGAGTATGCCGCCATAAATCGTGTGCAGCGCGTGATGCAACCATACATCGAGGCGCTGATCCAATGACCGCCCACCTTCCTAATCTGGCTGCGTCCATGCATCAACGCCTGCTTAACCAGAGCAAGGCCCGCGGGATTGATTTCAATCTCCTCCTGGCGCGTTTCACGGTAGAGCGATTCCTCTATCGTCTGGCTCAGTCAGCCTATGCCGATCAATTCGTGCTCAAAGGCGCCATGCTGCTTCAGGTCTGGCTGCCGGAAGCGGGTCGTCCGACGCGCGATCTTGACCTGCTTGGGTATGGAGATCTATCCGCTGATCGGTTGCGCCAGATTTTCGCAGATGTGTGTGATCAGGCCGTGAACCCTGACGGCGTGCGTTTTCTTGCGGATTCGGTGACTGTGCGAGCGATCCGTCAACAGGATGAGTATGGCGGCCAACGGGTGACGATCGGAGGATACCTGGGCAGTGCGCGCTTGCACCTGCAAGTTGATGTGGGCATCGGCGACCGCCTGACGCCGCCGGCCGAGTGGATCGAGTACCCGGTGTTGCTTGATCTGCCGCGTCCGCGGCTGCGCGCCTATCGCCCAGAAACGAGCATCGCCGAGAAGCTACATGCGATCGTAGTGCTGGACTGGCAGAACAGCCGCATGAAGGATTTCTTCGACATCTGGCGTCTGGCCCAGACGCACAGCTTTGCAGGCGGATCGCTCGTCGCGGCCGTGCGTGATACCTTCGACCGCCGCCATACCGTCATTCCAGCAGCTTCCCCTACTGCGTTTACGGCGGTGTTCACCCAAAACCCCGTCAAAGCCCAACAGTGGAGAGCATTCCTCAAGAAAAGCAGTCTGCACCACATCGCGGATGATTTCGCCTCTGTCGCTGAGGCCACTGCCCGATTCCTGGGGCCTGTACTCGAGGCTGTCCACGCCGGGGCGCCCTTCTCCATGATCTGGCCGCCAGGAGGCCCCTGGGAGCGCG
>Ga0194110_10006805_pt1 | contig 13284 bp, 12 predicted proteins | sample TA2Kig1200mmetaG_FD_146192 | JGI IMG/M metagenome (GOLD analysis project Ga0194110, IMG submission 146192) | Freshwater microbial communities from Lake Tanganyika, Tanzania - TA2015032 Kigoma Deep Cast 1200m | ecosystem: Environmental > Aquatic > Freshwater > Lake | place: Tanzania: Lake... | reverse complement strand
CCGGTGGGTCCAAGGCCATCTCAGCCATCATTGCCGCCCTGCACGCCGACACCGATTCTTTAATTAAATTAGCAGCATGAAAGAAAAATCTTTCTCAAAAAAATAAAAACTCGGATTCAGTAGCACAGGCTTTCCAGCCGGTGCCGGCGCAGGCTGAAGCCTGCGGCCACCAGAGATCGCCTTTTGACTGCCATCCGAAAAAACCACCGGCGGGACGCCGGTGCCACCAACACTTCTGGCGGTCATGCTCTTCCCGTTCACCCAAAACCCAGAATCTGAAAGCTACAAGCTGAAACCCAAAACCCAGAACCTAAAACCCAAAACCTAAACCCAAAACCCAAAACCCAGAACTTGACACCTGACACCTGGAACCTGACACCTGGAACCTGACACCTGGAACCTGACACCTGGAACCTGACACCTGGAACCCCTCATGATCGGCGTCTTTGATTCAGGCTTCGGCGGGCTGGTGGTGCTGCGGGAGTTTTTGCGCCGCCTGCCGCGGTATGATTATCTCTACCTGGGGGACAACGCCCGCATCCCTTACGGCACCCGTTCGGACCGGGTGGTCATGCGCTTCACCCAGCAGGCGGTGGACTACCTGTTCCGGCAGGGCTGCCGGCTCATCATCCTGGCCTGCCACACCGCCTCGGCCAAGGCGCTGCGCGCCCTGCAGCAGGAATATCTTCCCGAGCACTACCCGGAGCGCCGGGTCCTGGGGGTGGTGATCCCCACCGTGGAGGAGGCCCTGGCCCGCTCGCCGCAAAAACGCCTGGGGGTCATCGCCACCGAAGGGACGGTGGCCTCCCGCTCCTTTGAGATCGAGCTGAAAAAGCTGGATGCGGGGGTGCAGGTTTTCCAGCAGGCCTGTCCCCTGCTGGTCCCCCTCATCGAAGCCGGGGAGCAGGACTGGGAGGGCACCGCCATGATCCTGCGACGCTATCTCGCCCCCCTCCAGGAAGCCCGGGTGGACACCCTGATCCTGGGCTGCACCCACTACTCCATCCTCAAGGAGCAGATCGCCGCCATCATGGCCTATGAGCCCCGCCTCATCTGTTCCGGGGAGGTGACGGCCCTCAAACTGGTGGACTACCTCACGCGCCACCCGGAGATGGAGACCCGCCTGTCCCGGGGGGGCCGGCGGCGCTTCCTGTCCACCGACCTGACCCCCCGCTTCCAGCAACTGGCCAGCCTCTTTATGGGCCAGCCCGTGGACTCGGAGGTGGTGGAGTTGTGAGGAAATAAGGGGAAGGGCCGGACGCCTTCCCCCTCCCCTCCACTTTCCCTCTTTTTCACCACCCCAGCCCCAACACCACCGAGGTCTCCCGCTGGCGGGGGGTGATGCTCCAGAAGGTGGACAGGAGGCGGTCTTTTTCGTCCAGGGGGAGGAGGGTGAAGCCGTGTTGCTCGTAGAAGCGGAGGGCCCAGGAGGCCGCGGCCCAGGTGCCCACCAGCACGGGCCCGGAGAGGTCGGCCAGCAGCCGGCGCAGCAGCGCCGCCCCCACGCCCCGGCGCTGCCATGAGGTGCGGACGTAGGCGTGGCGGATGAGGGTGACCTCCGGTAAGTCCTGACGGCCCATGACGCCGATGAGTTCCTCCCCGTCAAAGGCTCCCCAAAACCTGACCCCCGCGGCCATCTCTGCCGCCAGCTCCGCCGGGCTCATGTAAGGCTCGTGCCAGCAATCCCCGGGAATCACACCCCGGTAGGCCTGGGCCGCCTCGTTGATAACGGCCAGCACGGCCTCGGCGGCGGTGTCGTCCAATGGACGGGTCAGCGGTTCCATGGCTGGTGGGTGCGGCTCAGGCGGGCCGCTCCGGGGCGTGATAGGGCGCCGGGGGCTCTTCCCGCTGCCGCCGGCCGCAGTAGGGACAAAAAACAAAATCCTTCTCCAGGGACTTGCCGCAATGCACGCAGTAGCCCCAGGCCGGCGAGGAAGGGGGAGTGGTGGTAAAGGTTTGGGAGATGCCGGTCTGGTAGGAATCCCGCACCTCCTGGCTGGCCTGGCGCATCCGGGCCACCCAGCGGCCCATCTTTTCGGCGTATTCGGGCAGCTTCTCCGGGCCGAACAGGATGAGGGCCAGGACCATCAGGACGAGGAGCTCTTCAAAGGAGATGCCGAACATGGCCTCTCCGGCGCCCTAACCCTTCAGTTTATGGCCGCAGTGGGGGCAGAAGGCGAAGTCGCCGGCCAGTCCCTGGTGGCATTGGGGACAGGCCTTGGCCTGGGCCGCACTCTCCCCCGCGGGAGGCTGTTTGGCTTCCCCTTCCTTGGGCGGCAGGCTCTCGGGTCCGTCATCATGGGCCTTCTTAAAGCTCCGGATGGCCCGGCCGATGCTCTCCCCCAACTCCGGCAGGCGCTTGGGGCCGAAGAGCAGCAGCACGATGACCAGGATGATGAGGATGGGTCCCCAACTGTACCCGAACATGGCATTCCCCTTGATAACCGAATTATTTATTTACTTTATCATATCAGAGCGCCGGGAGACAAAAGTTTATGGAGGAGCCGGCCCCCGGAGGTTTTGGGATCACTGCGCCCCCTCGTTTTCATGCTATGAAAAGTTCTTCATTTCATCTTTGCGTCTTTGCGCCTTGGCGAGAGGAATTCCTCACGCAAAGACGCCAAGATAACCTTTTCAGGCATGACGGGTGGGCCAGCGGCCCATGGGGAACAGTCTTGGAAAGTCCTTCTGTAGGGTGCACACCGCGCACCATTGCCTTGGCCTGGCGGCGGACAGAGACGCCCGCCCCACCGGCCTTTTCATAGATTATGGGTGGGCCAGCGGCCCGGGCGCGACTGCTTGGGGACCTCTTATTCCCCGATAATCCACCTCATCCCTCCTGCCCGTTCCCCAGGTAGGCGGCCTTGAGGTAGGGATGGCTCAGCATTTCCGGGCCCGTCCCCTCCAGGACCAGGCGGCCGTTTTCCAGGACGTAGGCGTGGTGGGCGATGGCCAGGGCGGCGTGGGCGTTCTGTTCCACCAGGAGGATGGTGACGCCCTGGGCGTTCAGCTTGCCGATGGTGGCGAAGACCTCGGCCACCAGCAGGGGGGCCAGCCCCAGGGAGGGTTCGTCCAGGAGCAGCAGGCGGGGCCGGCTCATGAGAGCCCGTCCCAGGGCCAGCATCTGCTGTTCGCCGCCGCTCAGAGTGCCGGCCGGCTGCCGGCGGCGTTCCGCCAGGCGGGGAAAGAGGGCGAAGATCTGCTCCAACAGAGGGTCCTGCTGCCGCGGGTCGGCCAGCGTATAGGCCCCCAGCCGGAGATTATCCATCACCGACAGATGGGGAAAGAGGCGCCGCCCCTCGGGGCAGACCCCGACGCCCCGGCGCACGATGAGATGGGGGGGCAGGCCCTGGATTTCCTCCCCGTCCAGCAGGATGCGACCCCGCTGGGGCGTCACCAGGCCGGTGACGGCCCGCATCACCGTGGTCTTGCCGGCGCCGTTGGCCCCCAGCAGGGCGGCGATGCGCCCCGCGGGGACCCGGAAACTCACCCCCCTGAGCGCGGTGATGGGGCCGTATTGCACTGCCAGCCGCTCCACTTCGAGCACGACTCAGCCCTTTGATAACCAGCGGTTAGCGGATCGCTGATTTACCGTACAGAAGACCTTGCCCGACGCATCCCCCGGCTCCGACGTCCGACTTCGGGGCAAAGGGATGAGCCTCTTAAGCCTTGCCCCGACACTTGAGTATTATAATCGCATAGGGCGGGAAAGCGAAGCGCATCCCGCCTTCAGCCGCAACAAGATTATCTGACAAGGGCGCCTGATCGGGCGGATGCAAGCTTTGACGCTTATGTCCAAAGCGGGATGTCTCGCTCTGTACGATGGGGAACCCTCAAGGCGGGATGCGCTGCGCTTTCCCGCCCTACGGTTCCTTTCCCTGAAAGCTGGAAGCCGACCGCGGAAAGCTGTTTTCAGAGCAAAAGTCTGCGGCTGCCTCGACGGTCTTCTGTTTTCAGGTTCATTTGATCAGGTCGTCGGATATAAAATAGTCCGGAAGTATGAAGAAGAAAGGGGGGCCGGCTCATGCCGCGGGACATCCCTGTGGGCAACGGCAATCTGTTGATCTGCTTCGACCGGGAATACCGCCTCCGGGAACTGTTCTTCCCGCATGTGGGGCAGGAAAACCATATTCAGGGCAAGGTCTGTCGGCTGGGGTTGTGGGCGGAAGGAAAATTTTCCTGGGTCGGTCCCGGATGGCGTAGAGAGCTCGGCTATCTGCCGGACACCATGGTCACCGAGGTGAGGCTGCATCAGGCGGACCTGGAATTATCCCTGGTTTGCCATGATGCCGTGGATTTCCATGAAGATGTTTATCTCAAGGAAATCACGGTGGAGAACCTGACTCCCAGAAACCGGGAGGTCCGCCTCTTCTTTCACCTGGACCTGGGCATAGGCGGCAATGACCTGGGGGACACGGCAGGCTTTGATCCCAAGACGGGAGGGGTGATCCACTATAAAGGCCCCCGCTATTTTCTCATCAGCGGCCTGGGGGCGGCAGGCTCGGGTTTGAGCCAGTACGCCGTGGGCCACAAGGGCCTGGCCGACAAAGAAGGCACCTTTCGCGATGCCGAAGACGGGCTCTTGTCCGGCAACCTGATCGCCCAGGGCTCGGTGGACTCGGCTGTCCAGTCGCTGCACGTCGTGGAGGCGGAATCCCGCGCCCAGGCTTTCTTCTGGATCGCGGCAGGTTTCAGCTGGTACGACGTGCAGCGACTGGACAGTCTGGTCAAATACAAGCATCCCCGGGCCTTAATCAAACGCACGGAGGATTATTGGCGCCTGTGGATCCTGAAGGAGAGCCCTCCGCTGGGGCTTCTGCCGGAGAAACCGGCGGAGTTTTACCGGCGCAGTTTATTGATCATCAGAACCCAAATAGACGCTCAAGGAGGGATTCTGGCGGCCAACGACTCGGACATCATCTATTTCAACCGGGACACCTACTCCTATGTCTGGCCCCGGGATGGGGCCTTGGTTGCCCATGCCCTGGATCTGGCCGGGCACCCCACGGCCTCCAGGCAATTTTTCCGCTTCATTGCCCAACTCCTGCAGCCTGAGGGGTGCCTGCTGCACAAGTTCAATCCCGACGGCACCCTGGCCTCTTCCTGGCATCCCTGGAGCCATGAGGGGAGACCCCAACTCCCCATCCAGGAGGATTCCACCGCGTTGGTGCTCTGGGCTTTATGGCAGCATTTCGTGCTTTACCGGGATCTGGACTTCATCAAACCGCTCTATCGCCCGCTGGTGAAAAAAGCGGCGGACTTCATGTGTCAATACCGCGAAGACAAGACCGGGCTGCCGGCTCCCTGCTTCGACCTGTGGGAGGAGCGGCGGGGCATTTTCAGTTTCACGGTGGGCGCAGTCTTCGGGGGACTCACTGCGGCCTCCCTGTTCTGCACGGTCTTCGGCGAGGATGACAAGGCGGCTCAGTACCGGCAGGCGGCCGCAGAGATTCGGGACGCGGCCTCCAGGCATCTCTGGCAGGAGGACCTGGGCCGCTTCTGCCGCATGCTGGCGCCCGATTCCCAGGGAGAGATGGAGAGGGACGCCACCTGCGACTCCAGCCTCTGGGGACTCTTTGCCTTCGGCATGTACGACGCCGGCGACCCGCGGATAGCCGCCACCATGGAGGCTTTGCGGGAGCGCCTGTGGGTCGGGACGCCGGTGGGAGGGATGGCCCGATATGAAAACGATCGGTACCATCGGGTAAGTCCTGAAGTTACCGGCAATCCCTGGGTGATCTGCACCCTCTGGTGGGCGGATTATCTTCTGGAAAAAGGCGGCAGTGATGAAGAGACAGCCCAAGCGCAGGAGATCCTGACCTGGGTGACGAACCATGCCCTGCCATCGGGGGTGCTGGGTGAGCAAATCGACCCCCTTACCGGTGAGCCTCTCTCCGTGTCTCCCCTCACCTGGAGCCACGCCGCCTATATCACCACTACCCACCGCCTGCTGGGACGTTTGTCCGAAAAGGGGTCCCCGCCCGGATCCCAGTTGCGTCAGGCGGATTGGGTGGGCCGCCTCTATCACAAGACCTGTGACACCATTCATGGTCTCTGCAAGATTTAGCCGGGCGAGGAATACGGCCTGGCGGGGGCGGGGGCCGGGGGGCCAGGCCCCCGGCCTCTTTGCCGGACCCCGGCCTCAGGGGCGCTCTTCGGGTGCGCCGGCATTTGACAAGAGTCCGCTTATTGATGATAATGAAGCGATAAATCGCAGAGTTGCCGAGGAGGGGGGAGCATGTCAGGGGAAGTCATCGAAGAATTCCCACGCATGAAACGGCTGCCGGAGTATGTCTTCGTCAAGGTGAACAAGCTGAAGATGCAGGCCCGCCATCGGGGCGAGGACATCATCGACCTGGGCATGGGCAATCCGGACCTGCCCACGCCGCCGCACATCGTCGCCAAACTCAAGGAAGCGGCGGGAAAAGGCTCCAACCACCGCTATTCCGCCTCCCGGGGCATCACCAAGCTGCGGGTGGCCATCGCCGACTGGTACAAACGCCGCTATGACGTGGACCTCGACCCGGAAACGGAGGCCATCGCCACCATCGGCGCCAAGGAGGGGCTGTCGCACCTCATCCTGGCCACGGTGGAGCCCGGCGACGTGGTTCTGGTGCCCAATCCCACCTATCCCATCCACTCCGCGTCGGTGATCATCGCCGGGGGCCAGCGGGTGGGCATTCCCCTGACGCCGGACCGGGACTTCTTCGCCGACCTGGAGAACATCACCGAACTCATCATGCCCCGGCCCACCATGCTCATCATCTCCTTCCCCCACAACCCCACCACCATGTGCGTGGACCTGGACTTTTTCCGGCGCATCGTGGAGTACGCCCACAAATACAAGGTGTTCATCATTCACGATTTCGCCTATGCCGACCTGGTCTTCGACGACTACGTGGCGCCCAGCTTCCTTCAGGTGGACGGCGCCAAAGAGGTGGGAGTGGAGCTCTTTTCCCTGTCCAAAAGCTACAACATGCCGGGCTGGCGCATGGGCTTCGTGGTGGGGAACCGCCGCCTGGTGCACGCGCTGCAGCGCATCAAGAGCTACCTGGACTACGGCGTCTTCCAGCCCATTCAGATCGCCTCCATCATCGCCTTAAACGGGCCGTATGACTGCGTCCAGGAGATCGTCGCCACCTACCGGGAGCGGCGGGACGCCCTCTGTCGGGGCCTGCACAACATCAAGTGGATGGTGGAACCGCCCAAGGGGACCATGTTCGTTTGGGCCAGGATACCCAGGAAATTTCGTTACTTAGGCTCATTGCTGTTCACCTTCCTGCTCATCCGGGAGGCTAAGGTGGCCGTCTCCCCCGGCGCCGGCTTCGGGGAATTCGGCGACGAATATGTCCGCTTCGCCCTGGTGGAGAACGTGCAGCGCACCAACCAGGCCATTCGCGGCTTCCGCCGGGTCATGCGCATGACTCCGGAGGAAATTGAGCGCGTGGCCGAAGAACTGCGGCCGCTCCTGAAGTCCTGAGAGAGGCGCCCTCATGGACGGCATCGCGGTGGGAGTGGTGGGCTTCGGCACGGTGGGGAGCGGGGTGGTGAGCCTGCTGACCCGGCGGGCCGACGATTTTTCCCGGCGGCTGGGGTTGCCCGTCCACCTCAAACGGGTGGCGGATATCGACCTGGCGCGGCCCCGGCCGGTGTCCCTGCCGCCGGGGATGCTCACCGACCGGGTGGCGGACGTCCTGGAAGACCCGGACATCCAGATCGTGGTGGAACTCATCGGCGGCACCGAGGCGGCCCGGGAGTTGGCCCTGGCCGCCATCGCCCGGGGCAAGCACCTGGTCACCGCCAACAAGGCCCTGTTGGCCCTGCACGGCAATGAGGTCTTCGCCGCCGCGGCCCAGGCCGGGGTGGAGGTGGCCTTCGAGGGCTCGGTGTGCGGCGGCATCCCCATCATCCTCACCCTGCGCCAGGGGCTGGCGGCCAACCGCATCGAGGAGATCCTGGGCATCCTGAACGGCACCTGCAACTATATCCTGAGCCAGATGTCCCTGTATGACCGGCCCTTTGCCCAGGCCCTGGCCGAAGCCCAGGCCGAGGGGTTCGCCGAGGCCGACCCCACCCTGGACATCTCCGGGGAGGACACCGCCCACAAACTGGCCATCCTCATGGCCCTGGCCTACGGCGCCCGGTTGGACTTCGACGCCATCAGCGTGGAAGGCATCAGCGAGCTGGACCCCCTGGACCTGCAATTCGCCCGGGAGTTCGGCTACGTCATCAAACTGCTGGCCATCGGCCGCAACGACGGTGAACGCCTGGAGGCCCGAGTCCACCCCACCCTCATCCCCCGGGACCACATGCTGGCCAACGTGCTGGGCGCCTTCAACGCCGTGCACCTCGTCGGCGACGCCGTGGGTCCGCTGCTCCTGTACGGCCGGGGCGCGGGCATGCTCCCCACGGCCAGCGCGGTGGTGAGCGACCTCCTGGACCTGGTCCTGAACCTGCGCCACGGCGTGCGGCGGCGGGTGCCCCCCCTGGGCTGCGAAGCGGCCCTCTCCACCCGCCGGGCCGTCAAGCCCATGGACGAAGTGGTCACCAATTACTACTTCCGCTTCGCCGCCCTGGACCGCCCCGGGGTGCTCTCCCAGATCTCCGGCATCCTGGGACGGCACGAGATCAGCATCGGCGCAGTCATCCAAAAAGGCCGGCAGGTGAAGGGCGCGGTGCCCATCGTCATGATCACCCACGAAGCCCGGGAGGCGGACGTCAAGGCGGCTCTGAAGGCCATCGACGCCCTGCCGGTGGTGAGTCCGCCCACGGTGATGTACCGCATCGAGGACCCCCACCTCCACGCGGCGCAGATTTAGGGGCGGGTTCCGGGTTTTGGGTTCTGGGTTTTGGGGGTGGATAGAAGCCGGAAGCGGGGGCATTTTGTGAAAGCGTTGGTCGCGAGGTGCGTCTTATGCACCACCGCCACTGAACAGGAGGCAAAGCATGTCCAAAACCTACGTTCACAAAAACTGCGAAATCTACCTCGGCAAGAGTCCTTACAAGGAGGACATGAATTACCTCCCCCTGGACTGCTTTCTGGACGAAGAGGAATACGACGCCCTGCCTGAAGAAAAAAAGCAGGAGTACTGCCTCCTGGTGGACGGCAAGTGCCAGTGCCAGTTGTAACCCGCGCTGGGGAGGCAGGAGGGAGCCCTTGGCCCCGGAGGCGGGAAAAACCCCTCCCAGTCGACGCCGCGACGATTATGATATGCCTGCCGAAATAGACGTGTTAAGATGCGGGCCCAGAAGGGACAGGCGAAACCATCCACAAGGAGGGCATTATGAAGGGCTTTTTGTCGTTTCACGCCATGCTCACCCCCATCATCATTCAAATCATTTTCTGGATCGGCGTGGCCGCCTGCGTCATCGCAGGGGTTGTCATGATAGCCGTAGGCAAAGCCCAGGGTCTGCTCATCATCCTCCTGGGTCCCATCGGCGTCAGAGTCTACTGCGAAATCCTCATTGTTTTCTTCCGCATCAACGACACCCTGATGGATATCAAGCACCTCCTGGAGCGTCGGCCGGTGGAGCAGCGGGTGAGTGAAATCACCTGAGGTCTCTGATATAATCCTGTGCAAGGGAGGGCCATGGGCCTGGGGGCCTCTGGCCTTCTGTTTTCAGGGGGCTTTTCATGAAATACGTCATTCTCGTGGGCGACGGCATGGGTGACTACCCGGTGCCGGCTTTGGGCGGCAAGACGCCCCTGGAGGCGGCGGCCACGCCCCACCTGGACCGGCTGGCCCGGCAGGGGGAGCTGGGGTGCGCCCAGACCATCCCGCCGGGCCTGGAGCCGGGCAGCGATATCGCCAACCTGGCCATCATGGGCTACGACCCGGCCCGCTACCACACCGGCCGGGCGCCGCTGGAGGCCGCGGCCCTGGGGGTGGAACTCACCCCCGGGGAGGTGGCCTTCCGCTGCAACCTGGTGACTCTGCGCCGGGACGACGGCGGCCTGCTCATGGAAGACTACGCCGCGGGGCACATCACCTCGGAAGAGGCCCGACAGCTCATCACCGCCCTGGACGCAAACCTGGGCGCCGACGGCCGCCGCTTCCACCCCGGCGTGAGCTACCGGCACCTCCTGGTGTGGCGGCAGGGTCGCGCCGACTGGCGCACCTACCCCCCCCACGACCACTCCGGGCAGGAGGTGGGCCGCTTTATGACCGACGCCGACGCCGCCCCCTTGTGGGAGCTGGTGAAAGCCTCCTGGCCGGTGCTGGCGGAGCATCCGGTGAACCGGGCCCGTCGGGCGGCCGGCAAAAACCCCGCCACCTCCATCTGGCTCTGGGGCCAGGGCACCTCTCCCCGGCTGCCCACCCTGCAGGAACGCTTCGGGCTGACGGGGGCCGTCATCTGCGCCGTGGACCTGGTCCGGGGCCTCGGTCTGTTGGCCGGCCTCACCCCCATCCGGGTGCCGGGGGCAACGGGTTTTTTGGACACCAATTATGAAGGCAAGGTGGAGGCCGCCCTTAAGGCGTTGGCCGACCTGGACCTGGTCTTCCTGCACGTGGAGGCCCCGGACGAGGCGGGCCACAAGGGCGACGTGGACCTCAAGCTTAAGGCCCTGACCGACTTCGACGCCCGGGTGGTGGGCCCCCTCCTGCGCGGCCTGGCCGCTCTGGGCGACCACCGGGTGCTGGTCCTCTGCGACCACCTGACGCCGGTGGCGCTGAAGACCCACACCTCCGAGCCCGTGCCCTTCATCCTCTTCGACTCCCGCCGTCCCGGGGACCGGCCCCGCGCCTACACCGAGGCCGAAGCCGCCGGGACCGGCCTGCTGGTCCCCCAGGGGTCGGACCTCCTCCTGCGGTTGCTGGAGAGAACCTGAGGCCGCCCCGCCAGACCGTAGCGCCATAGGGCGGGAAGGCGAAGCGCATCCCGCCTTTTTTGCGGCAATATCATTCCTTTATCAAAGCCGCCGTCCCCTTCTTCCACCGGAAGGGGACGGCGATCTCCCCCAGCTCCCGGCGAAGGCCCGGTGCTGCCAGGCCGCCGCCACCTCCCCGGTTTTTCTCGGAAATCAACGAACTTTCTTGAATTAAAAGAATTTTTCTGCTTCGTCCCCACTTCCGGTCAACTTTTAAGTAGTCCCCCGGATCAGCCGATACCTCAACTGAGGGGTCGGGAGGGTGCGGCCAAAGAAAGGTGAAAGCTCGGCTCATAGGGATTAGATATTAATAATATCAAACAGATATCCTCCCAGCCGGCCGTGTTGCCGCCGTTCTTCTGGATCCCCACGGCGTAATTCTCCTTCTCTATGCGGTGATTCCAAGTAGTTGGCACAGAAATTGAACTTTTGATCACAGCAGGAAAGGATGCACTTCAAGGAGGAAGGTATGGCAAAAAGGATACTTGCCCTGATGGCAGCCTGTGTGGTCCTGATGGGGTTAACCTGGTCCCGGCCCAAGAGGGAGCCGCCTCCCTTCGCACCGGTGACCGGTATTTACGATCTGCTCCCCACCAACGAGATTGCGGCGGGAGAGGAGCTGGCGAATCCCAATGTGGCCGGTGTGAGCGCCCGGTTCCGCTGGAATTCCATCCAACCCAACAAGCTCAGAACTTACTGGGCAGCCATCGACAATGTCATCGATTCTGCCAAGTCTTACGGCAAGAAGACGATCATCCTGGTAATTCCCGGCATTAATACGCCCAACTGGGTCTACTCCGATGGCGCCCAGTATGTAACTTTCACCTACGAGGGCAAGAACTTCAAGATGCCGGTGCCCTGGGATCCGATATATCTTCAGAAGTGGTGCCAGTTTGTCACCAACCTGGGCAAACGCTACGCCAATAACCCGGATGTTATCAGCGTACAGATGGCGGGCGTGGGCAAAGTGGGGGAGATGGGGATCGAAGTGGAAGGAGTGGATTGGACCCAGTACGGCTACACCGATGACGTCTATATCTCCGCCTGGAAAACGGTGATCGACACCTTCCGCCAGGCTTTCCCCAATAAGGTCACCCATCTGTCCATCAAGGAGCCCTTCCGAGGCAGGACCGAGGCCTTGCTGGGCGTATTGAATTACTGTCTCACCACTTATCCGAAAAAGATTCATATCCAGGCCAATGACCTGCGGGAGACCGGGTCCGACATGAGCGACTACATCCGTCAGGCCGGCGAGCAGACCTACACGGGCTATGAGATGTTCGGTGGCCGGGAGTGGCTGGACGCCATCACCGGCGACCGGATGAGCGCCTTCCAGGCGGGGCTCGCCGACGGGGTCGTCTATATGGAAGTGTACCAGGGAGACCTGCAGGATCCCACGCTGAACGACGCCGTTCAGTTCCTGGCGGAGGGCCTGGCCGCCAACGCGGCCAAACAACCATAACCGGGAAGTCCCCCCGGCAACACGCCGGGACCACTGAAGCTCAACTGCCGGACCCACAAGCCGTGAGAAGCTCCCCTCCACCTCCTGTCCGCGCCCTGCGGGGCCGGGCAGGAGTTTTTTCTTAGGTGGGGCCGCGGGGAGCGGACCACTGCCCCCGGTCAAAATCTCCTATATCGGATCACACGTCAAAGAGAAGGGTTTGAGGTGAGAATTCAACCCTTTGATCTTTAATAATATTTTCCGTTTCACGTGCAACAAACGTTAGTCCTACTACGTGGAATTATTGATTAACCCTTAACAAATACTGACAAATCCCCCCTGACCCCCCTTTAGCAAAGGGGGGAAAATGAAAGGACTTTTGGACTACTGAACGCAGTAGCATTATGATCCGATTGGGAGATTCGCTCCAGTCGCGCCTGGGCCGCCGGCCCACCCGTAACACTTGAAAAGTCAGGTGGGGCGGGCGTCCCTGCCGGCCCTCAGCGCCTGGCAATGGTGCGTGAGACGCACCCTACGGAAGGACTTTTCAAGGCAGAACCCTGCCATGGCGGCTTAAGAAAAACTTGCGTCCAGAAAACCGGATGCAGTACACAATGGTGCGTAAGACTCATCTTCGACAGTTGTTGGTCGATTTTAAGGGTCTTTGGAGCATAACTTCTTGAAATTACTAACCCAGGTTCCGGATAATGTTAAAAATGTAGTGGCCAACTAATGCCATTTTCACTGTCTAAAAAAGCTTGACATTTCTTTAATTATATTGCCATGATCATGGCATGTTCATCCGGGTTAAACGTAGTGTCTCTAAAGGGGCCGCTTACGAATACTTGCAGATCGTCCGCTCCTACCGGGAGGGCGGCAAGGTCAAGCAGCAGATCATCGGCAGCCTGGGCCGCCGGGATCGGCTGGTGGCCTCCGGCGAACTGGACGGCCTGCTCCGGAGCCTGGCCGGCTT
>Ga0194110_10006800_pt1 | contig 13291 bp, 11 predicted proteins | sample TA2Kig1200mmetaG_FD_146192 | JGI IMG/M metagenome (GOLD analysis project Ga0194110, IMG submission 146192) | Freshwater microbial communities from Lake Tanganyika, Tanzania - TA2015032 Kigoma Deep Cast 1200m | ecosystem: Environmental > Aquatic > Freshwater > Lake | place: Tanzania: Lake... | reverse complement strand
GCGATCCCGCTCCTGCGCGCCGCGCTGGCGGCGGCGCCGCGCGCGGGCATCGCGCTCGTCGGCGGCACGGTGCGGGATGCGCTGCTCGGCCGCGCCGCGGGCGGCCGCGCGCCGTTCGACGTCGACGTCACGGTCCCGCGCGAGGCGCTCGCGGTGGCGCGCCGCATCGCGGACCGGGTGGGGGGCGCCTTCCTCGCGCTGGACGCCGAGCGCGGCGCCGCGCGCGTCGTCACCGCCGCCGGACGCCTCGACGTCACGGACTGGCGGGCGCCGAGCCTGGCCGACGACCTCCGCGCGCGCGACTTCAGCGTGAACGCGCTCGCGGTGGCGCTGGGACCGCTCGTGCGCGAGGGCCGCGCGCCGCTCGTGGACCCGGCGGACGGCCGCGCCGACCTCGTGGCGCGCCGCCTGCGGCCCGCCGCGCCCGGCGTGCTCGCGGACGATCCGCTGCGCGCGCTCCGCGGGGTGCGGCTCGAAGCCACGCTCGGCTTCCGGCTCACCCCGGAGGCCGTCCGCGAGATTCGTGCGCTCGCGCCGCGCCTCGCCGAGGTGTCCGCCGAGCGCCGCCGCGACGAGCTCCTCGTCCTGCTCGGCGTGTCGTCCACCGGCCGCGCCATGCGCCGCCTCGATGCGCTCGGGCTGCTCACGATCCTCGTCCCGGAGATCGAGGCGATGCGAGGGACGACGCAGCCGGCGCCGCACCGCTTCGACGTCTTCGAGCACTCGGTGCGCGCGGTGGAGGCGGCCGACCGCCTGCTCGCGGACCTGTCGATCCTCGGCGCGCCGGCGGACGACGTGCGCGCGCACCTCGCGGAGGAGGTCGGCGGCGGCGTGGACCGCGCGCGCCTGCTCCGGCTCGCCGCGCTGCTGCACGACGTCGCGAAGCCGGAGACGCGCTCGGTGCGCGGCGGGCGGATCCGCTTCTTCGAGCACGACGTCCGCGGCGCCGAGCGCGCCCGCGCGATCGGCGAGCGCCTGCGCCTGCCCACGCGGGCGACCGCCACGATCGAGCGCCTGGTCCGTCATCACCTGCGGCCGATGCACCTCGCCCAGGCGGGGGCGATCACCCGGCGGGCGCGCTACCGGTTCTTCCGGGACCTCGCCGAGGACAGCCGCGACCTGCTGCTGCTCGCGCTCGCGGACGGCGCCGCGGTGACGGGGATCGCGCCCCGAGTCGCCTGGCGGCGCTTGCCGGTGGTGCGCGAGCTCATGGCCGGCTGGCAGGACGAGCGCGTGGCGTCGAGCGCCCCGCCGCTCCTGCGCGGCGAGGACGTCATGGCGCATTTCCGGCTGGAACCGGGACCGGTGGTCGGCGCGTTGCTCGGTCAGGCCCGGGAGGCGCAGGCGCTCGGCCTGGTGCGCACGCGCGCGGAAGCGCTCGCGTACCTTGACTCGTCGCGGGACGATCCCTAAAGTATCGGCACCAAAAGGATTCGTTCCCGGTCCGCACGGCATCGACACCGCGTCCGCGGAGGAGGCTCTCAACAGTGATGAAGCTCTGGCGAAGTGCACTCGTGGTGCTGCTGGCCCTGATCGTGCCCGTGACGGCATCGGCCGCGCCGGCCGGCAAGATCGTGATCGCGCAGGGCGTCGACCCCTCGACGCTCGACATGATGAACCAGTCGGAGTCGCCCGCGTCGAACGTCGGCCGCCACATCTTCGACACGCTGGTCGAGCGGGACACGAATCTGAAGATCGTCCCGTCGCTCGCGACCGAGCTGCCGAAGCTCGTCGCGCCGACGACGTGGGAAGTGAAGCTCCGCAAGGGCGTGAAGTTCCACAACGGCGAGGACTTCGACGCGACCGCCGCGAAGTTCTCGCTCGAGCGCCTCGCGCAGGGGCAGGGCAAGCTGCGCGGCGCCTCGTTCTTCGCGCCGATCGACCGCGTGGAGATCGTGGACCCGCACACGATCCGCGTGCACACGAAGAAGCCGTGGCCGACGTTCACCACGGTCATGACGTTCGTGCAGGGCGCGATGTACCCGCCGAAGGCCTACGCGGACAAGGACACGGCGTTCATCACGAAGACGCCGATCGGCACCGGCCCCTACAAGTTCGTGCGCTGGTCGAAGGACGAGGAGATCGTCCTCGACGCCAACACGGGCTACTTCCGGGGCGCGCCGAAGATCAAGACCGTCGTGTTCCGGCCGATCCCGGACGACGCCGTGCGCGTGGCGGCGCTGCAGAACGGCGAGATCGACCTCGCGGTCAACATCCCGCCGCATCTCGCGAACATCATCGACAAGCACCCGAAGATCTTCCTCTCGTCGGCGCCGTCCATCCGCACGATCCAGCTCATGTACTACACGCACCAGATGGACGCGCAGCACAAGACGCAGGGCCCCTACAACGGCCCCACCGCCGACAAGCGCGTGCGCCAGGCGATCGCCTACGCGATCGACACGGACGAGATCATCAAGAACGTGCTCGACGGCAAGGGCGTCCGCGTCGCGACCATGCTGACGTCGATGCACTTCGGCTACGACCCGAAGCTACAGCCCATCAAGCAGGACGTGGCGAAGGCGAAGAAGCTCCTCGCCGAGGCCGGCCACCCGAACGGCATCGACATCACGCTGCACGGGCCGCAGGGCCGCTACGTGCGGGACAAGGAAGTCGCGGAGGCCATCACCGGCCAGCTCAACAAGGCCGGCATCCGCACGACGCTGAAGACCTACGAGTTCGTGAACTACCTGAACAACATGGTGTACGTGCACAAGGCCGGCCCGGTGTGGCTGATCGGCTGGGGCACGCCCACGCTGGACGCGGAGACGGTCTACGGGCCGCTCTTCAAGGCGCCCGGCATCTTCGTGAACTGGCACAACGACGACTTCAACAAGATGTTCGAAGAGGCGCAGTCCATCATGGACGAGAAGAAGCGCCTCGAGCAGTACCACCGGATCAACAGGCTGTGGGTCGAGGAGATGCCGGCGGTGCCGCTCTACCAGCAGGTCGACCTCTACGGCGTGAACAAGCGCGTGACCTGGAAGGCCCGCGCGGACGAGGTGCTGCAGGCGTACACGATGTCGGTCAAGTAGTAGACTGACGCCAAGGTAGGGTCGGCCCGGCCGGCCCTACCGAGCTCTGACGCGGCCGTAATTCAGTGGCAGAATGCCAGCTTCCCAAGCTGGACGTCGCCGGTTCGAATCCGGTCGGCCGCTCCAACGCGCGAGAGGGGTGACGGGAGCATCCGTAACCCCTCTCGCTTTTTCGATCTCTAGCGCCGCACCTCGAACGGCTCCGAGTCGGCGTAGAAGTGGCCCTGCTCGCTCTGGATGCGCAGGCGTGCGTTCCGGATGCGCCGGTTGGGCGCCTTGACCGTGCACGCGCCGTCGTTCGTCACGCCCTGGATGAGGCGCTCGGCGTAGGTCGCGCCGCCGTCGTCGGAGATGCGGATCTCGACCCGCTCGCACGCCGCGGTCCGGTACTCGCTGCGCCACTCCACGGGCACCAGCGTAGTGGCGCGCCACTGGTCGCCGGCCCGCGGCACGATGAGGTCGAGCGGGCCGCGAACCGCCCGCCCGACGTTCAGGCGGCCCGCGCAGCGGTTGAGGCGTCCCCCGGCGAACGTCTGAAGCGAGGGCAGCACGTCCGCCGACGCCATGAGGTGCTCGCGTACCAGCGAGGCCGGCCATCCCGGGTTGAGCGCGCGCAGCAGCGCCGCCGCCGCCGAGACCAGCGCGCACGCCGCCGAGGTCCCGCCGTACCCGCGGTACTGCGCGAGGCTCGATAGGGTGAGGTCCGTCGTGAGCACGCCGACGCCCGGCGCCGCGAGGTGGACCGTGGTGGCGCCATAGTCCGAGAAGCTCGCACGGTCGTCGTAGACGTCCGTGGCCATCACCGAGATGAGGTTCCCCATCGAGTAGTTCGCGGGCCACGTGGGGAGCTCGTCGTTATCCGTTCCGTCGTTGCCCGCCGCCGCGACGACGACGACGTCCTGCGCGGCGGCGTAGTCGAGCGCCACCCGGAGGACGTCCAGCGGCATCCCGACGTCCCAGCTCAGGTTGATGACGCGCGCACGCTCCCGCACGGCGTAGGCGATCGCTTGCGCCGCGGACGCGGAGCTGGGCGGTGTCGTCAGGTCGAAGAATTTCAGGGTCATGATGCTGATCGCCGCGGGCCACCCGGCGCTCACGATGCCGCCGGCGTTGTTCGTCACTGCGGCGATGGTTCCGGCCAGGCGCGTGCCGTGCCCGTCGTCGTCCTCGATCGCGCCGTCCTGCACCATCCCGATGAACCGCGCGCCGTGGTAGTCCCCGATTGTCGGCAAGAGGTTCGTCCACAGCGCGCCCGCGAGGTCGGGATGCGCGGTCGCGGTGCCGGAGTCGACGACTGCGACGGTGACCGCGCTCGCGGGCGGCGTCTGGATCGAGTGCCAGGCCTCTTCGAGACCGATTCGCCGCAGCGCCCATTGCTCGCCGTAGAGCGGGTCGTCCGGAATGGCGGAGACGCGCATCGCGCGATTGCGCTCGTAGCGAAGGAACCCTCGCAAGCCGAAACCCGAGAGGAGCTCCGCTTCGGGCACGGGCAAGTCGGGCCGAAAGTGGGCGACGGTGACCTTCCCTGCCTTCCAGACCACGACGTTGGGCAGACGTGCCGACGCGTCCGGGAACGCATACGGCTTCAACTTGGACTTGAGCTCGTCGAGGACCTCGTCCTGCACGCCGGGGTTGGACGTGAAGTTGAACAGGAATACGGCCTCGCGTGTGATGTCGAGCCTGCGTGCGAGCGGGCTCATCAGGCTTCCGCGGCCGCCGCGGCGACGAGCGCCGCGAACTTGCCGGTCGAGCCGCGCTGCAGCATCGGGAACAGGGCGTCGGCGACGTTGATGCCCGCCTGGTTGTCGCTCGGAAAGTGCAGGCCCGCGATGATGCGGTTCTCCGCCACGCGCTGCGCGAGGTAGTCGAGGAGCAGCCCGACGTGCGGGACGTTCGGCCGCGCGGCTTTGAGCGCGAGCGTGATGAGGCGGCTCTGCAGCGCATGGCCGCTCGGGTAGGACGAGGTCATCGGCGGGTCGATCATCGGGACGATCGCCGGGCAGAACTGCGAGGGCCGCGGAAACTTGATCTGGTCCTTCAGGCACATCACGACCATCTCGCCGATGCGGCGGACCACGCGGATGAGCAGGTACGTGTTTGGATGCTTGCCGGGATCGATCATCAGCATGCCGAGGTAGTAGCTGATCGCGCCCTCGGCGTCGTGCTGCTCGATGATCTCGGAGAAGCGATCCTCGCGATCGCCCGCGGCGTCGAGGACCGCCAGGATCTCGTCGTCCAGAGCGGTGCTGCCGCCGCCGGCGGTCGTGTTCTGCGGCGGTGTGCCGGCGGCGGCACGGAGGGTGGTGAACCACGTCGCGTTCGCGGGCGTCTCCAGGAATTCGCGCAGGTAGACGTAGCTCTGCAGCTCCGCGTCCCACAGCAGGGGAAACGTCGGCATGAGCGCGGCCTGACCCGGCAGGACCGGCGCAAGCGAACCGCTCGCGCCCTGGAGCTTCTTGCGGAAGTCCTGCGTGTTGAAGCGCACGCGCACGCGCGTCCCCCCTCCGCCGGCGATCGCGCTCATCGTGCCCATGTTCATGTTCATGTTCATGTTCTTCGCGCTCAGGTCGCTCATGGTGTGACCTCCCTCGGAGTCGCGCAGGATGCGGTCACGCCGGCAGGCCGGCGGCGATGAGATGCCGGGCGAGCGCGGCACGGCGCTCGGGATCGCGATACGCGTAGCGTCGGCAGAAGGCTTCGACGCGGAACCCCGGCTCGACTTCGCGCAGCGCCGCGCCGACGTGCCGGGCCTCCGTCGCGCGTCCCGCGGCGGCGAGGCTCGCGGCGAGGAAGCGGAGGTTGGCGGTGTAGTGCGGGCTCTGCGACATCGCCTTGCGCCCCCACGACACCGCTTCGTCGAAGGCGCCGCCCGTGTAGCAGGCGAACGCGAGCGCGGTGTACGTGTAGAAGAGGTGCGGGTCGAGCGGCGACAGGCGCAGCGCCATCTCGGCGCGGCGGCGCGCTTCCGCGGCGTCCCCGATGTAGCTGTAGGTCGGGCTGCTCCGTACCCACGCGACCGCGGAGTTCGGGCTCGCCGCGAGCGCACGGTCGAAGAGGTCGATCGCCCCGTCGTAGTCGTGGAAGATCAGCGCGCGGGTGTGGCCGCACAGCGCGAGCGCCCGCGCGTCGAACGGGTCGCGGTCGAGGGCGGCTTCGGCCAGGCGCGCCACTTCCGCGTAGTCCCGCTCGAGGCTCTCGGACCAGCCCTGGCCGTGGCGGATGCTGTACCAGATGGCGCTCAGCGCATACGGCGTCGCGTAGGCGGGATCGAGCACGATCGCGCGCTCGAACATCTCGCGCGCCAGGTCGAACTCGCTGCGCTGCAGCCGGTAGAGCAGGTGCAGGCCGCGCAGCACGAAGTCGTACGAGTCGAGGCTCTCCGGCCGCTTGCGGAGCGCGCGCCGCAGCTCGGCGCCCTGCACCTGCGGCGCGATCGTCGTGATCGTCTTCTCGGAGAGCCGGTCCTGGAGATCGAACAGCTCGTCGGCGCGCCCGTCGATCTTGTCGGTCCACAGCACGACCTGGCTCTCGGCGTCGGCGAGCTCCGCGACGACGCGGATGCGGTCGCCCGAGCGCCGCAGGCTGCCCGAGAGGAGATAGCGCACGCCGAGATCGCGGCCGACGGCTTTCGCGTCGATCGCCGCCTGCCCGAAGCGCGAGGTGGAGTTACGGGAGACGACGAAGAGGTCGGGCACGGTGGCGAGCGCGCCGATGATGTCCTCGACGATGCCTTCGCCGAAGTACGCGTCACCCTCGGTGACGCCGAACTCCCGGAACGGCAGCACGCCGATCGACGGCCGGTCGACGAGTGCGCGCGCGGCCGCGGGGGCGGGCGCGTGCGCGTGCGCCTGCCCGTCGAGCCGCGCGCGGTAGACACGCACCGGGCGCACGATGTTCTTCACCGCCTGCTCGCCGAGCGCGTCCCACGCGTACGGCAGCCTGGTGACGACCTGGTCGTAGACCGCGCCCGCCACGCAGATGCCGCCCGCCTCCGCCAGCGCCTCCACGCGCGCGGCGACGTTCACGGTGTCGCCGTAGATGCGCTCGCCGTCGGCGAGGATCTCGCCCAGGTTGACGCCGATCCGGAACTCGAGACGCCGCTCGGGGGGCAGGGCGGCGTTGGCCTCCGCGAGGCGGCGCTGGATCGCCACCGCGGCCTCGACGGCGTCGACGGCGCTCGGGAACTCGGCGAGGAGGTTGTCGCCGGGGCTGTCGACCACGCGTCCGTGGTAGCCGCGGATCGCGGCGGACATCGCGTCGCGGTGCGCGGTGAGCGTCCGCACGGTCGCGATCTCGTCCTCGGCCATGAGCCGGCTGTAGCCCTTGGCGTCGGCGGACAACACGGCAACGAGACGGCGATCAGCGCTCATTACCCTTGACGTCGTCGTGACTCTATGCGGAAGCCGCGACGGGTGTCAAACGACCGGCCGCCGGGCGGGCGCTCGGCGCCGCCGGACACTCGTGTCGCGGCTTGTCTGGATGCTCCGGTGAGCATATACAGGCGTCGATGCGGATCGCGGGCAACGAGTACTCGCTCAGGGAGACGGCGGGGGCGTTCGGCGACCTCGGGACGTTGATCCCGTTCCTCGCCGGCTACGTCATCGTGGCCCAGGTCGACCCCACCGGCGTGCTCGTGGCGTTCGGGCTCTTCAAGATCGTCACCGGCCTGGTCTCTCGAACCCCCGTCCCGATCCAGCCGATGAAAGCGATCGGGACGGCGGTGATCGCGAGCGGCGGGGTGTTGACTCCCGCCGCCATCTGGGCCTCCGGCTTCTTCACCGGGGCCGTCTGGCTCGCGATGGGGCTCACGGGGGCGGTCGGCTGGGTCGCGAAGATGACGAGCCGTCCGGTGATCCAGGGGCTGGTGCTGGGGCTCGGCCTCGGGTTCCTGCTCCAGGGGATCAGCGATCGGCCAATCACGGTTCGCGGGGTGGCGATCGACCACGGCGTGATGAACGTGATCGGGACCACGATCGGCGGAGTCCCGATGTGCCACGGCGCCGGCGGCATGGCCGGCCACGTCCGGTTCGGCGCGCGGACGGGCGGCTCGTCGTCATCCTCGGCGCGCTGGTGCTCGTGATCGGCCTGTTCTTCGCCGACTCCGCCGGGACGCTGTTCAGGCTCTTCCCGCCGGGGCTGCTCGGCGTCATCCTGATGTTCGGTGGTCTGGAGCTCGCCGCCGGAGTCCGGAGCGGCACCCTTGCGAGAGCCGACCGATACGTCATGATCTTCACCGCGGGCGTCGCGTTGTGGAACATGGGCGCCGCCTACGTGGCGGGTCTCGCCCTCTGGTACGGGCTCCAGCGGGGATGGGTGAGACTGTAAGTCGCGTATGGCACGTGCGGCGCCGCCCCGCGGAGTCAGCACCGAGGTCTTGAGGCGAGTCCCGTATTTCGCTTCGCTGCCCCGGACCGAGCTGCGTCGCCTGGCCGGGCGGTGCACGGTCCGGGCGCTGGCGGCGGGCGAGACGGTCTTCGAAGAAGGCCAGCCCTGTCGCGGCCTGTTGATCGTCGCCGAAGGGGTCGTCGAGATCCGGCAGGTCTCCCTCCGGGGCCGCGAGCAGGTGTTCCACACCGAAGGTCCCGGCGCCGCGCTCGGCGAAGCCCCGCTCTTCGACGGCGGCGGGTACATCGCGTCGGCGGTCGCGCTCGCGCCGACCCGCGTGCTGTTCCTCCCGCGCGCCGACGTCGTGCGTCTCTGTCAGCGCCGTCCGGCGGTGGCGCTCGCAATGCTGAAGACGCTCGCCCGCCGGGTCCGCCGCTTCGCGGACATCGTCAGCGACCTCGCCTTTCGCCCGGTGACCGAGCGGGTGGCCCGCCATCTCGCCACCGCCGCCGGGGAACCGATCGAGGCGGGCACGCGCATCGATCTCGGCGTGACCCAGAGCCAGCTCGCCGCCCGGCTCGGCACGGTGCGAGAGCTCGTGGCGCGCGCGTTCTCTCAGCTCGAGCACGCGGGGGTGATCTCCCGCGATCGCGCGCGCGTCGTCGTCAGAGACCCGGCGCGCCTCGGCGCCCTCGCGCGAGGCGAGGAGGTGCTGGTGAGCGGTGGAAGCGGTGTGACCTGAGTCATAGATCGGCTCGGTGGGGGCTCTCCATACTGTCCCCGTGATCGTCGCGAGGGAGGGCATCATGTGGAGAGCAATCCGGGCCGCCGGGCTCGCAGTCGTCCTTGGGGCGGTGGTGGTCGCGCCGATCGTCTTCGCGCAGCACCGTGCGACGCACGGGACGGGGAGCGCGCCCGTCATGCCCGGCCAGGACGCGTTCGGCGCCATCGCCGAGATCGTCCGGATCCTGGACGCAGACCCGGCGACCGACTGGAGCACGGTCGACCTCGAGCGCCTCCGCCAGCATCTGATCGACATGCACGAGGTGATGCTGCGGTCGGCGGTCACGCCGGCGCCCGTCTCGGGCGGCCTCGCCATGGAGGTCACCGGCGCGGGCCGCACGGAGCGGGCGATCCGCGCCATGGTGGTGCCGCACGCGGCCGAGCTCGACCGCATGGCCGAATGGTCGGCGCGGACCGCGCCCATCCCGGGCGGCGTCCGCTTGACCGTCGTCGCCAGGAGAGCGGACGACGCGAAGCTCGTCGCGCGCATCCGTGGCCTCGGCTTCGCGGGGCTGATGACGGCGGGCGCGCACCACCAGCCGCATCATCTGGCCATGGCGAGAGGTGAAGCACTCGGCGGTCACAGACACTGAGGGGGTTCCGGGCGATCCCGGAACCCCCTTCGCGTTTCGCCGCCGCGAGCGTGAGCGCCTGAGCGCGGTTACTTCTTCTGCGTGTCGGTGCGGCCGGACGCCGCGCCGCCCGCGTCGCCCTTGCCCGCGGTGCGCACCTGGCCGCGCAGGCCCTCGGCCTGCTTCAGGTGGTCCTGCAGGGTCGGCAGCGTCTTCGACGCGAACGACTTCACGTCGGCGTCCTTCGCGTTCTTCGCGTGCTTCTGGAACTCCTTCACGTCGTTCCGGTGGTCCTTGACCATCTCGTCCATGTAGGCGCGGTCGAACTCGGCGCCCTGCATCTTCGAGAGCCGCTCGTGCAGCTTGCGGTGCTTGGTGTCCATCTCCGCCGGCGGGGTGAGGCCCTTGTCCTGGGCGATCTTCTTGAGCTCCTCGCCCGCCTTGCCGTGGTCGTCGACCATGCGCTGGCCGAACTGCTTCACGGCATCGTTCGAGGCCTTCTCGCTCGCGAGCTTGCCGAGCTCGACCTCGGCCATGCCGTGCTTGAGCGCGTCCATCACGAACTTCCGGTCGCCCGACGCGAGCTTGCCGTTGACGTTGTCGCTCCGGTCGCCGCGCGCGGCCGCCTTGCCGGCCTTGTCCCCGCGGGTCTCAGCGGGCTTGTCCGCCGGCGCCTTGTCCGCGGTCGCGGGCGTCGACGACTGGGCGACGGTGAGGGCGGGGGTGAAGGCGAGGGCGCCCACGAGGGTCGCCGTCCAGATCCATCGCGTTCTCATCTGTGCTCCTCCTGGTGTGAAACCGGTCCCAGGAGGCGGGCTCGCAACGGCAGTGCCAGCGAGTCGGCGCGCGACGCGACGCTACGCGATGGGGCCGAACCCGACCGACGTCTGGGCGTCGGCGACGATCGGCCGGAAGCGCAGCGGCATTCCGACCGCGAGCTTCTCGAACGGCACGTCGAGGATGCGGCCGAAGATCGACGCCCCCTCGCTCAGCTTGACGACGCCGACGGCGTACGGCGCGTCCGCGGCATGCTTGGCCGGCGCCACGCGAATGACGGTGTAGCTCACCAGCGTGCCGTCGCCCGCGAGCGGGACGACCTGCCACGCGCGCGCGTGACAGCTCGCGCAGAACTCCCTGGGCGGGATCGCGACCTCGCCGCAGCCCCCGCACTTGATGCCGGTGAGGCGCCCTTCGCGCGCGCGGTCGAAGAACGTCTTCAGCGTCACCACGGGCTCACTCACGGCCGAACACGCTCACGAGGACGGTCGCGGTGTTGCCGCCCAGCGTGTGGGTGACGCCGGTCGTGGCACCGTCGACCTGGCGCGGGCCGGCCTCGCCGCGAAGCTGCGTCACGATCTCCGCGATCTGCGCGGCGCCCGTCGCGCCGATCGGATGGCCCTTCGCCTTGAGACCGCCGGAGGTGTTCACCGGCACCTTGCCGCCGAGGCTCGTCCAGCCCTTCTCCGCCGCGATGCCGCCGGCGCCCGGCTCGAAGAGCCCGAGGCCTTCGGTGGCGACGATCTCCGCGATCGTGAAGCAGTCGTGCAGCTCGACCACGTCCACGTCCGCGGGACTCCTGCCCGCCTGCGTGTACGCCGCCTTGGCCGCGCGCTCGGTCGCCATCACGCGCGAGAGGTCTTTCTTGTCGCCGAGGAGCATGGAGTCCGACGCGGCCGCCGTCCCGAGGACCCACACCGCGCGCTTGCGCGTCCGGGCGACCTCTTCCGCGGCGAGCACGACCGCCGCGCCGCCGTCGGTGAAGGGGCAGCAGTCGTAGAGCTTGAGCGGGTCGGCGATGTACGGGCTCTTCAGCACGGTCTCGAGCGAGATCTCCTTCTGGAACTGCGCCTTCGGATTCAGCACGCCGTGCTTGTGGTTCTTCACGGCCACCGCCGCCATCTGCGCTTCCGTCGTGCCGTGCTTGGCCATGTGCGCGCGCGCGACGAGCGCGAAGACGCCGGGGAAGGTGAGGCCGAGCGGCTGCTCCCAGCTCGCGTCGGACGCGTAGGCGAAGTACTCGGTGGACGCCGCGGTCGACACGTTCAGCACGCGCTCGCCGCCGCCGACGAGCACGACGTCGGAGATGCCGGCGGCGATCTCCATCACCGCGTGCCGGAACGCCGCGTGCGAGCTCGCGCACGCGGTCTCGAAGCGCGTGGTCGGCACCGTCGGGATTCCCAGGATGGACGCGGCCTGCGGGCCCGTGTGGAGCTGGTGCTCGGTCTCCCCGCCCACGACGTTGCCGTAGTAGAGCGCCTGGACCTTCGCGGGCGAGATCTCCGCGTCCGCCAGCGCGTCCACCGCCGCCTCGGCGAAGAGCTCGCCGGACGTCCGTTCGTGCTTGCCGAACTTCGTGACGCCCACTCCGAGGACCGCCACTCGCCTCATGCGCGCCTCCTGACGCGCATCATAACAGTCGTTGACGCGGCGCGGCTATCCCTGGGCGGCTCATTTCTCTTGGTTTCGCGGGCGCCGTCCGGTTTCAATCGCATCATGCTGACGGAAGAAGCCCTCATCCTCCTCGTGACCATCGGCGCGTCGGGGATGCTCGTCCTCGGCGCGCTCGAGCTCGCATGGCCCTCGGCGCCGCGACGCCCGGTGCGCCGCGCACGCCTGAACGCGCCCGCGCCGTGGGACGCGCGCACGCTCGCGCCGGCCGTGGAGCCCGTGGAGGAGCCGGCGGCGGCCGCGCCCGTCGCCACGTCCGTCGTCACGCCCGCGCCCGTCGAGGTCGTCGCGCCGGACGCCGTCGTGCCGGTGGAGCCGGTGGAGCCCGCGCCGGTCATCGCGCACGCGCCGCCGGTCGTGACGCCGGCGGCGCCCGCGGCACCGGAGCCGCCGGCGCCGCCGCGCGTGGCGACGCCGATCACCGCGCAGCCGGCCGCCCCGCGCCGCGCTGGATCCGGTCCGAAGGCGCCGCGCACCCCGCGCACGGTCGAATGGCGTCGCATCGCCTCGGCGCCGGCCGTGGCGCCGGCGGCGCTGGAGCCGCTCCGGGCGGTCGAGCCCGTGAGCCTGGTCGAGCGGGCGGCCGACGAGCCGGCCGTGCCGATCGCCGCGGTCGAAAGCCCGGGGGCCGAGCCGGAGCCGCCGGTCGTGGCGCCCGAGCCGCTGCGGCTCGTCGAAGAGCCCGCGCGCGTGGACGCCGTGGCGCCGGAGCCGGCGCGGCCGCCCGTCCTGCCCGTCGACACCTGTCTCACGATGTACCGGGAGCACCGCTACGCCGAGGTGGTCTCGCTGGGCTCCGCGGCGCTCCAGGTGCATGCGGGGATGGCGGCGGTGTCCAACCGCTCCGACGAGGCCGCCGCGCTTCAGGACCTCGTCGGACTCTCGAAGCAGGAGATGGGCGATCGCGAGGGCGCGCGCACGGCGTTCAGCGCCGCCATCGCGGGCGCCGACGCCCGGGTGCGCCCGACGTACGTCCGTCACCTCCTCACGCTGGTCCGCGGCGTCGTGGAGGGCGTCAACGTGCGCGACGACGACGGTGTCCGGATGCGCGAGCTGCGCGGCTGCCTCGGCGCGGTCGAGACCGCGCTCGCCGCGATTCCCGAGGACGAGTCGCTGACCGCGGCACAG
>Ga0194110_10006799_pt1 | contig 13291 bp, 4 predicted proteins | sample TA2Kig1200mmetaG_FD_146192 | JGI IMG/M metagenome (GOLD analysis project Ga0194110, IMG submission 146192) | Freshwater microbial communities from Lake Tanganyika, Tanzania - TA2015032 Kigoma Deep Cast 1200m | ecosystem: Environmental > Aquatic > Freshwater > Lake | place: Tanzania: Lake... | reverse complement strand
TTGTTCGGCGAACTTGTCCCAGTGCTCGGCGCCGAGCTGGAACATGCCCTGGGCACAATAGTAGATTCCATAGTAGAAGAAGCCGTCGGAGTCGCCGTCGCGGAGGTGGCGGAGAATCCAGTCGCCGGCGCCGAGGGTCTCGCGGGTGCGGTGCTTGCCGCAGAGCTCGAGGCAGAGGAGTGCGGTGCCGGTGCGTGCCATGCCGCTCCCTCCGCCAGGCTGGTAGCCGAAGCCGCCGTCGCGCTGGCGGCAGGCGAGGACGAAGGCCACGGCGTCGTCTATGGCTTCGCGTGGGACGGCGCCGCCGGCGTTGCGGACGGCGCGGAGGCTCATGAGTGCCCAGCCGGTGCAGGAGATGTCGGAGTCGTTGGAGTTGTGCTGGTAGCGCCAGCCGCCCTGGTGGTGGTGTGGCTTGGGCATTTTCTGGGCGGCGAGGATGAGGCGGAGGGCCTTCCCCAACGCGGCGTCCACGCGCCTCTGGCGGTCGGGGTCCACCATGCCGGAGACTTCGCTGAGCATGAGGGTGGCGATGGTGTGGGAGTACATGGGGCCGTGAGTGTGGGTGTCGCCGACGAGCATGCCGTTCCATTGCTGGGCGGAGATGACGAAGTCTATGCCTTTGTTGATGAGGTCGCCGTAGGGGGCCTGGCCGGGGGTGTGGCCTTTTGCGAGGAAGGCCATGACGGCCAGCGAGGTGATGGCTGTGGAGCGGCGCATCTGGTTGGAGAAGAAGGAGCCGTCGCGCTCCTGGTGGCGGGCGAGGAAGTCGAGGGCGCGGTCAACGGCCTTTTCCACCGGCTCGCGGTATTTGGCGAGGGTGGGGGATTCCTCGTCGGCGAGGGCGGGGGAAAGGGAGAGGGAGAGGGAAAGTGAAAGGGAAAGTGAAAGGGAGAGGGAAAGTGAGAGGATGCGTGATGCGTGAGGCGTGAGGCGTGAGAAGAGGGCAGTGGCGAGCGGCGAGGGGCGAGGGGCGAGCCGAAGATTCCGAGGCTCGAAGCTCGTGGCTCGTGGCTCGTGGCTTGATGTAGGGCTCACGGCTGCTTTCCTTCGGGCTTGGTGGTCTTGGGGGTGGAGCCGCGCTTGGCGATTTGTTGGAAGTAGCGCTTGATGAGTGGGCGGTATTCTTCGGGGCCGAGGTCGGAGGCGGCCTGGAGGATTTGATCGCGGAGCTCGCCTGGGAGGCGCGCCCAGTCCTCCAGCTTGATGCCGAGCTCGCGGAGCTTGGATTCGGAGAGGTCGGTGGACTGTGCGCCGACGCCCATGGTGGGGTTGCCGCGGCTGTTGGGGTGGGATTGGCTGGTCATGGGGTTGCCGCCTGAGGCCATGGCCTGGGCGTTCGCAGCGGCGGCGAGGGAGGACATCTGCCCTGCCGCCTGAGCGGCGGCCATTCCCGATTGCGCGGAGGCGGCCTGGCTGGCGGAGCCGAAGGCTTGCGCCATCTGGCCCGGAGTGCCGGGGGACGGCGGGGCGGGGGTGCCAGGGGGAGTCCCCTGTGCTGCTGCGGCCTGGCCGAGCGCCTGGCCGAGGGCGTCGAGGGCGTTCGCCGCGGCGTTCATCGCCTGGGCCGCGGACTGCTGGGAAGGGGCCGCTGCTCCCGGCGAAGGGGCGCCTTGCCCAGGGGATGGGGTTCCTTGCCCGGGCGAGGGTGTGCCTTGGCCAGGCGAGGGGGTGCCTTGGCCAGGCGAGGGGGTGCCCGGGGAGGATGATGGCGTGCCTTGGCCAGGCGACGGGGTGCCTTGCCCTTGAGAAGGGGTGCCCTGCGATGGTGTCGTGCCCTGGCTAGGCTGGCCGCTCTGGGGTTGACCTTGCTGCCCGGCGGCTGCGGCGAGCTGATTCGCGGCGTTGTTCGCGTTCTGCTGGGCCTGGCCGAGCTGGTTGGCGGCGTTTGCCGCTTGGCCCTGGGCTTCGGCTCCTGCTCCGAGCTGTTGGGAGCGTTGCTGGAGGGCGTTGGCGGCCTGGGCGAGGTCGCCGGCGCGGTCGGCGAGCGCCGCCTGTTGGGCCGCGGCAGCGGCCACGGGGTTCTGGGCGGCGAGCGCCTGCATCTCGCGTGCGAGCTGTTGCTGTCGCTCGGCGAGTCCCGCTGCCTCCTGCGCGAGCTGAGCCGTGGCGCCCTGATCGGCGGCAGGCTGGCCGGCCTGCTGGCCTCCTTGCTGAGCACCTTCCTGGCCGCCCTGCTGGCCGCCCTTCTCGCCGGCCTGTTGGCCGCCTTGCTGCCCGCCCTTCTCCCCGGCTTGCTGGCCGCCCTGCTGGCCGCCTTTCTCGCCGGCCTGTTGGCCCCCTTGCTGACCGCCTTGCTGCCCGCCCTTCTCCCCGGCAGGCTGGCCGGCCTGCTGGCCTCCTTGCTGAGCACCTTCCTGGCCGCCCTGCTGGCCGCCCTTCTCGCCGGCCTGTTGGCCGCCTTGCTGCCCGCCCTTCTCCCCGGCTTGCTGGCCGCCCTGTTGCCCGGCCTTCTCGCCGGCCTGTTGGCCGCCTTGCTGCCCGCCTTCCTGGCCGCCCTTCTCCCCGGCTTGCTGGCCGCCTTGTTCGACGGGCTGCTGGCCCTGGTCACCGGCGGGCTGGGGCTGCGCTCCGCCCTGCTGGGCCTGGGGCTGGCCGGCGAAGGGCTGAGCGGCAGCGGCTTCGAGGCGGTTGGCGAGCTGATCGAGTTGGCGCCCCGCCTGGTCGGCGGCTTTCGCGGCTTCGCCGATCTGGTTGTTGTCGAGTGCCTTGGCGGCCTCGCCAGCGGCGGCGGCGGCCTGGTTCTGGATGCCGTCGGGCTGGGGCGCGGCGTTGCCGACGTTCTCCGCAAGCGCCGCGGCCTGCTTCGCGACCTCGCCCTGCTCGGCTCGGAGACGCTCCATCTGGCCCTGGGCCTGCTGGCCGGCGAGTGCCTGGCGCTCGGCGGCGAGTGCCTGGGTCTGCTCGCGGAGCTCTCCCTGGCGTTTTGCAAGGTCGGCCACTTGTCCCGGCGTTTGGGGAGCGCCCGCCTGGTCGCCGCCTTTCGGGGCGGCGGGCTGCTGGCCCTGGGCCATCTGCTGGGCGGCCTGGTTGAGGGCGGCTTCGGCGGCGGCCTGGTCCTTGACGGCCTGGCCGAGGTCGCCGGCCTCGATTTCCCTGGCCGCCTCGCCCATGGGCTTGGCCTGGGGCTGGCTGACGGCGCCGGCGCCGGCCTCCTGGGCAAGGGCTTCTTGCTTCTTCGCCAGCTCGCCGAGAGCCTTGTCTATCTGCTGGATTTTGGCGAGCTCGGGGTTTTCCGCGGCAAGAGCCTTCTGCTCTCTTGCCATCTCGCGGGCTTCGGCGGCCATGCGCGCGGCGGCCTCCTGGTCGGCCTTGAGGGCGGCCTGGACGCCGCCCGGCGTGTCCTTGAGCGCCTCGGCCATTTCCCTGGCGAGGGCCTCCTGCGCCTTCTGCCACTCTTCGGGCGTCATGTTCGCTTCGGCGGCCGCCTGCTCCTGGGCGAGGCGCTCCTTCGCCAGTGCCGCCTCGCGCTGGGCCATCTCGTTCATCTCGATTGCCTTGCGCACGACGTCGGAGACCGGCTCGACCTCCTTGAGGAGTTCCTCGACCGCTTTGAGGGAGCGGTCAACCAGGCGGTCGGTCTCCCGTGCGAGCGCCCCGCGCTTGTCGGCATCCTCGGCGCCCTTGAGCTCTGTGGCCGACGCCGCGGCCTTGCTGATGTGCTCGTCGGCCAGCTCCTTGGCCTTCTCGCCGAGCTTCTCGAGGTAGCCGCCCTCCATCTCCTGCGCGGCCTTTCGCGCCGTGGCGTCGGCCGACGCCAGGCTCTTCCGCATATCGTCAATCCGCTTCTGGTCCTTCTCGCGCGGCTTGTCGTGCTGTGCCACGCTCTCCTTGAGTTTTTCGGATTCCTTCTTCGCAGCTTGGAGGTCGCGCTTAACCTGCTGGAGGCGTTCCTTGAGCTTCTTCTCCTGGTCCATGAGCTGAGCCGCGGCGAACGACGGCGCCCGCACGTCCAGCTCGATGCGGTAGAGGTCCGACAGCCCATGGTGCGGCCCCCTGAACTCCTTGGGGCAGTTATCGGTCGCCCGCAGTTGGAACGTCACGTACTTCGCGTTCCGCAGCTCCATCGTGCCGAGCTGGAGCGCGGTCTCGCTCGCCACGGCCCGCGTGAGCTTCTTGGGGTCGCGCGGCAGCGCCAGCGGCTGCGACGGCCGCCCCCGCCCGTCCACCTCGATGAGCAGTTCCGCCCCGGCCAGCCCCACGTCGTCCTCGACCGTGAACGCGATTGGCAGCGGCGCGGTCGGCGGCAGCCGCAACTGCTTCGCCTCCGGCTTGATGACCGCCACGACCGGCGCCCCGTCGGGCACCACCTCGATCGTGTGCTCCGCCGTCGAGCTCTCGAACCCGTGCTCGTCCACGAGCTTCAGCGTCCACTTCCCCGCCACCTCGGCGCCCAGGGTGAACCGGCACACCACCGCGGGCTGCCCCCCCTTCACGACCTCCGTCGCGACCAGCGGCTGCCCCTTGGAGTCGGCCGCCACCTGCCCGTTCACCAGCATCGCGGCCCCCGCCATCCCCTTGTTCGTCTTCGCCCGCAACGTCACAAGCGTCCCCGGCAGAGCCTTGATGTCCCCCTCCGCCTTCTCCTGCGTCAGCGGCTCCCGCCGCGTGTACTTGGGAAACTCGTAGCGCACCTCCAGCCCCTCCACGGCCGGCTTCGGCACCACGGTCGCCGTGTAGAAGGCGCTCAGCGCGTCGCCCGCATGCACCCGGTAGCGGAAGCTCGCCGTCGCCGGCGGGCAGGTGAACGCGAACCTCGGGCTCGCCCCGCCCCCCTCGCCCAGCGGCACCATCTCGGACGGCGACTCCTTCGCGCCCCGCTCGCCGCAGAGCAGGAACGCCCGCCGCGCGGTCCGACGCGGCACCTCCACCTCCACCACCAGCCGCGTCCCCTCAAGGATCGTGCAGCCCTCAGGGTTCACCCGCAGGTCGCGTGCCCGCAGATTCGGCAGGTTGATGAACGGCGCGGAGGCCCGCGTCAGCAGGAACCGCGCCTGGTCCGGCCACAGCACGAACACCCCGGCGAACACCGCCGCGATGGCCCCCGCCACCACAAGGTACGGCCTTGCCGCCCGAAGCGTCACCTCGCGCCGCGGCTGAATCCCTCGCGCGCTATCCGCCGCCTGCACCACGAGAGCCGCGATGAGCTGCTCAGAGCCCCGCACATCCGGCGAATCCTTGCTCGTCAACAGCTCCACCGCCGAACTGATCCGCTCCTGAAGCTCAGGATGATGCGCCTCGATAGCCCGAGCCGTGCCCGTCAGAGTGAAGCTGTGCGCCAGCGGCCTAACCAGGAACCACAGAGCCGACAGCAGCGTCAGCCCATAGGCCGACAGCGTCAGCGCCCAGCGCGTCGTCAGCGAGAAGAGCGTCACAGAGGCATCCACCGCCATCACCGCCAGGAGCGACCCGATGGCGGTCGCCGCGATGGCGCACGCCCCTCGCAGCACGATCAGCCACCTCACGCGGCGGATCAGCCGCAGCAGCTTCTCAACGATAGGTTGGGGAATGACGCCGGCCGCACCAAGCTCCGCGACCTTCATGGGCAGCTTCCTCTTCTCGTTCTCGTCGTCGTCCTCCTCGTCGTCGTCGAGCACCCACCTGCCCGAACGCGAGACCGCCGACGACCGCGACGCCGAGCCTACACCCCTTGGTTGTCACACGTGCGCGGTTTGCGCCCGAGTCCACGAGCACCCAAAGTCCAATACTCAATACCCAACACCCAATCCTCAATCACCAAGTGCCACAGCGGCCACCGCCCCGGCCTTCTCACTTGGACATTGAGCACTGAGAGTTGGATATTGAGTATTGGACTTCTCGACCCCCTTCGCCTGCGGCCCCGGGCCGCATCAGGACTCTTCCTCCTGAAAACGCGTGCACCCCTCCCGTGCCCCCATTCTAGCCGCTGCCCGTGGGCAATGCAAGCCCCGGAAACGTAATAGTTTGTAAGCGCCCCGCGCAGCCGGCTCTCACGCAGATGAGTGTCAGGTGAGTGTCAGGTGTCAGGTCTCCATTCCTTAAATTATTGACAGCGTCCCAAGTCCTTGAGATCGTGGGTGTGCCTGCGGCCGGTGCGTCGGGGGCTTTGCCCCCGAACCCCCAGGATTTTCCGCTTTCGGGCCGCCGGCACCCCAACAGGAAAATGGCCGCGCTGGCCTCCAAGAGACGTGCCGGTGGCCGAATGCGACAAATCCCAGGGGGTCTGGGGGACTGGTCCCCCAGAGGCGAGTTCGCCTTTGCGTTCCCGCGGCGCGGAGAGCGTCGCCCGGGGAGGCTCAAGAACTTGGGACGTTCCCAAATTATTGCCCGCGGACCGCAGCCCGATGGGGCGGCACAGGATAGGGAGGGGTCGAGTTGGTAGTGCGGCCTTCAGGCCGTTCGGATACGGGCTGAAGCTCGCACTACAAACGCGGCTAGCGGGCCTCGATGCGGTAGAGATGGGTGTCGGTGCGGAGGTAGATGGCGTCGGCCACGATGGCGGGGGAGGCGACCACGGTGCCGTCGAGTTGGCTCTCGGCGAGCTTGTCGAGCTGGCGGCCCGCCTTGAAGACAATCCCCTTGCCGTCGCGGGTCCAGAAGTAGACCCGCCCCGCGGCGTGGACGGGAGCGGCCATGGCCGGGCCGCCCAACCGCGTGCGCCAGAGGGTCTGGCCCGTCAGGGCGTCGAGGCAGAGGACAACTCCCTCGTCGTTCGCGCTGTAGAGCTCCTTGCCGACGAGGATGGGCGAGGACATGAGGGGGAAGGGGACTTCCGCGAACTTCCAGGCAACGTGGGACTTCGTCACGTCGCCCTGGCCATCGAGGCGGATGGCCCAGAGCTGCGGCACCATCGCGCCGGTGCAGATGCAGACGAGGCCATTGCCGGCCACTGGACGCGGTGCGAGGGACCAGCCGTTGCCGTGGCGCACGCGCCAGAGCTCCTTGCCCGTCGCGGGGTCGTAGGAGACGGCCCAGCGCGCGCCGACCGCGACCATCTGCGTGGCTCCGCCCGCCTCGATGAGGAGCGGGGTGGAGTATGCCTTCCTCATGTGGGCCGGGCTGTCAATGGGGGGCCGAGGGGCTTTCCAGGCGGTCTCGCCAGTCTTCTTGTCGAGCGCAATGACGTACTGCTGCTCGCACCCGTCGCGGACCAGCACCAGGAGGTCCCTGTAGAGGAGCGGCGAGCTGCCAGGGCCGACCATGTGGTCAATCGGGAAGCGTTGGGTCCAGAGGGGCTTGCCGGTTTCGGCGTCGAGGCAGGCGGTGCCCATCGCCCCGAAGTCGCAGTAGAGGCGCCCCGGCTCCACCACTGGGGTGGGCGTGGCCCAACTGTTGAGCCAGTGGACGGGGGCCGGCTTGGGGAGGTCGAAGATGGTCACGTGCCAGAGGAGCTTGCCCGTCGCGCGGTCGAGGCAGGCGGCGCCGAGGGCCACGTGGTCGGCGGCGGCCATGTCCTCGCCCGCGATGCGTTTCCGCACCACGCCCTGCTCGACGGCGGTGGTGAGCCAGATGCGGCCGCCGAGGAGCACGGGCGACGAGCGCCCGCGCCCCGGCACCGCCGCCTTCCACGCGATGTTCTTCGACTCGCTCCAGTCCAGTGGCGGGTTGGCCGAGCGGCTCAGCCCGTCGCCCCCCGGCCCGCGGAACTGCGGCCAGTCCTCGCCCGCGGCGGCGAGCGACGCGGCGAGGGCCAGGACGCATGCGCCCAGGTCACGCATACACCGCTCCTTACTGGGTCTCTATTCTTGCCGTTCACTCGCCACATCATATCACTTGGGCCGCCCATAGTCCACGCCGTAACACTTCCGCAACTGTCCTCGTGATTCCACACTTGTACAAGTGTGGAATGGTCCTGCCCAGATCAACAGTGAAGATGCGGGGGTTCGCGCGGCGGTTGGCAATCACTGGCCACTCTGCGCCGCGGCGATCTTCGGTTCGGCGCCCTGGATGGACGCGAGGTTAGGAGGGGATTCCACACTTGTACAAGTGTGGAATGGTCCTGCCCAGATCAACAGTGAAGATGCGGGGGTTCGCGCGGCGGCTGGCAATCACTGGCCACTCTGCGCCGCGGCGATCTTCGGTTCGGCGCCCTGGATGGACGCGAGGTTAGGAGAGGATTCCACACTTGTACAAGTGTGAAATGGTCCTGCTCAGATCAACTGTGAAGATGCGGGGATTCGCGCGGCGGCTGGCAATCACTGGCCACTCTGCGCCGCGGCGATCTTCGGTTCGGCGCCCTGGATGGACGCGAGGTTAGGAGAGGATTCCACACTTGTACAAGTGTGAAATGGTCCTGCTCAGATCAACTGTGAAGATGCGGGGATTCGCGCGGCGGTTGGCAATCACTGGCCACTCTGCGCCGCGGCGATCTGCGGTTCGGCGCGCCCTGAGGGAAAGGGACGTTACGACATGCTTTCACACTTTTACAAGTGTGGAACCATCCTGCCCAGATCAAGAGGGAAGTTGGGGGGATGCGTTGGGCGGTCGGCAACCACTGACCGTCACGGGGCACGGCGACCTTTGCCGCAGAGCGCCCTGTGGGGGGAGGGGCGTTGCCACATGATTCCACACTTGTACAAGTGTGGAATCATCTCCACGGGTTGGCAGGGAACGCAAGAAGGTGCCTCTGACGCACACGGCACACCCATAGGCCGCCGGAACAGCGACCGGAACCCGTCGCGGAGTTCCTGCACGATGTCCCAAAGGCGCGGGAGTCCGCCCTGGCGCCTCCCTTCAGCGCTTGACTTGGGCGTGGCACACCAGTAGAGTCGAGCCAGGTGGGAGGGGAATCTGGGAGCGGATGGAGGAACTGCCCATGACGAGACATCGGCGGTTTGGGGCTGTTGGGCTGTGCGTGGCGGCGATTGCGCTCCTTGCCAGCGGGGCGCAGGGGGGCAGCGCCGTGCTCCTCGGCGTGAGCAAGGGGCAGATGCCGAACGACACGAACGCGGACCCGCAGTTGGCCCTTGAGGAGAAGGCGGAGCTGGGCGGCCCGGCCCTCAAGGTGGTCTTCGCCCAGGGCTCGGCCTTCGGCGAGACCAGGCCGAAGGTGGTGGACTGGACGCCGTACAAGACGCTGAGGTTCGACGCGCTGAACCCCGCTGACAAGCCGGTGAGCATCACGCTATGCATCCGCCACAAGGGGACGACCGGCTACCAGACTCGCGCCGACAGCGCGCTGATGCTCAAGCCTGGGAAGAACGCCATCGCCATCAACCTGGCGGACATGGCCAACGTTGACGGCTCGCGGCCCGACTTCTCGGTCGTGCGGCACTGGTACGTGACGTGCGACGCGGCGAACACGACGGTTTACTTCGGCGACTTTACGCTCGAGGGCCAGGGGGCAGCCGCGCCGGCGCCCGCGGCGGGCCAGCCCGCCACCCCCGCGCCCGCAGGCGGCCCCATCCGCATCACAGGTAAGGTGGGCGACATGGCGGTGGACCTCACCGTGACCGGCCTGGGGGGCGCGCCGGCGGCAGGCCCGACGGCCCCCGCCACGCCCGCACCGGCACCAGCGGCCGGAGCTAAGGCCACGCTCCTCGCCATCTCGAAGGGGAGCATGCCCAACGACACGAACGCCGACCCGAAGGTGGCGCTCGACGACAACGCGGAGCTCGGGGGCGTGTGCCTCAAGGTCACGTTCACGAAGGGCGCGTCGTTCGGAATGTCGCGCGCGGGGCTGAAGGACTGGCGCGGCTACGCCAGCCTCCGCTTCACGGCCGTCAACACCGGCAAGACGCCCCTCACCGTCACGGCCACCATCAAGCACGCCGGCTCGAAGAGCTACGGCACGCGGGTGGACAAGGACGTCGTTCTGGCTCCGGGCAAGAACGACGTGGTGGTGGCTCTCGCGGGGGCAGCGAACAACGACGGCTCGGCCCCCGACTTCTCGAGCATCAGCCAGTGGTACGTCGCCTGCGAATCCGAGGCGACCGTGCTCTTCGGCGACTTCACTTTGGAGGGCGGGAAATGACAAGACAGACGACAGAGGACAGAGGACAGACGACAGCAAGAAGAAAGCCGGCGATCGGCGGACGACCGACGGCGGTCCTGGCCCTTCTCCTCCCCGTGGCGCTATGGGCCGGCGAGAGGAGGGCGATGATCCTGGAGGTCAGCAAGGGGGTGATGCCCGACTCCATCCCCGAGGGGGTGAAGGGCTCGCTCGACGAGAAGCCTGCGCTGGGCGGCGTCTGCCTCAAGATGGTCTTCGACAAGGCCACCTGGTTCGGCGACTGCCGGGCAAAGGACTGGTCGCGCTTCGCCAAGCTCAAGTTCGATGTCCTCAACCCCGCCCAGCAGGAGGCCAAGATCAACCTCACGATCAAGCACAAGGGGAGCACGACGTACGACAACCGGGCCGACATTCCGCTCCTCGCCAAGCCGGGCAAGAGCACGTGCGAGGTGGACCTGGCGGGCGTGAGGAACAACGACGGCACGGCGCCCGACCTCTCGCTCGTGAAGATATGGAGTCTCGACGGCCCGACGGGCTCGACGCTCTACTTCGGCGACATCTACCTCGAGGGCGAAGTCGGCGCTCCGGCGGCCCCCGCCCCACAGGCCGCCGCCCCAGGCCAGGGCATCCGCATCACGGGCACGATTGACGTCGTGATCAGCGGCCTGGGCGACACCAAGATCACCATCGTGCCGAAGGAGGGCGGCGCTCCGGCGGCCCCCGCCACTCCACAGCCCGCAGCGGGGAAGAAGGCGGTCCTCTGGGGATTCACCAAGGGCGAGCTCCCGCGGGACTCCTTGAACGTCAAGGCGTCACTAGCGGAAGACGCCAAGCTGGGCGGGGTGTGCCTCAAGGTGCAGTTCGGCAAGGAGAGCTTCTTCGCCGACTGGGCGCTGAAGATCAAGGACTGGCGCCCGTTCGCCTCCCTCAAGTTCACCGCCGTGAACCCCGGCGACAAGCCTGTCACCCTCGCCCTCACGATCAAGCACAAGGGCACGACTGGCTACGACACCCGCGTTGACCGCTCCTTCGCCCTCGCCCCCGGCAAGAACGAGCTCGAGGTCGCCCTCACCGGCATCGCCAGCAACGACGGCACCGCCGCCGACCTCTCGGAAGTCAAGATGCTCACCATCGCCGCCGGCGATGAGACAACCATCCTCTTCGGCGATTTTGTGTTGGAGGGCGGGCAATGAGACGACAGACGACAGGGAATCACGCGTCACGCGTCACGCATCTCGCGCTCGCCCTGATTGGCCTCGCCATATCCGGCCTCACGTTCGGCGCGACGGTGTCCGACACGCTGCTGGAGGAACAGCTCGACCTTCTCGGCAACAAGGACATCAAGACCACCGTCCGCATCCTGCGCAAGCTCAACAAGTTCTTCCTGCTTGAGCACGAGGAACCGACGCCCGCCCCCACGCCCACGGAGGCCCAGAAGCAGGCCGGCTGCATCGTCTTCACACGCAACTACCTGGAGCCGGTCTACTACAACACCAATCCCCGCCCCTATGAGATCAAGCGCGACCTCAAGCTCTTCGTGACGCCAGGCGAGTACGAGCCAATCAGCTTCTCCCTGCTGCCGCTTGACGATCTTCAGGATGTCACGGTCACGTGCTCGGACCTCCGCGGCCCGAAGGACGCGACGCTCAAGGCGAGCGCGGTGGACGTGCGGTTCGTCCGCCAACTGGCACGCGGCGTCAAGCCCTTCATGTGGACCGTCGGCCCTGAGGCCATAGAGCAGTTCAAGTCGCTCAACATCCCGAAGGGCCGCACCACGCAGTTCTGGCTCACCGTGCGGCCGCCGGAGGACGCCACGCCGGGCGCCTACGAAGGCACCGTGGCCATCAAGGCGGCGAACAGGCCGGCGGCGGAACTCAAGCTCACGGTCGTCGTGCTCCCCTTCAAGCTCCTCGAAGACCCCGACATGGCCTTCGGGTGGTACTATGGAGCGCCGAGCGATCCCGCGGCCTTCCGCCGCGAGCTGGAGGACATGCGCGCCCACGGCTGCAACACACTGACCATCCACGAGCCGAAGATCAAGAGTATCACGGCCGACGGCAAGGTGGGGATCGACTTCTCGCACTGGGACGAGCTGCGCAAGCTCTGCCCTGAGCTCGGCTTCAACGCCATCAAGCAGACCGGCGTTGGCTCGATCACCGACGCAATCGTCCGCATCGGCATCAAAGAGCTGGGGCAGGGCTTCGATGTCCCCTTCGTCGCCGCGCTCAAAGAGATCAAGAAGTACCTCGACGCCCATCCCGACTTCAAGGTGCTCTTCATCATCTACGACGAGCCGCGCGAGTCGCTCCTCAACTCCTGGAACCGCACCTACGACCAGAGCGTGGCCTACATCAAGCTCTGCCGGCAAGTCCCAGGGCTACTCATCTCCGTGAATCCGATGGGCGACGGGAGCGACAAGAAGGACTACACGCCCTTCGCCGACATGGTGGACATCTTGAACACCCACGCCTGGCCCGGCTCGAAGGGCCTCATCGAGCGGACGAAGAAGGCGGGCAAGACACTGTGGGTCTACAACAACGGCCAGGCACGCCTCCCCTGGGGCTTTGGCGTCTGGCGCGTCGGCGCCAAGGGCGAATGGGAGTGGACCTACTCCGGCGCCGGCGGCCCCGACTGCTACAGCCCCATCCCCACCGGCGGCTACGAGAACGAGGGCGAGAGCAACACAGGCCGCTTCCCCGTCTACCGCTTCCCCGACCGCATCGTGCCGACCCCACGCTACGAATGGTGCCGCGAGGGGGTGGACGACTACAGGTATCTCTACACCCTCCTCCAGCGCCAGAAACAGGCGAAGTCCGCGGAGGTCGAGGCCCTGCTCAAGGAGATGGCCGGCGTCTTCCCCGAGTACCCGGCGATGGGGTTGACGACGGGCGCCGAGGCGGGCGCCTCGGGCGACCCCGCGCAACTGCTGGCCTACTTCGACCACTTCCGCTGGCGCATCGCACTCGCCATCCTAGCACTCGACGATCCCGCGGCCCACGCGGCCTATGCGAAGTTCAAGTTCGGCGAAATCCCGCCCAAGTCGCAAGTCGAGTTGAAGAAGGAGGTAAGCACCGAACAGGCCATCGAGGTCGAGAAGACCACCCTCAAGCCCGGGGCGAAGATCATCTTCGACTTCGAGGATGACGCCTGCCTCAAGCAGCTCGAGACCGACCGCGGCGGGGCCAACGACCCCTTCGACCCCGACATCATGCCCGCCAAGTGGGTCAAGCGCGCCGCCACCCACGGCGACTTCGCCCTCTTCTACCAGCCCGTCGAGAAGGGCGGCGGACTCCACCTCATCAACTTCGACGGCGACTGGGCCGGCTTCGATGTGCTCCGCATTGAAATCGTCAACCCCAACCG
>Ga0194110_10006796_pt1 | contig 13297 bp, 9 predicted proteins | sample TA2Kig1200mmetaG_FD_146192 | JGI IMG/M metagenome (GOLD analysis project Ga0194110, IMG submission 146192) | Freshwater microbial communities from Lake Tanganyika, Tanzania - TA2015032 Kigoma Deep Cast 1200m | ecosystem: Environmental > Aquatic > Freshwater > Lake | place: Tanzania: Lake... | reverse complement strand
TGGCGGGCGGGAACATCGCGACGTACTTCCAGATGCTCGACCCGGTGAACCCGGTCACGGTCTTCACGCCGAGCTTCGCGGCGAGCCGTGCGGTGTTCTTGAGCTCCTCCGCTGCGCGCCGGCGCATGCCCTCGGCATCCCCGTCGCCCCAGACGCGGTCCGAGACGATGTCGCGGTGCCGCTGGTCGATGGGGTCGTCGCAGACGACCTGCCCCTTGAGGTGGTTGGAGATCGTGAAGACCTTCAGCCCGTTGCGCTCCAGCACGTCGAGCTTGCCCTGCACGTAGGCGTCGTCGTCCCAGCGCCAGGGGTCGAGGTGATCGCCCCAGCAGGCGATCTCGAGGCCGTCGTAGCCCCACTCGCCGGCGAGACGGGCCACCTCCTCGAACGGCAGGTCGGCCCACTGGCCGGTGAACAGGGTGATCGGTCGCGTCATCGCGGTGTCCTCTCTCGCGGGGTCAGGGGTCAGTCGACGTCGACCCAGACGCTGTCGGCGTCCGAGCTGCGGCTCACGGCATCCAGGACGCTCTGCACGTGCAGCCCGTCCGCGAACGACGGACGGGGGTCCTCGCCGGAGCCGACCGCCTCGACGAAGTCCTTCGCCTGGTGGGCGAAGCCGTGCTCGTAGCCGAGCATGTGCCCTGTCGGCCACCAGTTGCCGACGTACGGGTGGCTCGGCTCGGTGACATAGATGCGGCGGAAGCCCTGCTCGGACTCCGGCTCCGTGGCGTCGTACAGCTCGAGCTCGTTGAGGCGTTCTAAGTCGAAGGCGAGGGTTCCGCGCGAGCCCGAGATCTCGATGCGCAGCGCGTTCTTCCGTCCGGTGCGGAACCGGGATGCCTCGAAGGAGGCGAGCGCCCCGGAGTCGAGGCGACCGGTGAACAGCGCCAGGTCGTCGACGGTCACGGCGCCGCGCTCGGATCCGGCCGAGCCGGACAGGCCCGAGGACTCGGCGAGCACGGGGCGCTCCGAGACGATCGTCTCGAGGACGCCTGAGACCCGCGTGACGCGCTGCCCGGTGATGTACTCGGTCAGGTCGACGGCGTGGGCGCCGATGTCGCCGAGGGCGCCGGAGCCGGCGCGCTCCTTCTGCAGGCGCCACGTGAGCGGGGCCTCGGCGTCGCTCAGCCAGTCCTGCAGGTACTCGGCGCGCACCTGCCGGACCTCACCGATCCGTCCCGAGGCGACGAGGTCCCGGGCGAAGGTGGTGGCCGGCACCCGTCGGTACGTGAAGCCGACCATGCTCCGGATGCCGCGGGCGCGCGCGCTCTCGGCGGCGGCGGCCATCCGCCGGGCTTCGTCGACGGTGTTGGCGAGGGGCTTCTCGCAGAGGACGTGCTTGCCGGCCTCGAGCGCCGCGATGGCGATCTCGGCGTGGGTGTCGCCCGGCGTGACCACGTCGACGACGTCGATGTCGTCGCGCGCGACGACCTCTCGCCAGTCCGTGGCTGATTCGGTCCAGCCCCAGCACTCGGCGGCCTCGCTCGTGCGGTCGGCGTCGCGTCCGACGAGGACGCTCATCTGGGGGGCGAGGGGCAGCTCGAAGAACCGAGGGGCCACGCGCCATCCCTGGGAATGCGCGGCGCCCATGAATCCTGCGCCGACCATGGCGATGCGGAGTGGCTGGGTCACGGTGGTGGTGTCTTTCGGGTGGGGGGAGGGACGGCGGGGGGACGCCCGCGGAGTCGCGGACGTCCCCCGTGGCCGGTCAGGAGTTGAACGCGAGGTCGATGTAGGAGTCGACGTTGTCGGCGGTCACGACCGGGGCGTCGAGGACGATGCGGTTCGGGACGCTCGGGGTGATGAGGTCGCCGGCCGTCTTACCCTGGGCGATCAGTCGGGCGAGGGCGATGCCGTCCGCCGCCTGGGTCGAGGGGTAGATGACCGTGGCCTGCAGCGGGGTGTCGCCGGCCTGGATGGCCTCCATGGCGTTGCGGCTGCCCGCGCCGCCGACCATGAAGAACTCGTCGCGGCCCGCGGCGGTGATGGCGGCGAGGACGCCGATGCCCTGGTCGTCGTCATGGTTCCAGATGGCGTCGATCTGGGGGTTGGCCGACAGCAGCTGCGAGGTCGCGGACTCGCCACCCTGCACGGTGAAGTCGGCCGCGACGCGGGGTCCGACCTCGAGGCCGCAGTCCGACAGCGCGTCGGCGAAGCCCGCGGAGCGGTCCTGCGTCAGCGGCAGCGAGTCGATGCCGGCGATCTCGGCGACGACGGCGTCGCTCTGGCCCTCGAGCTGCTCGCAGATGTAGGTGCCCGCGCTGACGCCCATGCCGTAGTTGTCGCCGAGCACGGTGGTGCGGGCGGCGAACGGGCTGGAGAACTCGCGGTCGACGTTGATGACGGGGATGCCGGCCTCCATCGCCTTGATGGCGACCTCGGTCAGTGCCGCGCCGTCGCTGGGCAGAAGGACGATGGCGTCGACGCCGTCGTTGATGAAGGTCTCGACGGCGGCGATCTGCGCGGTGACGTCGTTGGTGCCCTCGGCGACCTGCAGGTCGACGTCCGAGTAGCTCTCGGCGGCGGCGAGGGCGCCGGAGTTGATGGCGCCGAGCCAGCCGTGGTCGGCGGCGGGGCCGGAGAAGCCGATGGTGACGGTGTCGCCCTCGGCGGCGTTCTCCTCGGCGCTGGTGCCCTGGTCGACGACGTTCTCGCTGTCGCCGTCGGAGCCGGTGCAGCCGGCGAGCAGGCCGACGGCGGCGACCATCGCCGCGCCGGTCAGGATCAGGCGGGAGCGCGAGGTCATTCGAGTGCGCATGTGTTTCCTCCTTGAAATGTGATGCAGCAGGGGTCAGCGAGGCCCCGGGTCATCCGTACGGGAGGGTCCACTCTGACCTCGGTCACGCTAGCAGAAGTGACGGTTCGGTGGTCAACTTTTGTTATCTCACGGTTATAAGTTCCGTACCTCCCCCGTACCCCCTATCTCTGCGGGAGATCGCCGGGGGAGCGGCGCGGGCCGGATGGGGGCGGCATCCGGAGAAGAAGGGTCGCGCGACGGAGAAGCGGCGTGTTATGTTCGCCGGGTGATCAAAGTTGACCATGCATCGTCATTACTCGACGTCCGCGGCGTGACGAAGTCGTTCGGCGGCGTGCGCGCCCTGCGGGGCGTCGACCTCGAGGTGCGGCCCGGCGAGGTGCACTGCGTGCTCGGCCAGAACGGCGCGGGGAAGTCCACGCTGATCAAGACCCTGGCCGGGGTCCATCGTCCCGACGGCGGGCAGATCTCATGGCTCGGGGACGACGTCGAGATCGACAGCCCTCAGGCGGCCATCGAGCTCGGCATCGCCACCATGTACCAGGAGCTCGACGTCGTCGACGGCCTCAGCATCGCCGAGAACATCTTCCTCGGGCACGAGATCGCCAAGGGCGGCTTCACCCGACGGTCCGAGGCGGCCCGGCAGACCACCGAGCTGCTGCGGCGACTCGGCCACGCGCGCCTGTCCCCGCACACCGAGGTCGGCTCCCTGAGCGCCGCGAACAAGCAGATCGTCAGCATGGCGCGCGCGCTCTCGCACGACATCAAGCTCATCATCATGGACGAGCCCTCGGCCGTCCTCGACACCGAAGAGGTGAAGAACCTCTTCGCGGTCGTGCGCGAGCTGACCGGGGCCGGGATCGCCGTCGTCTACATCACGCACCGTCTCGAGGAGATCCGCGAGATCGGCGACCGCATCACCGTCCTCAAGGACGGGCGCACGACCGCGGTCGGCCTGCCCGCCGCCGAGACGCCCACCGCCGAGCTCATCCGGCTCATGACCGGCCGGGAGGTCGCCAACGTCTTCCCGGAGCGCGCCCCCGTGGCATCCGATGCCCCCGTCGTCCTCGACGTCGAGGGACTGGAGCTGGACGGGGTGTTCTCGGACGTGTCGTTCTCCGTCCGCGCGGGCGAGGTCGTCGGACTCGCCGGTCTGGTGGGGTCGGGCCGGTCCGAGATCCTCGAGACCGTCTACGGCGCGCGCAAGGCGACCGCCGGACGCGTGCGGGTCCGCGACAAGGTCCTGCCCCGCGGGTCGGTGCGCGCCGCCGTCGGGGCCGGCATCGGCCTGTCGCCCGAGGAGCGCAAGAGCCAGGGGCTCGTGCTCGACGAGCCCATCTTCGTCAACATCTCGCTGGCATCCTTGAAGCGCTTCGCCAAGGGCGGCTTCCTCGACGACCGCGCCGCCCGGAAGATCGCCCGCGAGCAGATCGACGCCTTCGAGCTGCGCCCGGCCGACCCCGACCGTCCCGCCCGCACCCTGTCGGGCGGCAACCAGCAGAAGATCCTCCTCGCCCGCTGGCTCGTGCACGGCACCGACGTGCTGCTGCTGGACGAACCCACCCGCGGCGTCGACGTCGGCGCCCGCGCCGAGATCTACGCCCTCATCCGGGACCTGGCCGCGGCAGGCAACGCCGTCGTCGTCGTCTCCAGCGAGATCGAGGAGGTGCTCGGCCTCGCCGACGTCGTCCTCGTCGTCGCGGACGGCCGGATCCTCCGCACCCTCCCCTCCCACCAGATCGACGAGCACGGAGTGCTCGACCTCGTCATGAAAGGATCCGCCGCGTGAGCGAGCCGACCACCCCGACCCGTGCGCGGACCGTGCCCACCGAGACCGGCGTCACGCCGGCCCCGGAGGCCGTCCCCGCGTGGCGCCGCCTCCTCTCCGGCTCCGCCGGACGCAACCTCGGCCTCGTCGTCGCGCTGCTGCTGATCGTCGTGATCGGCGCCGTCACCGCGCAGGGGTCCTTCACCAGCCTCGACAACATGCTGGTCATCCTGCGCCAGGCCTCCATCATCGGCGTCATCGCCATCGGCATGACGTTCGTGATCATCGCCGGCGGCATCGACCTCTCGGTCGGCTCCGTCATGGGCCTGGCCTCCGTCGTCGCCACGCTCGCGGCGGTGCAGGACCTCGCCGACTCGCTGCACTGGAGCATGATGATCGTCATCGCGCTCGCCGTGGGCGTCGGGGCGGGTCTGATCAACGGCATCGTCATCGCCTACGGGAACGTCGTCGCGTTCATGGCGACGCTGGCCATGCTCGTCGGCGCGCGCGGTCTCGCCGAGATCCTGGCCGAGCGCCGGACCCTCGTCGTCCAGGACCGCGGCTTCATCACCTTCATGAACGGCGACATCCTCGGCGTCGACATCCTCATCTGGATCTTCGCCATCGTCGCCGCGCTCGGCTGGGTGCTGCTGAACCGCACCACCTTCGGCCGTCGCACCGTCGCGGTCGGCGGCAACCGCGAGGCCGCACGCCTGGCGGGCATCAACGTGAAGCGCCACACGATGCTGCTCTATGCGCTCACCGGCCTGTGCTCGGGCATCGCCGCCGTCATGATCCTCGGTCGCACCACGGCCGGCACCTCGACCCACGGCACGCTCGTCGAGCTCGACGCGATCGCCGCGGTCGTCGTCGGCGGTACGCTGCTCATCGGCGGTCGCGGCACGGTCACGGGCACGGTCTTCGGCGTCCTGATCTTCGCGACGCTGTCGAACGTGTTCGTCCAGAACAATCTGTCGTCGTCGGTGCAGGCCGTCGCGAAGGGCGTCATCATCGTCGTCGCGGTCCTCCTGCAGCAGCGTTTCTCGCGCCCGCCGGGCCGCGGCTGACCCCGTCGACACCGACGGCGACTGCGTTTCACGGACAGTCGCCGTCGGTAGATGGATCGGATCCAGATCAACTAATGGTGTACTGAGGGCGTGAGAAGGATGACCACGGATTCTGCCGCGCCGGTGACCGGTGTCAGTCAGCTGTTCCAGCTGCTGCGCGACGGCGTACCGCGCACGCGGGCCGAACTGGCCAAGTCGACCGGACTGGCCCGTTCGACGGTCGCGGTCCGGGTGGACGAGCTGATGCGCATGGGCCTCATCACCCCCGTGGCCGACGCCGTCTCGACGGGGGGACGGCCGCCGTCCCAGTTCGCGATCAACCCCGCGGCCAAGGTCGTCATGGCCGTGGACATCGGCGCCTCGCACGCGATCGTCGCGATGGCCGATCTCACCGGCAAGGTCCTCAGCGAGAAGACCGGCGCCCTCGACATCGCGCTCGGTCCCGAGCCGGTGCTGTCATGGCTCGTCGAGGCGACGACCGAGCTGCTGGCGGCCTCGGGCCGCTCGGCATCCGACGTCGCCGCCATGGGCATCGGCGTCCCCGGACCCGTCGAGCACTCGACCGGGCAGCCGGTCAACCCGCCGATCATGCCCGGGTGGGACCGCTTCGACATCCCCGGCTGGATCAACCAGCACCTCGCCGTCCCCGTGCTCGTCGACAACGACGTGAACATCATGGCCCTGGGCGAGCGCAGCGTCGCCTGGCCGTCCGTGGACCACTTCATGTTCGTCAAGGTCGCCACCGGCATCGGCACCGGGATCATCTCCGGCGGCGAGCTCCAGCGCGGCGCGCAGGGCATCGCCGGCGACATCGGGCACGTGCAGGTCGCGCGCGGCGCGGACATCCCGTGCCAGTGCGGGAACCGTGGATGCCTCGAGGCCCTGGCATCCGGACCCGCCATCGCCCGCGCGCTCCGACGCGACGGGATCGAGGCGCACACCGGCACGGACGTGGTCGACCTGGTCAAGCGCGGCAACATCGACGCGATCCAGGCGGTCCGGCAGGCCGGGCGCGACATCGGCGAGGTGCTGACGACCTGCGTGAGCCTGATGAACCCCTCGGTCATCGCGATCGGCGGATCGATGGCCCGCGTCGGCGAGCACCTCATCGCCGGCGTGCGCGAGGTCGTGTACACGCGGTCGACGCCGCTGGCGACGGAGTACCTCTCCATCGTGCAGTCGGTCGCCGCGGAGCGCGCGGGCGTCGTCGGGGCGAGCATGCTCGCGGTCGAGCACGCCCTGTCGCCGGAGTCGCTGAGCACGGGCTTCCTCCGCGTCTGACGCCGGCTCCGCCGGCGGGCCGTCCCGCTCCTCCGGTGCGCCCGTCCGTCGGGCGGACCGGCGCATCGCTGTCTCACCCGCCCCCGCAGGCCGCACCCGCCCCACCGGTCCTGTAGGCGCGCGGCGACGCCGTGATCAGAACGGCGTCTCCTCCTGCTCGAGCGCGGCATGCTCGCGGCTGCAGAAGCCGCGATGCCCCGCGGCGGTGGACCCGCGCAGCGTGACGGGGGTGCCGCAGTAGCGGCAGGGGCGCGGGCGGACCTCGCGGTGGGCGAGCGCGCGGACGAGGACGAACGGCAGCACGGGACCGTCCCTTCGGGTGGGATGCAGGGATGCCACCCGCCACGACACACGATCTCGTCACGGGCCGGCGCCCTCCGGCCGTCTTTTCACCCTCTCCCTCACCCACGGCACGCGAGCGAAGCCCCACCCAGCTGCCGTGACTTGCCGCATATGCACGCCCCGCCCCCGCCGCGGTGTACATCTGCGCCATGTCACGGCACGGGGACGCCCGCCGCGCGGGGCGCGACGGGCGTCGGGTGGGTCACCCGCGGCGCAGAGTGTCCCTCTCCGCGCCGCGGGTGGTCTCAGGGCGACCGGGGCGCGGTCGTGGTGGCATCCGCGTCTCCGCCGGGGCCGGCGGCCGGCGCTCCCTGGGCGACGACGGTGACAGCGGACTCGGACGGCGAGTCGTGACCGGCTCCGGTGCCGTCCTCGCGTCCGGCGGTCGCGGCGGCCACCGCGGCGGCGATCTCCCGCTCGTGCGCGGCCTTCCGACGGCGTGCGGCGACGATGCGCCACGCGACGACCCCGGCGACGAGAAGGAGGAGGGCGAGCGCCGTCCACGGAACGGCCGCGGTCGACGCGGAGCCGACGGTGACGAGCGGGTCGAAGGTCGACGCCTCGGTGCCTTCGAGCGTGCGGGAGACGACCTGCGAGGTCGCGGTCACGTCGGCGGCCAGCAGACCGAGGGGGAGGACCCCCGCCACCTCGACCGTGCGCTCCAGCGTGCTGCCGGGCAGCAGCTCGGGGGCGTCGTCCTCGGCCGTCACCGCGGCCCACCCGAACGGACCGCCCAGGGCGACGTCGACGTCGGGGTCCAGGCGCGAGTTCCCGGTGTTGTGGATCGTGTAGGTGACGGTCGCACTGCCCGCCTCCACCGGGTTGAGGGTGCCGTGGTAGTCCACGGCGACGTCGGTCACGGTCAGTGCGGGAGCGAGGTCGCCCATCACGCGCAGGTGCACGCGGGACCCGAGACGTCGTTCGGTGACCGTCCCGTCGTCGCCGGTGACCAGCATGGATGCCACGACACCGGCCGCGTAGTCCCCGGGCGGGGTGTCCGCGGGGACGGCGAGGGAGAACGGCACCTCGGCGGTGGCGCCACTGTCGAGGGTGAGCTGCGGGGTGGCGATGTCGATCCAGCTGCCCAGCTCGGTGGACTCCTCGCCGCCAGCGAGGATGTCGAGCGCTCCGTCGGCGGTGAGGAAGCCGTCCGCGGCGTAGACGGCGAGCGTGATCGGCTCGGCGCTGCGGTTGGTCACGGAGAGGGCGTCGCCGACGGTCCCGCCGGGGGCCAGGTCGTAGCCGTAGTTGGGGCGGTCGCGCCCCTGCGCGGTGTCCGCCGGGCGCACGCTCCAGGTCACGGTCGTGTCGGGGGCGGTGTCCGCCGCCGCCAGGACCGAGGGTGCCGCCGCCGCCGGTGCGGGCGCCGCGGCGGGCGCCGCCAGCGCGAGCGCGACCGCCGCCGCCAGCACCCCTACCCGGGCCCGAAGCCCCTTTCTCGCAGCGCTGACGTGTCGCACATGTCCGTCGACACCGCCGCGCGGGGGACATCTGCGGCACGTCACGGCATCACGAGGAGGGGAGCAGAGGACGGGGGAGGAGGGCGCCAGGGACATGGGCGGGGCTTTCTGCGAGAGGAAAAGGGGCCGGGGCCGTGGAGCAGGTCCACGGCCCCGGCGGGGGAATCAGCTGAGCGCGGTCAGCGTGATGGTCGCGGTGTAGGTGCCGCGGGGGGTCTCGAGCGGGAGCTTGAGATCCAGGTCGGCGCTCACGAGCGAGGAGCCCCGCTCGTGGCCGTCGTTGGCCTGGGCGAGGGTGCGCGCGACCGAGAGGCCCTGGCCGCTGTCGAAGCCCGAGGGCACCGGAGCGCCGGCGACGGCGCCGCCCTGGGTCTCGAGCACCTCGGGCGTCCATCCGAGGTACTTGCTCGACACCGCCTCGCCGCCGGCGAGGAAGTCGGACACCTGCGCAGTGAGCGACCAGCCGGGGTTGCCGGGACGGGTGTCCTGGATGCGGATCGGGACGATCGAACCGGCCGCGTGGTAGTGGTCGAGCTTCTCCTCGGCCACCCCCAGGTCGACGAGGTTCGAGGTGCCCTCGATCGACCACGTCAGCTCGCCGGAGCCCTGGTCGGGCACGGTGACCGCGATCGACTGGTCGCCCGCAGGCGGGGCCGTGGGGGCCTCGCCGGTGTAGTCCCCGGTGGTCGAGCCGGCGCGGACGCCGGTCCCGAACGCCGCGGCCGGGGTGTTCCCGTCGAGCGCGAGAGCGCCGTACACGGTCGTGGCGGCGACACGCAGGTTGGCGGTGTTGCCCGAGAGCGTCAGGCCTCCGCCGATCGTGTTCGCGAAGGCATCCGCTCCGCCGTCGGCGGTCGCGCCGATGAGCACGTCCCGTCCGCTGCCGTTGACCGAGACGTCGCCCGCGACGATCGCGCCGGTGAGCGAGACGCCCCACGCCGAGCCGTCGATCGAGACGTCCTGGTCGACCGAGGTGCGCACGAGGTCGACGTACGTCGCCTGCTGCGTGGTGAGCGACCCCGCGATGGCGCTGTCGGTCACCTCGACGTCGATGCCGCCGGCCTCGACGGAGCCGCCGACCCGCAGGTCGGTGACGTAGAGGAACCCGACGGTCGTGTCGGCCGAGTACGCGCTGATGTCCCCGGCCACGCTCGTGCCGTCGAGGGAGACGCCGTACGCGTCGGTGGCGATGACGTCGCCGGTGACGGTGACCGACGTCGCGTCGAGCCAGCCGCCGGGCTCGACGATGATGTCGCCCTCGACGGTCGCGCCGCCGAGCACGCAGTCCACGCCGCCGGGGACGGTCAGGGTGCCCGAGACGGTCTGGCTGCCGAGGTCGCCGGTGCAGGAGAGGTCGGCCGCGTACGCGGGGACCGCGACGACGCTGCCCCCGATGGCGAGGAGGCCGACGGTCGTGATCTTGGTGAGGTTCTTCATCTCTTCTTCCTCGTCCCTCAGGCGCGCAGGGACGCGATCTGGTCGTAGCTGCGGTCGGCGTTGGCCAGGGAGTTCAGCGGGTTGCCGCCGACGGCCGAGGTGGCGGCGTTGTCCTGCTCGAACATGCCGTAGCGCTGCCCGCGGTCGCGCAGCTGCGACAGGAAGGCGGTGTAGTCGATGTTCCCGGCGCCGAACTCGATGATGTCGTAGCCGTTGGCGCTCTCCGGGTTCAGCTTGCCGTCCTTGAGGTGGAGGATCGGGAAGCGCCGGGGGTCGCGCTTGATGTAGTCGATCGGCTCGAACCCGGGGTACAGGTGCTTGCCGACGTGGGCCCAGTAGACGTCCATCTCGAAGAACACCGACTCGCGGTCGAAGCCGTCCCAGAGCAGGTCGTAGACCCGCTCGTTGGTGTCCGACGTGAAGCCCCACTCCTGCGCGTGGTTGTGCGAGTAGAGCTTGATCCCGGATGCCTTGGCCTTGGCGCCCATCTGGTTCCAGGTCTCGATGGCCGAGACCCACTGGTCGCGGGGGATGGGTCCGCCGTAGCCCCCGGCGATGGGTCCGCCCTGGCCGAGGTGCGGCGTGCCCAGGATGTGCGCGATCTCGAGCTGCTGGTCGATGTTCGCCGGCGTCAGGTTGACGTGCGAGCCGGCGGCGCGCAGGCCGTTGTCGTCGAGCAGCTGGCGGATCTCCTGCGGGGTGATCGCGCCGACCTGGCCCTGCGTGTACCCGGCGAACTCGATCTCCGAGTAGCCGATGTTCGCGAGTTCCTCGAAGACCGCGCGGAAGCCGAGGGAGCTGACCTTGTCGCGGACGGTGTACAGCTGGATGCCGATGCGGTTGACCGGCACGAGGCGCTTGCCGGCGCTGACGCTGGGGGCCGCGGCGCGGGCGCCCAGTCCGGTGGCGGCGGTGGCCGCCGGAGCGGCGGCGGCGCCGATGCCGACGGCGACCGACGAGGCGGCCAGTGCCTTCAGCAGCGTCCGGCGGCTCATCGGCTTCGCCGAGACCGTCGGGTGCGCGTGGTCGTGGTGGTGACTCATGACTCTCCTTTGAGGTGTGTCCGCCCGGGGGGCCCGGGTCGGCCGGGGGCGGGGGCCGCGTCGAGACGCGACCCCCGCCGGGTGTTACCGCGCGACGGTCAGTCCGGTGATCGCGCTGCTCTTGGCCACGCCGGTCGAACCGGTGTAGGCCGCCTGCACCTGATAGCTGCCGACGCTGCCGAGTTTCGGCAGAGTCACGCGGACGCTGCCATCGGCGCCGAGGGTGCCGGTGAGGGTGGCGACGACCGCGTTGTTGCGGCGCACCGTCACGGTCGCCTCGCCGGTGGGCGCGATGCCCGTCGAGGAGGTGACCTTCACCGTCGCGGTCGCGGCCACGGCGGGCTTGACCGGGTTGGGTGCGACCTCGAGCGCGGTCGTCGACCGGGCCTGCGAGACGGTCAGGCGACCGATGCCGGCCGAGCCGATGAACGTCTCGTCCGCCCCGTACGTGGCGCGCAGCGTGTGCGTGCCCACGGGCAGGTCGGCCGGGAGGGCGAAGACGACGTTGCCGTCCGCGTCCAGGGCCGCCCGGCCCAGCTCGCGCTCGCCGGCGGTCAGCACGACCTCGCCGGAGGGGACGCCGCCGTCGCCGCGGACCGAGACGGTCACGTCACCGGGGGCGCCGTAGGTGGCACGCGGCGAGGCGAGCGTCACGAGCGTCCGGCTCTCGACCGTCGGCTCGTTCGGAGCGTCGAGGTCGATGGTGAACGTCGCCGATCCGAGCTCCGACACGTTGCCGCCGGTGTCGGTGGCGCGGTAGCGGATGTCGTACGTGCCGTTCTCGGAGAACGTCACGCCGTACTGCTCGCCGGCGGCCAGGTTCGACCAGGTCGCGCCGTTGTCCCGCGAGTACTGGACGCTGGCGAGCGTTCCGTTGTCGGCGGCCTGCACCGAGAAGCGGACCGGCTCGTTGTACACGCCGCCGACGCCCGTGGGGGCGGCGGGGGCGAGGGTGTGCGCCACGGTCGGAGCCGTGACATCGCCGACGCCGTCGCCGACCATGGTCAGCGCGTCCAGGGCGAGCTCGTCGCCGGACGTGACGTACAGCGCACCGGTGCCCTCCGGGGCGTCGAAGGCGATCTCGACGTCCTGCCAGCCCTGGCCCGCCGGGATGGCGGCCGTGGCGAACGGCTCCGCGTCGGCCGCACCCCAGCGCAGCTGCACCTCTCCGGCGCCGTTGGCGCGGATGACCGCACCGTCGATGCCGGCGAAGCTCACCGGGTCGAAGGCCAGGAAGTCGCCCGCGCCGAGACCGCGGACGGCGTTGCCGCCCGAGGCCGTGGCATCCGCGTAGTTCACGACGCCCTGGCGACGGATCGCGTGCTCCGCCTGCTGCTCCTTCGGGTTGAGACGGAGGGTCGCCTCACCGGTCGCGGCGGGCAGGCCGTTCGCGCCCCGGTCCGTGTAGGTCACCACGACCGCGCCGTAGAGCAGGGCGCCGGGGCCGTGCTCGGGCGAGTTCGGGTCGGTGCGGAACACGCCGGTGCAGCCGGTGCCCGAGACCTCCGGGTGGGCGTGCTCGTCGTGGCCGAGGCCGTAGGTCCACGCCACGCGGGCGCAGTCGGTGGCGTCGCCGTCCTCGGCGTCCGAGGTGGTCACCTGGAACGGGATGGCCTGACCCCAGTCGAAGAACGCCCCGTTCTCGGGGAACGCGATCGTCACCTCGGGCGCCTGATTGCCGACCGAGATGGTGCGGGTGGTCAGGCCGAAGCGGCCGGCCGGGTCCGACACCCGCAGGCGGGCGGTGTAGTTGCCGATCTCGGTGTAGGTGTGCGACGCGGTCGCGCCGGTGGCGTCGAACGTGCCGTCGCCGTCGAAGTCCCACTGGTAGGTGACCTCGTCGCCGTCGGGGTCGACCGACGCCGTGGCGTCGAACTCCACGGTCAGCGGCGCCGTCGACGACGACATCGGCGTGGCGGTGAAGCTCGCCTGGGGAGACTTGTTCCCGGCGACGTAGTCGATCCGGTACAGGCCGGCGTCGGGGTTCGCGCGGAAGAAGCCGTCGCCGTAATCGAGCACGTACATCGAGCCGTCGGGGCCGATCTCCATGTCCATCGGGTTGTCGTGCGGCGGCTGGCCGTTGGCGGTGAGGGCGGCGTTGGGCAGGAAGTCCTCGATCGCGGTCACGTCGAAGGCATCCCAGT
>Ga0194110_10006790_pt1 | contig 13306 bp, 9 predicted proteins | sample TA2Kig1200mmetaG_FD_146192 | JGI IMG/M metagenome (GOLD analysis project Ga0194110, IMG submission 146192) | Freshwater microbial communities from Lake Tanganyika, Tanzania - TA2015032 Kigoma Deep Cast 1200m | ecosystem: Environmental > Aquatic > Freshwater > Lake | place: Tanzania: Lake... | reverse complement strand
TCGCGGGGGATGACGCCATTGGGCGAGAGGTCGGGGCGGAGGGGCTTGCTGAACGTCATCGCCCGCATCGCCACAAGGTTTGGCTCCTTGCGGTCGGTGTAGTACCAGAGCATCAGCGTGCACATCTTGTCGCTCTCGTCCTTGTTGAAGGACGACTTGTGGATGGGGTATCCGAGGGCGGGGTCGAGCGACATGAAGATCTGGCAGACATCGGCGTCCCAGGCGCGGTCGGGGTCCACGTTCGGGTCGTGGCGGTTCATCATCGGCGAGGGGTCGCGGACCACGCCGCTGATATAGAGCGCGTCGGCGTCGTACATGAGCGCGCAGCGGGCGCTCTGCATCTCGCTCGTCTCGGAGACCACGTACATGAAGATTTGGCCGGAGAGGTCCCAATCATCGAGCTTCCCATCAATCGCCACCTTGCCTGGGACGGGCACGGCGTAGACCTTCTTGTGCCGCCCGAGGCCGGTGTCGGCGAGGGCGGTGAGAGAGGCGGCGAGAAGGATGAGGCAGAGGGTTGACTTGAGGCGCATGGTGCTCTCCTGAGGATGGTGCCGGCACCGATAGGACCTATAGGTCCTATCGGGAAGGCGAAGGGGCATTGCTCGTGCCGACGGTCCTCCGTCGGGATGCAGTGTGTCGGACGCTCCGGCGTCCATCTTACCTCTAGGCGTGGGAAGATCAAGCGGGGAAGGCAGTGCGCTGCGCGGCCGCGGCGGCGGCGCTCGTCGCGGCGGCCCTCACGGCGGACGCGGGGCTGATCGGGTGGCAGGACCAGGTGAACGTGGGGACCGCGCCCGCGTTCGTGGAGACGAATATCTCAGGCGCGACGACGCGCGACATCGGCGCGCTGAGCGGCGACAAGACCTATGAGTTCATCGTGAACGCCCGCGACGCCGGGGCCAGCTCGCGCCTGACGGAGCGGTTGGCCGTCTCGCTGTTCGTGAGCTTCCCCTCCGATGCTACGCGAGCTGGCGTTCGTACACGCGGTAGCGCTTGTAGAGTCGGGGTTTGAAGGCGGCCTCGAGGGTGCGGACGGAGGCCAGGTTGTCCTCGGCCACCCAGGAGAGCTCGCCCCAGAAGAAGCCGCGGGCCTTCGTGTTGCGCAGGAACTGAAGGAACAGGACGGGTATGATGCCGAGGTTGCGGAAGTCGGGGTGGACGGCTGCGCCGAAGATGCGCATGGCATCGAGGCGCCGCCGCCCGAAGAGCAGGTGGAACCAGCCGAAGGGGAAGAGGCGGCCGTCCGCCTTCTGAAGCAGCGGGCCGATGTCGGGCAGGCCCATCGTGCAGCCGGCCAGCCGCGAGCCCACCTCCGCCATGATCACGCAGTCGGGCACGATGATCGGCTTCATCTCGCGGGCCGTATGGAGCAGTTCGGCCCTGGTGACCGGGACGAAGCCCCAGTTGCGCTCGCGGGCCGCGTTGAAGAGCTCGCCGAGCGCGAGCACCTCTTGCTCATAGCGGGACATGTCGAGGGTGCGGATGGCGACCTCGGGGTGGCGCCGACGCACAAGGCCATCAATGCGCTCGAGCCGCGCGCGGGCCTCGGTCCCTGGGGCGATCATGTCCTGGTCGAGGTAGTAGGCAAAGAGCTCCTTGTGCTTCACGTGGCCCGCCTGCTCGAGGAGCTCGGGGTAGTAGGGCGGATTGTAGGGCATCATGAGGGAGGGCGGGCGGCCGAAGCCCTCCACGAGCAGGCCGCACTCGGCGTTGATGGAGGGGTTGAACGGCCCGCGCATCTCGGCCATGCCGTGGGAGCGGAGGTCCTCGGCGGCCTGGGCGAGGAGGGCGCGGGCCACGTCGGGGTCTTCGTCGCTCTCGAAGAAGCCCCAGAAGCCCGCCTTGTCGCCGTGGCGCTCGTTGTGCAGGCGGTTGATCGTGGCGACGATGCGCCCGACGGGTTGCCCGTCGCGCCAGGCCAGGTAGAGCCGGCTCTCGGCGTGCTCGTAGAAGGGGTTGTGCTGCGGGTCCAGCGTGCGGTCCACGCTCGACACGAGCGGCGGCACCCAGTTCGGGTCGCCCGTGTAGATGGCCCACGGGAGGCGCAAGAAGAGCTTGCGTTCCCGGGCACCGGCCACCTGACGAACCTCGATGCTCACGCCCCGCCTCCTATCTCCTGGGGAAGTGTAGTCGAGGCGTGAGGGGTTGTCAAGCCGCACAGGCGCGAGGAGCACCGCCGCACTTGTGGGCAACCAATCAGTTCTGGTATCGTAGTCGTCCCTCGTCCTCGTCCTTCGTCCTCGATTCTCTCACCTTGATGCGGAGAAAGGGGCCGAGGACGAGGACGAGGGACGAGGACGATTGGAAGATGGCGATGGCTTCACGAGCCCTCTCCGGCTTTGGCGATACGGCCTTTACGCAGAACCGCACGGAGCCTCTGCACCGCTGGGTGCCCTGGATCGCGGGCTTCTCATCCTCGTTCGTCGGCAGCGTGCTGCAAGCAGCGAGCGACAGGAATCCCGCGAATGCCCTGGTCCTCGATCCGTTCGCGGGGGTGGGCACGACGCTCGTGGAGGCGATGGCGGGGGGCCACAACTCGCTGGGCTTCGAGATCAACCCGTACGCCGCTCTCGTCTGCCGCGCGAAGCTGGCCTGCTTGACGTACGACATTGACCAGCTCAGGCGCGCCTTGGGCATGTTCCGTGAGAGAATGGCGAACAGCGCCAGCCGTGAGCCGAGATCACAGCCACCACGCGAGTTCAAGAGCCGTGTGCCCTTCTTCAGCCCCGCGGTCGAGCGCAAGGTGCTGCACGCACTCGACTTCATCGCCGAACTGGACGAGGACTGGCTCCGTGACGTTTTCCGCGTGGCGCTCGGGTCGGTGATGGTGGGGTTCTCGAACTACTCCTATGAGCCTAGCCTGGGGAGGCGGGCCTCAGCAGGCAAGGACGACATCCAGGATGCCGATGTGGCGGGAGCCGTGGCGGGCAAGCTCGACGACATGCTGGCCGACATGGCTCAGGCGCAGCTTCGAGCCGCTTCGCTCGAGCATAGGCCCAACGCCAGGGTCCTCCCTGTCTCCTTCCTGACTCACCACGGGGAGGTCGGCGCGGGAAGCGTGCATTTCCTCATCACCTCCCCGCCCTACCTGAACAACTACCACTACGTCCGCAACACGCGTCCTCACCTCTTCTGGCTTGGGCTGGTCGAGAGGCGGTCGGAGCTCGCGGCGATGGAGCGGGCGAGCTTCGGCAAGTTCTGGCAGACCGTGCGGGACGGCCCTCGGATCGGGCTGGAGGCCAGGTGCGACGGCCTTGTGGAGGCCGTGGAGGAGCTGCGCCGCCGCAATCCCGAGAAGGGCGCGTATGGAGGGCCAGGCTGGGCGAACTACGCGGCCGCCTACTTCAACGACTGCCTGGCCTTCTGCCGCGCGGCCAGACGCGTGATGAAGCCGGGCGGCACCATGGTCGTGGTCATCGGCAACAACATCCTTCAGGGAGTTGAGTTCAAGACCGACCGGTATCTCGCCAGGATCGCAGAGAGTTGCGGCTTCGCGCTCGTCGGGCTTCACCCCGTCCGCACGAAGCGCACGGGCTCCAGCATCATCAACTCCTCGGTCCGCTCCGGCACTACGAAGGAGCGGGTCGAGCTCTACGAGACCGCGGTTGAGATGGTGGCAACATAGCGCATTCCCTGACGGCTTGTGGGCGCTTTGCGCGGGTGTCAGAGGAGGATGGAGGGATGAATGGATGGGTGGATGGGTGTCAGACAATCATCCATTCTTCCACCCATCCAATCATCCCCCCTGGTTGCGGCGAATGGCCCCATTCGGAAGCGTGTCTCACTTCGCCGCGGCCGCGGCGGCGCGTGAGCGGGCGAGCTCGTCGAACTCGGCGCGGGCGGATTCGAGGGACGTGACGAGGTGCTCGATGTCCGCGCGCTCGTGGAGGGCGGTGGGGATGACGCGGATGATGCCGTTGCCGCGCCGGACGGCCGGGTAGACGACGGCGGAGACCCAGACGTTGTGCTTGCGGCGGAGGATGTCGGCGCAGTGGAGGGCGGCGCTGTCGCCCAGGCGGATGGGGGTGATGGGGGTCTGGGTGCCGCCGACCTCGAAGCCGCGCTGGCGCAGGAGGTCCTGAAGGTAGCGGGCGTTGTCCCAGAGCTTCCTGCGGCGGTCGTGGGCGTTTGCGACGAGTTCGATGGACTTCATCGTGGCGGCGACGGTGCAGGCTGGGGCGGCCTTGGTGAAGAGGATGGTGGGGGCGAGGCAGCGGACGAAGAAGACGACCTCCTTTGGCCCTGCAACGAAGCCGCCGTAGGTGCCGAATGCCTTGGAGAAGGTGCCGGCGTGGAGGTCAATGCGGTGCTCGACGCCGAGCAGCTCGGCGGCGCCGCGGCCCCCCTCGCCGCACACGCCGTTGCCGTGGGCATCGTCCACGAACAGGCGTGCTCCGTAGCGCTCCTTCAGGTCGCATATCTCGCGCAGCGGCGCGATGTCCCCATTCATGCTGTAGACGCCGTCCACCACGATCATCTTCGCCTTCGTGGGGTCGCAACGCGTGAGCACGCGCTCGAGGTTCTCGGGGTCGTTGTGCTTGAAGTACTTGATCGTGGCGCCCGCGATGCGTGCGCCGCAGATGAGGCTGGCGTGGGCGAGCTGGTCCATGATCAGCACGTCGTGCGGGCGAGCGAGGCAGGCGACGGAGCCGAGCATGGCCCCCGCGCCCATCGTGAAGCTGAGGGCGGCCTCGGCGCGCTTGAACTCCGCGATGCGGCGCTCGAAGTCGATGTGGAGCTCCACGGTGCCGGTGAGGGGCCTCGCGCCCATCGGGGCGCTCACCCCGTGCCGCGCGGCATACTCGGCCGCCGCGGCGCGCACCTCGGGGTGGACGCTCATCCCCAGGTAGTCGTTGGTGGAGAACTGGAGCATGCGGCGGCCGTCCGCCTCGATCCACGGCCCGGCGTTCTCGAGGGGCGAGACGCCGAAGATGACGCGCTCGGCGACCGGCACGTCCTCCTGGAGCACGCTCCGCTGCTCCTCACGGAACCGCATGCACTTGTCGAAGATATCGGCCACTGCTACCGAATCCTCTCATGTCTCATGAGCCAGAGACCACGGACCCTGGCTGCGCCGGGCAGCCCCACGCGGCCAATATGATACAGATTAGGGCCGCGGAACGCAAAGCCGCTTGCAGGAAGGCCCGCGGGCGCTATCATGCTACGGCTGCGGGATGAATGGATGAGTGGATGGGTGGAGGGATGTCTGACATTCATCCACTCATCCACCCATCCAATCATCCTCTTCGCCGTTGGCCAATGCCTCCTCGAAGGGCGCATCATGGGCGTCGTGAAGTGGGTCATCCGCAAGGCCATCGAGCGCCGGCTGCGGCAGGTCGAGCGCTCGCTCCTGCGGCCGGCGGAGGTCCAGGAACGGTTGCTCCTGCGTCTTGTGCGGCGGGCGGCGGACACCGACTGGGGCCGAGCGCACTCCTACGCCCGCATCCGCTCGGCGCGCGACTTCCAGCAGGCCGTGCCCGTCTGCCGCTACGAGGACATGGCCCCCCTGTGGCACAGGGCCTTCGACGGCGCGCGCGACGTCTGCTGGCCCGGCCACATCCGCTTCTTCGCTCTCTCGTCGGGCACGACCTCGGAGACCTGCAAGGCGCTGCCCGTCTCGCGCCAGGCGATTCGCGCGAACTTCCGCTCGGGCATGACCCTCATCGGCCTGGTGGGGCGTCAGGTTCGTAGTGCGGGCTTTAGCCCGTATCCTTCGGCCGATGCCGACCTCCTTGCTGGCAAGACCCTCTACTTCGGCGGCTCGCCCAAGCTCACGCCGCGCGGCAAGTGCCTCCAGGGCGACGGCAGCGGCATCACGGCGCTCCACATCCCGCGTCTCGCCCGCCGCTACCGCCTGCCAGAGCTCGACGTGGCGAGCATCCCCGACTGGGACCAGAAGGTGGACGCGATGGCCCGCCGCTACCTTCGCAGTCCGATCAGTGTCCTCGTCGGCCTGCCGTCGTGGACCCTTCTGCTCTTCCGCCGCCTGATCGAGCTAGGCCGCGAGGAAATCGGGCGACAGGTGAGCTGCGTGGCGGACGTCTGGCCCGCCCTCCGCGCCTTCATCCACTTCGGCATGGCCTTCGAGCCATACCGCGAGCAGTTCCGCGAGCTCGTCGGACGCCCAATCGCTTACGTGGACACCTACTCCTCCTCCGAGGCCGGCATGACCGCCATCCAGGACGACCAGGCCGACCCCGGCATGCTGATGGAGGTGGACGTTGGCACCTTCTATGAGTTCGTGCCCTTCGGCGAGCTCGGTTCCCCGCGGCCCAGGCGCCTCACCCTCGACGAGGTCGAGGTCGGCCACGACTACGCGGTCCTCCTGAGCACCTGTTCGGGCATCTGGGCCTACGACGTTGGCGACCTCGTGCGCTTCACCTCGGCCAGCCCCCCGAAGCTCGTCGTCTCGGGCCGCACCCGCCTCACCCTCAACGCCCTCGGCGAACACGTCATCGTCGCCGAGCTAGACTCCGCCCTCACCGCCGCGTGCAAGGCCACGGGAGCCATCGTCCGCGAATACACCGTGTCCACCATCCTCCCCACCGCCTCGGAGCCCCGTGGCGCCCATCGGTGGCTCGTGGAGTTCGACGGCCCCCCGCCGCCCCCCGAGCGCTTCGCGGCCGCGCTGGACGCCCACCTCATCGAGAAGAACCTCGACTACAAGACCCACCGCGAGCACGACTACGCGATGCTTGCGCCCGAGCTCGTGGTTCTTGCCCCCGGCACGTTCTACGACTGGGCGCGAAGGCACGGCCAGCTCGGCGGCCAGCACAAAATCCCACGCGTCGCGCGCTCGCCCGAAATGGTGGGGGAACTGCGGGCAATCTCAAGAGAGGGCGGCAAGCCGGATGCGTGACCCGTGACGCGTGACCCGTGAGAGGAACAAGACCCGGCGCGTTGCTCTTGTCACGCGTCACGGGTCACGCGTCACGCATCTGCCTGAGCAACCCCTGCGTTGCATACCACTCCGCCGTCTCCAGCAGCCCCTGCACCAGCCCCATCTTTGGCCTATAGCCCAGCTCACGTTCCGCTTTCGCCCAGGAGCACGTCCAGCGCGGCTGAAGGGCGTCGCGGATTTTCCGCCGGCAGACGATCTGCGGCTTGCCGGTGAGGGTCCACTTCAGTTCGCCGAGCTCCCCGATGAGGCGAGCGAGGAGTGGCGGAAGCCGCAGGATGCGCACCCGCCGACCCAGGGCAGTGCCGAGGGCCTCGGCGATCTCACGCCAGGTGTGGGTGCCGCTGCCGATGAGATAGGTTTGCCCAATGGCTGCCTCCGCCCGCGCGGCGAGCCAGATGCCCTCCACAAGGTCGGCCACGTGGACGAGCGTCAACCGGTTAGCCGGGCTACCCACCACGGGCAGGATGCCCCAGCGCTGCGCCGTGCGGAAGAGTGAAGTGAAGTTCCTGTCGCGCTGGCCGTAGACCGCCGGCGGCCGGACGATCGTCACCGGCAGGCGGTCGCGGAAAGCGAGCACCGCTCTCTCCCCGGCCAGCTTGCTCGCTCCATAGCCGGGCAGGGGGTGCGGCTCCGCCGCCTCGTCGAGCGGGGCCTCGGTCGGCGCCGGCCCCACCGCCGCGAGGCTGCTCACGTAGACGAACCGCTTAAGGTTGGGATTCATCCGCGCCGCGGCCTCAATCAGACGCCGCGTCGTCTCCGCATTCGCCGCCATATACGCCGCCGCCGTCCGCTCACGCGTCACCCCCGCCACGTGGAGAACCCAGTCCACCTCGCCCAGCGGGAGTGCCTCTGGCTCCTCAAGCGAGCCGACGATTCTCTGGATGGGCAGCCTGTCCACCCACTCGAGGCGGCTCGTGGGGCGCACCAGGCAGACCGTCTCCACCCCCTCGCGGCAGAGCCGTTCGGCCAGATGGCTCCCCACGAAGCCCGTCGCGCCCGTGACCAGTGCTCGCATCTTGGGCCAGGCCTCCAACCACGCGGTTCGTGCTGCATAGTCAACCACGGAACCCCCCGCCGGTCAAGTGCAGGCGAGCGGCGGGGCCGAAGGGACCACAGGGACAACAAGGACCACAGGGACACCGAAGGAAGATGTCCCTGTTGTCCCTGTGGTCCTTGTGGTCCTTGCGGTCTTGACTTGGCTCTCGCAGCCTGCTACCATCGGCATGGGAACAGGGAGACCATCGCGATGCCGACTGGGATGCGCGGGACGAAGGACTTCTATCGTGAGCGCTTCGCGCTGGGCGAGCGCCTGGCCGTGCGCCTGGCCGCGCTCCTGGCCCACAAGGTGGACCTCACGGCCGCGGCTATCGAGTGTCTGCGCGAGTCGGCGCCGCTCCAACACGTGCTCCTGCACCCACAATTGCTGGACAAGGCCAGCGAGCTGACGACGGGGGCCCTCCGCTCGCTCACGCTCCCGGGCGAGGAGCTGCCCGCCGACTTCGTTGTGGCCGAGGCGAAGGGCTGGAAGACCATCGCCCTGGCCGAAGAGCTCCTGGCCGAGCAAGCCGAGGGCCAGCCGCAGGAGGCCCAACTGCCCGCCCTGGTCCCCAAGGGCGAAGTCCTCCACCCAGGCGAAATCCAGGAGCTTTTCACCCGCCGCGACATTGCGGAGCTCGAGCTCGTGCTCCGCACGAGCGCGGACCCGAAGGAGAAGGTGACGGCGCTCCGCCGCTTGGCGCTCTCGCCCGCGGGCGAACGCGAGAAGATGGCGCTCTTCGCCACGGCGCTGATGGACCGCGAGGCGGAGGTCCGCTCCGAGGCGGCACAGGCCCTCACGGTGCTCGGCCTGGCCCCCGAGGTGGCCGAGGACGCCCGCTTCCTGGCCGAGGGCAACGAACGCCAGAAACACTCGGCGGCCCAGCGCATCGGCCGGCGCTTCTCGCAATGTAGGCGGGGCGTCTCTGCCCCGCGTGACGAGGAGCTCGGCGTCCTCCTGCGCATCGTGGCCGGCACGCTCCGCTACGAGCCATCGGTCGAGGTCCGCCGCCTCCTCATCCGCGCGGTCGAGGGCGCCTGCCGAGCCGTGGCACACGACCCGCAGAGCTGCCGCGACCTCGTCCACGTCCTACTCGGCCAACTGCGCGACGCCGCCGAGCTCCTCGGCCCCGAGGTGCGCAGGGTCCTCCTCGTCCTCGGCGAGTGCAATCCCAGCGATGTCTACTGCGTGGTCCAGGCCGAACTGGCATCCCTTGCGGACCCGCGCGCCCGGCGGCCCCTTGTGGCCGCAGCGGTCGAGTTCGCATCTTCCCAGGAGCAGCGCGACGAGGCGATGGGCCAGGCCCTCGACGAGTTCGCCGCGAGCCCCGACCCCGCGGTGGAGTGCCTGCCGCTCATCAACGCGCTCGCACGGCTGGGCGAGGCCGTGGTGCCGCGCGTGGCCGAGCGGCTCCTGGCCGCGCCCGAGGCCGCGCAGGAGGCGATGGTGCGGCTCCTCGACGTCGTGGCGTCGCGCGAGGAGACCTCGCGGGCGGCAAGGGCGAGGGTCGGCCGCATCTTCCTCGAAGCCCTTCAGCGCGCGCAGCGCGCCGCTAGGCTGGCGGTGATCAACAGCCCGGCGACGGCCAACCCCGCCATCCCCGCGGCCACGCGCCGCGGCCTGGCCGCAGAGCTCCTCGCCACGCTCCAGGAATACGCCAGCCCGGGGATCCTGGCCGCCATCGAGGCGCTCGTGGCCAAGCTGGGCGCGCCCGCGCTCCCGCCCCTCCTCGAACTGTTGGCGAACGGAGAGCGGCCGGCGTCCCGCGTCGCTGCCGCCCGCACGCTCGGCGAGCTGGCCTCGCGCCTCGACGCCCGCGACGCGAAGGCCGTGGCAGGGGCCGTGGGCGTCGTCCTCGCGCAACTCGACGGCAGGTTCCCCGACCGCCGGGTCCTCGCCCGGACCCTCGGCCAGATGTGCTCAGGCGTCGCCGCAGACAAGGCGACCGTCGAGCGCGCCGCCGACAGGCTCCGCTCCCTCATCCTCGACAAGTCGCTCTCCCACGCGGCCCTCGACGGGCTGGGCCGCCTCTGCCTCAGCCCGCGGGCCGCGCCCACCCTCAAGGTGGAACTCCTCGACTTCCTGGGCAGGCTCCTGGGCCGCGAGCTGCCCGAGATCACGGTAGCCGCAACCGTCCCGGTTGCGGTCGGCAAGCGGGACGCTTGCCGCTACAAGGACGAACTGGTCTACGCCCTCGGCGAGGAGGTGGCCGCCTACACCGAGCTCGTGCCCGGCATCCTCACGGGCCTGCGGAACATCGCCCTCTCCTCGCGCGGGGTCGTCCGCCAACAGGCCCTCGGGCACCTTGTGCGCGCCTGGCGCCGCATCGCCCAGGGCGAACTCCAACTCGGCCCCGGCAACACCGACCTCCTCCTGGGCGCACTCCACGCCCTCGGCACGCTGTGCGACATCGAGCCTGCCCAGCGCGAGGCCATCGCCGACGCCGTGGCCCTCCGCCGCGACTACCTTCCCACCTATCGCGTCCACGCCGAGATACTCATCGCCGCGGGCCAGGCAGCCGCCGGGCGCGCAGCCTCCCTCGCCGAGGAGCTCCTCAAACGCGAGGCGACCGACCGGCAGCTCACCCCCACAGAGCACGGCATTCTGCTCGACGCCCTCGTGCGGCTGGCGGCATCGGACGCCTTGGGGCGTGCCGCAGGCCGCCTCCGCGAGCGCATCGTGGGCGCGGTGGCCGACGCCTTCAAGCGCGAGGTCGAGCGTGCCGCCGACCTCGTGGCCCGCCTGGCCGAATCGCCCGCCATCCCCGAAAGGCTCAAGAAACGCCTCCCCTCAACAGGTTGAAAGGAGAACGCATGGGTTCGTCCGAACATTATCCAGAGCAGGGCGAGGGCCGCCGCGAGTTCCTCAAGCAGGTCGGCGCCGCCGCAGTCGCCGGCGCCGTGCTGGCCAGGGAGGGCGAGGCTCCCGCCGAGCCGTCCGCTGAGCAGCCCAGGATGCCCATGCTCAAGCTCGGCCCCCACACCCTCTCCCGCCTCATCGTCGGCTCAAACTGCTTCAACGCCGGCTCGCACCTCTCCGCCTTCGTGAACCACGAGATGAAGCTCTTCTTCACCCCCGACCGCATCCTGAAGACCCTCCGCCGATGCCAGGAGGTGGGCATCAACGCCTGGCAGAGCGGCTGCGGAAACCTCCCCCTCTACCGCCGTCTCCTCGACGAGGGCGGCACGATGCACTTCCTCTCCATCGAGTGCGACAACCCCGCGGTGATCGAGACCCTCAAGGCCGGCGGCTGCATCGGCATCGCCCACCACGGCGAGCGCACCGACTCGCTCTTCAAGAACAAGCGCCTCGATTACGCCCACGACTACCTCAAGCGCATCCGCGACGCCGGCCTCCAGGTCGGCGTCTCCACCCACATGCCCGACGTGGTGGACTACGTGGAATCGAAGGGCTGGGACCTCGATTACTACATGACCTGCGTCTACGAGCGCCACCGCAGCGCCGAGGCCCTGAAAAAACTCCTCGGCTACACCCCCATCCCCATCGGCGAGGTCTATCTGCGCGAGGACCCGCCGCGCATGTACAAGGCCATGCAGTCCACCAAGCGCCCCTGCCTCGCCTTCAAGATACTGGCGGCGGGGCGGCTTTGCGACCACCCGGGGATGGTGGACATGGCCTTCCGCGAGACCTTTGCGGGCATCAAGCCCACGGATGGCGCCATCGTGGGCATCTACGACCGCTACAGCGACCAGCCGGCCGAATGCGCCGAACTCGTCCGCCGCTACGGCACGCCCAAGGCCTGATCGCACCGCCATCTGTCCTATCTGTCCTATCCGTCCTATCGGTCCTATGCTCGCGTTGGGCAATCTCGTGACCGTTGCCCATTCAAGATGATCACCAAGATGATCACCTTCGCCCTGGCAATGCGTCGGCGCGAGCGTGGAGATGGGTTGATGGGCGCAGACGGGTCTAAGGGGAAGGCGAAGCCGTGGCTGAGGCGGCACCGGCGGCTGGCAATCGCGGTGGGGGCGGCGGCCGCGCTCCTCGCCGCGTTCTTCGCCTACGGCTACTGGGAGGCGGGCCAGCTCGAGCTGGAAGAGCTGGAGCTGGCCTTCGACGGCCTGCCGCCCGCCTTCGACGGGCTGCGGGTGCTTCACCTGAGCGACATCCATACGAATGGCTTCGGGCGGGTGGAGCGGCGGCTGCGCCGCATCCTGGAGCAGACCCCCGCCGACCTCCTGGTGGCCACGGGCGACTTCAAGGCACACGAGTCCACCGACGACGAGCGGGCGCTCGCCTGCCTCGACCGCATCTTCGAGGGGCTGTCGTACCCCTGGGGCATGGCCGCCGTGGTGGGCAACCACGACACGCTCCCCTTCTTCCTCGGCCTGGCCGAGCGCGGGCGCTTCACCTGCCTGCTCCGCAACTCGCTCCTCCTCGAGTGGCAGGGGCAGCGCCTCGCGCTCCTGGGCGTGGCCACCATGCGGCCCAACGACGGCATCCGGGGCGACCACGAGATAGACGAGGCGACCTGGCCGGGCAACGTGGCTCGGCGCGCCGCGCCCCTCGGGCTCCTGCCCGACGACGCGCCCGGGCCGCGCACCTGCGACGCCGCGAACCGCGGCGACGCCTTTCGCATCCTGCTCGCGCACGTGCCGGACTTCATCGTGAGCGCCAGGAAGGCTGGGGTTGACCTCGTGCTCGCGGGCGACAACCACGGGGGGCAGGTGCGCCTCCCCTTCGGGACATCGCTACTCATTAAGTCCCGCGTCGCGCGCCGCTACGTCAGCGGCCACTTTGTCGAGGACGGCACCCAGATGTTCGTGAGCCGGGGCATTGGCACGCTCTACCTGCCGATTCGCTTTCGCGCGAGGCCAGAGGTCACGCTGCTCCGCCTGAGGCGGCGCCCGGCCGCATAGGACCTATAGGTCTTAAGGCGGCCCGTGGCCGCAACCAAAGAGGATGATTGGATGTATGGATGAATGGATGAATGGATGATTGTCTGACATTCATCCACCCATCCATTCATCCATCCATCCTCGCCAACATGTGCGCAAGACGCGCACGAGTCACGGCGGAAGGTTCTATGGGGGGGCCAAGAGCATGGCCCCTAGTTCTGGTATTGCTCTTCGGCTCCGAAGCTCCGAACGGAGCGTACTATATCAGCCCAGGGCGAAGCCCTGGGAAAAGGGATGGGCCAGATCCAGCCCTGTAGGGGCGTCCTAGCCGCTGTGGGCAGGGCGAGGCGCCGGGGCCACATAGTACGCCCTGTCAGGGCTGACCTTGCCGGCCGCCCCTTCCCAGGGCTTCGCCCTGATCTTTGCCCACATCTCGGGGCCTTGTAGCCCGCCGACGCGGGCGACCCAGCCGTAGCCCAGGGCGACCGAAGGGAGCCCTGGGATCGC
>Ga0194110_10006787_pt1 | contig 13309 bp, 9 predicted proteins | sample TA2Kig1200mmetaG_FD_146192 | JGI IMG/M metagenome (GOLD analysis project Ga0194110, IMG submission 146192) | Freshwater microbial communities from Lake Tanganyika, Tanzania - TA2015032 Kigoma Deep Cast 1200m | ecosystem: Environmental > Aquatic > Freshwater > Lake | place: Tanzania: Lake... | reverse complement strand
TCGGCCGCTCCGCCCCAGACGAGTTGGTCGTCGCCCGCACCGCCATCGATGCTGTCATTTCCGCTTTGCCCGTTAAGCGAGTCGTTGCCATCGCCACCGAAAATTGTGTCGTTGCCGGCACCGCCGAAGACCGTGTCAGCTCCGGCTCCACCATCGATTGAGTCATGTCCTGCACCTCCATTGAGGAGGTCATTGACAGTTCCACCCAACAGCGTGTCGTTGCCATCGTTACCCGACAACGTATCTCCCAAGATATCGACACTGGCGACCGTGACTGTCACCGTGGCGGAATTGCTGACCGCACCTTGGTCGTCCGCGATGGTGTACGTGAACGTGTCCGTTCCGCTGAATCCGGAATTGGGTGTGTAGGTGATCAATCCATTTCCCAGGCTGACTGCCGTTCCATTGGCTGGTGCCGAGGCAATTTGAATGCTCGAATAAACCACCGTTCCGTCGGCATCGGTGTCGTTCGACACGACATCGATCGACACCGGATTCAGCGTGTTCGTGCTGCCAGAATCGGGTACGGCCACTGGCGACTGGTTTGGCGGCACGATACTCGCGGGGATTCCTGATCCAAAGATCGTGTGTGTCGTGTAAATCGCCGTTCCCGCCGCGGGAATGCTGAAGACATTGCGCAGTCCCAACGTCACGTCATAGGCGATGTCGATCGACCCATCGCTGTTTGTGTCATTGAAGATGCGATCTTGCAGTGCCACTCCGTTCTGGAGGTTCTGGCTGAGAACCGGGAATTCGTCGATCTCGAACCGGTTGGTGACTGGGATTGAACCATGTTTCGAGGTAATTCCGACAAACGTCGTTGAAGCTGCAGTTCCACCGTTGTCGGTTTCAAACAGAATCTCGTCGCCCCCCGCAGTGACGAGGCGCCCACCTCCATCTAACAAGGTTCCATCGAATCGCAGGTCACCGTCGTAGTACCGGGCGAGTTCAAAGTCCGCGTTCGCCGCCGCAGTGTTCGTAATGCGATAGGACTGAGTCAGCAAAGAGCCGGTGATGATGCCGTTGATGTCCAGAGTCGGCGACACGGTCTGTGTCAGGGCAAAAGTCAAAGTTCCGATATCGAAAGTCGAATTGGCTTCAGTCGTTCCATTCAGCCGAATCGTGGAGATGTTGACTGCGGCGGCCGTCAATGTTTGCCGTGCTCCACTGCCGCCGTTGACCCCTTGTCGGAAGAAGACGGTCGATCGAAATGTGGCGTCCGCCGGCGCGATGGGTCCAATCGGGTCATAAGTGCTGGAACTGAATTCTCCGACGGCGTTTACCGGTTGGGTTAAACTGCCATTCCCGGCACCTTGCTGGAGCGTGATGTCGCGAACTCCGGTATCTGCGCCTAACCCGCTATCTGTGGCGTCGGGAAAAGTGCCTCCACTGACGGTAGGAGGCGGCGGCGGAGGCGGTGGAGGTGGTGGTGGTAGTGGCGGTGCGACTTGCGTCGAAAACGTGCTGGCCACTAGGTCGTTACCGACTCCGCCAGTCAACGTATCTGCTCCGCGTCCACCGACGATTGTGTCATTTCCCGCTTGGCCGTTTATGGAATCGTTGCCAACTTGAGTGCTGTTCGCATCCGGTCCATCACCCAATAGACTGTCGTTGCCCACACCGCCGAGGATGGTATCACCGCCGTCACCGCCAAGAATTGTGTCGTTTCCGTCTCCGCCAGAGATGGTGTCATTGCCGTCGCCGCCTTGGATGGCGTCATTGCCATTTCCGCCGTCGATAGAGTCGTTGCCAATCTCGCCATTGATCGTGTCGTTGCCAGCTTGAGCGTTGATCACGTCGTTGCCTTCGCCCCCCAGCAGCGAGTCCTGACCGGCTCCCCCGAGGAGCGTGTCGTTGCCGATGTTTCCGTTGACGGTGTCGTTGCCGCCGTCGCCGTTGAGGGTGTCGTCGCCGAGGCCGCCGTCGATGTTGTCAGCTCCGTTGCCACCATAGACGCTGTCGGCGTCGTCGCCGGCGTTCAACGAGTCCGCACCATCGCCACCGTTGAGCGTGTCGAGACCGACTCCTCCGTTGATCGTGTCCGCTCCGTTGCCCCCCAGTAAGTTGTCGTTGCCGATGCCGCCGTTGAGGGCGTCGGCACCATCGCCCCCCAGCAGCGTGTCGTTCGCGATGCCGCCGTTGATCACGTCGTTACCGTCACCTCCGAGAAGCGACACTGCAATGTCCGAACCAGTCGCGTCAATCAGATCATTCGAATCTCCCGCCTCGACGTTGATCGCCAGTGACGCGCTGAAGCCGTTCGCCGTCGTCACACCATTCAGCGAGACGCGATTCGTCGCATCACTGCCGAAGATGTCGATGCGAGCCAGTAAGCCCGGAGCGACTGTCGGCTGGCCCACAAGCGCGATCTGAGCACCGCCATTCTGGCCAACCTGAATCAGGACGTTGCCTCCACTGACGCTGACCGAGACGTCGTCGGGACCGTCGCAGAGGATCGTCAGATCTTGCAGCGCCGGATTGAACGCATTCGTGATTAGCAACGCGGAGACCGTCGGCAAACAGCGGTCTTCACAACGTTCGACCGGATGGCTCACGTGAGAAACGAGGCGACGTCGTGATAATCCAGCCATCCGTTGGCGCAGTTTCTCTGTCCAATATGCAAAGCGCACGGCAACACTCCTTCGGAAAAAGACAAGCCGATCCTGGTCGCGAGTCTTCCGAATTCGTCCCCTACGATTTCTCGCAGGCGGTCGGGACGCATCCGACACGACTCCGGCTTTACAAGGCGGGCTGAAAGAGACCGTCGCTCGAAATGCGAAGTGATCCCCCAACTCGATTTCACAGCACAGCCCTCACAAGCGCTGGTTGCGGTCCAACCGGGTTCGCGAGAACTGAGTGCATTCTCGGATCGACCGGCTCAACACTCAGACTGATGAATTACGGATCGTTCCGCACGATTCTCACAGACGTCGCGGCAGACATGCTGAATCTTCGCGAGACGCGGATCGCACGCGAAATGCCGGTTCTGCGCGAAGTGCCGGTCGCTCGCAAAACAACGGTCAAACGCAAAGCGCGGAACAGACAAAAGACTCCGATTGCTTAAATCGTGCCGAAGATACCGGTTGTAGGAGGGGCACTCTTGCCCGTCCTGAGTCCCGCCGCGAAGCGGACGGGCAAGAGCGACCATCCTACGAGCGCAACTCGACAATCATGTCCCGCGTCGCCGTGGCGACCGCTTCTTCCCAGCGATCCGAGCCGAACTGACTGCGGTAAGGCTCGCGAGTGTGAGCGAAGTTGATCGCTCGCGAACTGTTGATCAAGGCACCCATCCCGTCCGCTCGGAACGCGACCTGCACGTCCGCGGCGCTGCCTCCCTGAGCACCGTAGCCCGGCACGAGCAGCGGCACATGCGGCATCACTTCGCGCAGTTCGGCCAGCTCAGCCGGGTAGGTCGCTCCGACCACCGCACCGACGCAGCCAAAGTCATCGCCCGGGCCTCCCGATCGGCACAACGTCGAGACCGACAACTCTTCGACGATCCGCGCGACGTGCCGATAAACCGGCGTGCCATCGGTCACGCGATCCTGCAACGTTCCCGCTCCGGGATTGCTGGTGCGAACCAGGACGTACAAGCCCGCACCTCGTTCGACCGCGACCTTTACAAACGGTTCGAGCGTGTCGCGGCCAAGGTACGGATTCACGGTCAAAGCATCCGCTGCCCAAGCTGCCGCGTTGGGATCGGCTCCGGCCAAATAGCCGCGAGCGTACGCTTCGGCCGTCGAGCCAATGTCGCCTCGCTTCGCATCGCAGATCACGATCAACCCTGCTCGCCGAGCGTGCTGCATGACATTCGCCAGAGCGACGCAACCATCAGGGCCAAGCTCCTCAAAAAATGCCGCCTGCGGCTTCACGGCCGGGACCAATGGAGCGACGACGTCAATGATCCGGCAACAGAATTCTTCAAACGCGGTCGCCTGGATCGCTCGCTCGGAAGTCGCTCGCTGTTTGGCGGCAGCGATCACGTTCGGAGGAAGCTGATCGAATCGCGGGTCGAGTCCCACCAACGCGGCAGTTCGGGTTCGTCGCACGGCCGCGTGCAATCGTTCAATGTAGTGTGTCATGGTCGCGGGAGTGTAAAGCGATTGACTTCAGCGCGGCAGCTCTGACCAGCGAGTTTCGTCATCATCTTCGGGGGTTGCGGGATCCACTCGCAGCATGGCGTCCTCGCCGTCGGTATCGAGCACTCGCAGCACACTGCTCCCGAGCCGGAGCGCTTCGCCGATATCCAGCCAAACCTCAACCAATGGAGCTTGATCGGATGTCGCATCAGAAAGCGGATCATTGGTCAGCATGAGTCACTTTCTTGTGGTTGCGCCTCCGACGACAATCGCCCTGCGATAATTCGCAGCGAGTCGCCTTCGAGGACGAGAGAGGGCGGACTATAGTCCTGCGTCTTGTTCACGATCAAACGTTGATTTCCTTCTCGAATGTAATTCGCACAATGCCGCCACTTCGCTTGCAGCCGTTGTTCAAACAGCGCCCGTGGGGCGGCCGGCGACTGGCTCAGCAGTGGCGCAAGCCGGATCCCAACACGATCGGTTGGGCTGAGAGCTGGGAGGTCGTCGATCTCGGCGACGATCAAAGCCGCGTCCTCGGCGGCCCGTTTGATGGACGATCTCTGCACGACTTGGTCTGCGAGCATCCCGATGAACTGCTCGGCAGGCACGCGGGCTGCGAACAATTCCCGCTGCTGTTCAAGTTTCTCGATGCCGCACAGACATTGTCTGTCCAAGTTCACCCGAACGATGCTCAGACAGAAACCCTCACCCCGAGGCCGCACGGCAAATCCGAAGCGTGGGTGATTCTCGCGGCTGAGCCGAATTGCCGCCTGTTTGTCGGCCTCAAAGCGGAAGTCGACCGAGCATTGCTCAAACGGCACCTTGTGGCCGGGACTGTCGAACAGTGTCTGCACTCGATCCCCGCGCAGGTCGGTGACGTGATCTCAATTCCGGCCGGAACGGTTCACTCCATCGGAGCCGGCATCGCCCTCGCCGAGATTCAGCAGCCCAGCGACGTGACCTATCGGCTATTTGATTGGAACCGCCGCGATGCTCACAACCGCTTGCGCGCGCTGCATGTCGAACAAGCCTTGCAGTGCATCGACTTCAACTGTGGTCCCGTCGCACCACTGGCACCTCGCAAACTGGACGCCTCCAACGGACTCAGTGAGGAGTTGATCCGAACAGAGCATTTCGATTGGCGTCGTCACACGCTGACGGCAAATCGGTTTCAATTGCCAGTCGAAAACCGCTGCTGCATCCTGTCGCTGATCGACGGTCACGCACAAATCGTCTCCTCCACGGGACGAGAACCGCTGGCCGCCGGTGAGTCGCTGGTGATTCCGGCAGCCTGCGGCCCGGTTGTCATCGAGCCGACGCCCGGCGCTGTATTGCTGGAGACACTGCCTGCGTGAACTTGGCAAACTGGCCGTTTTCTCCAAAATGGACGATGGTAAAATTTGACGAATCTTCGATGAAAACCGAAGATTCCTCTTTTCAGATGCCGAAAAGAACTGTAATTTCCCGACCCTTTTCGCGGATCTGGTGGTTGAAGGTCAGACTGAACTTCGAACATCGGCCGCGGAACCCACCCGAGTTGCTCACCAGGATTGATTCAGGCGCATTGACGAGAGCTGATCATGGTTGCGGTGATTTTCTTACCAATCAATCAGTTTGAGATGCTCCTGAGCTAGCGTCTCGCCCGCCACTCTTTCGCCCGTTCCTGGTTTCTTCGCAGAGTCTCCTGGGCCAACAGAGTTGGCCAAGTCGAGATGCCTTTCCCGGCTACACCGCGAGATTGATCTCGCAGTGCCTGCCAAGTTCCCAACGACAATCAGTTTGTTTCTGAGGTCAAGAAGCCCCGACGGCCTCGCGACTCATGGTGTTTTTACAGCCTCATGGCCACTGGACGTTCCGGCGGCCAACCCAAGAATAACCCAGTTTGAAAGGCTCCCAACCTCAGGGTGACGCTCCATGCTCGACCTTACAAAAGTCCGCAACATCGGCATCTCGGCCCACATCGATTCCGGCAAGACCACCTTGTCTGAGCGAATTCTGTTTTACTCCGGCCGCATTCATGCGATGCACGAAGTCAAAGGCCGTGACGGTGGAGCCACGATGGACCACATGGAACTCGAACGCGAAAAGGGGATCACGATCACCGCCGCCGCGACTCAGGTGGAATGGAGTGACTACACGATCAACCTGATCGACACGCCGGGCCACGTCGACTTCACCGTCGAAGTCGAACGCTCGTTGCGAGTGCTCGATGGAGCCGTGCTGGTGCTGTGCGCCGTCGGCGGCGTGCAGAGCCAATCGCTGACCGTCGATCGTCAAATGAAGCGATACCGCATTCCGCGCATTGCGTTCATCAATAAGATGGACCGTATCGGTGCAAATCCGTTCAAAGTGACGCAGCAAATCAAAGACAAGCTGCACGTCACGCCGGTCCCGATTCAGCTTCCGATGGGAGCCGAGTCGGACTTCGCCGGAGTCATCGACCTCATCACGATGCAGGCGGTGTACTTTGATGGCGAAGATGGCGAGACCGTTCGTCGAGAAGCGATTCCCGAAGGCTACGCCGAGCAAGCCTCAACCGCGCGGCAAGAGATGCTCGAAGCGCTCTCGATGTTCGATGACAGCTTGATGGAAGCGCTGCTCGAAGAGCGAGAGATTCCGGTCGATCAAATTCGAATGCTGATCCGCGAAGCGACCCTTTCGCAAGAGATCACGCCCGTCATGATGGGCACCGCCTATCGCAACAAAGGTGTGCAAGAACTGCTCGACGCAGTGACGTACTACCTGCCCAGCCCGCTGGACCGCACCGTCACCGTGACGAACATCGACCACAAAAAGGTCGAAGGCGAACCCGAAGACGCCGCCAAGGTCACGCTCACGAAAAACCCGAAAGACCCGCTGGTCTGTATGGCGTTCAAAACCGTCGTCGAACAATTCGGCCAGTTGACCTTCATGCGGATTTACCAGGGCAGCATGGTCAAGGGCGAAAGCTATACGAACACCCGAACGGGCAAACGACAACGCTTCGGCCGCATCGTCCGCATGCACGCCAACAATCGCGAAGACATCGACATTGCGGGCCCCGGCGACATCGTTGCCGCCGTCGGTGTTGAGTGTGCATCGGGTGACACCTACTGCGGCGAGCCAGTCAACTACGCGCTCGAAAGCATCTGGGTTCCAGAGCCGGTCATCCGGCTATCGATCGAAGCGGCCGAGCGTGACGGTGCCGATAAGTTGTCGAAGGCTCTGGAACGCTTCCGTCGCGAAGACCCGACCTTCCACGTTGAGTCCGACCCGGAAACCGGCGAGACGCTGATCGCCGGCATGGGACAGTTGCATCTCGAAATCTACACCGAACGCATCAAGCGCGAGTACAAGGTCGAGTGCATCGTCGGTGAGCCGAAGGTGGCCTACAAAGAGACGCCGACGGTCCCTGTCGAATTCAACTATAAGCATAAGAAACAATCCGGTGGATCAGGCCAGTACGCTCACGTCGTCGGCAAGATGACCCCGCTGCCAGAAGGTTCTGAGCAGCCATATGTCTTCCTGAACGAGGTCACGCAAGGACGTATCCCCAAGGAATACATCAAGCCGGTCGATGACGGCATGCAGCTCTCGCTGGTCAAAGGACCGCTCTGCGAATGCGAAGTGGTCGGCGTGCAAATCCAATTGCAGGACGGCAGCTACCACGATGTCGACTCGTCCGAAATGGCGTTCCGCATCTGCGGCCAAGGGGCCATGCGTGAAATCCTGAAGGACGCGAAACTCGGACTGCTCGAACCAATCATGAAACTGGAAGTCGAAGTCCCGGAAGAATATCAAGGAGGCGTCTGCGGTCACTTGAGCAGCAAGCGCGGACTCATCACCGAGACCGCAACCAACATGGGCATCGGCATCATCAATGCCGAGGTTCCACTCGCCGAGATGTTTGACTACGCCAACGAACTCCGTTCGATGACGCAGGGCAAGGGTGGATTCACGATGGAATTCTGCAAATACAAGTTGCTCCCACGCAGCCTGCAGGAAGAAGTCGTCGAAAAACGCCGAGCCGACAAAGACCCAAAGAAGGCTAAGCAACTGGCCGGAGCAAAGTAGTCGGTCAGTTCCGCAGTGAACGCAAAAAAGCCCGGCGATCCGCAAGGATTGTCGGGCTTTTGTTTTCTCTGGACTTTCGACTATTTCAGCAGGTCTTCGGGTTTCACCCCTTTCGCGAAGCCGCCGAATTTGAATCGCATCGGCTTGAAGTCACCGACGAGATCAACCTTCGACTTCTCCGGGATTTTTCCTTCCATCGACAGGCACCAGTAACTCGCGTTAACGATCAATCGGCGAGTTCCCTCCCAGAGCAGGTCTTCGGAAGCTCCCATCGTGGTCGTGAAGACGCGAGCGACTTTGCCGCTCTCGCTCTTGTACGTCTTGGTCCAGGCGACCGGCATCATCGGGTCGTTCTTCTTCCCTTCCACCGGCTTGCTGTCGTCTTTCAGAGTCTCGGTGACTTGGCCGAGCACCAGGGGTTGGCTGTCTCCCGGCAGAGGCAGACGCACACCGTACACATCCGTCGTGCCGAAGATGTCGCCGTCTTTAAGGCCTCGCAGAATCGGATGCGAAGCTCGATCCTTCATTAAGATGCCGCGAGTGCCCTCGACCGCGTGGTGTCCGTGATGGCTGATCCACGTCTCACCCAGCACCTGCCGGCCAAAGCCTTGTTCGTATTCTTTGCCGCCGTAGGTCCAGCCGTACTTCTCGAACTTGCGGCCTTTCGGAATATTGAAAGCGTGCGTCGATGTTCGCAGGCCGATCACCGGCTTGCCCGCTTCGATGTAATCGACGAACGGCTGCATCTGCTCATCCGGCAGATTACGGAAACGCAGTCCCAGAATTGCCAAGTCTGCCGACTTGAGTGCCTCGGTCCCCGGAATGTTGGTCTGATGATCCGGCTTGATCGAGCCATCCGCAGGATCAATCGGAAACAGCACAGTGCACTTGAAACCGTGATGCTTGGAGAGAATCTTCGCCAACTGCGGCAGCGCCTCTTCCGAGCGGTACTCGTCATCGCCGCTGATGAGCACGATGTGCTTTCCCTTGCCCGGCCCGTCGCCTCCCTCGAACACAATCCAAGGGTCGGCGGCCTTCGCGGCCGAAGCGATCAAACCGAACCCGAAACCAATAACCAGCACGCACAGAGTCAATCGAATCTTCACGGTCAAACCTTTCGAGTGGTGAATCGTGGAAGTCCTCCCGGCGAACATCGTTTCAAGCTGACGCCGTGCAAGCAAGGGACGCGATACATTCCCTCTGTGCCTTTGTGGTTGATTTATTTTTGAACCACACAGGCACGAAGCCACAAAGGGAAATCATCGGGATCAGTAATCTCGCACCGCTCCATCCGGCAGCGTCGGCTTCGGCCATTTGAAGACTCGTTTCGGGTCGGCGTTGATCCTCTCAAACATGGACTCATCGACAGTCACGCCGAGGCCGAAGCCTTGGGGCAGGGTCGCGTAGCCGTCTTTGTCTTGGTCCCAGCTTTTGCGAGCGACTCCGGCGGGCATCAGGTGGCCGTCGAGGTAGCCTTCGTGGATCAAGAGAAATGGAACCGCGAACGCCGCGTGGATGCTGGCGGACAGACCCAGTTCCGAGCAGGTGCAGTGCGGGGCCAGCGGGACGAAGTACGCCTCGGCGAGCGTCGCGATCTTTTTCATCTGCGTGATGCCGCCGGTGTGAGCGCAGTCGGGTTGCAGGATGTCGATGCAACGCTCGTGCAGGTACGGCAGCATTTCCCAGATCGTGCGATCGCGCTCGCCGGTGGCCATCGGGATTTTGATGTGCTGCTTCAGGCGCTTGAAGACTTCGATGTTGCCGGGGACGGCGACCTCTTCCAGAAACAGGATGTCATACGGCTCGATGGCGTTCGCGAATTGAATCAGCATCGCGGGCGGGATCGCGCAGTGCGCGTCGAACATGATCGTGTAGTCCGGCCCGTTTTTCTCCCGCGTTTGCCGCACGCCCCGAACGAGCCCGTCGATGTCGTTCGGATTTCCTGAATAGGGATGCGGCCCACCCGTACCGAGCTTCTGCGCCTTCGCGTGCGGATACATGCGGACCTTGTCGCGTGTCGGCCCGCCGAGCAGCCGATAGACCGGCACGCCCCACGCTTTGCCGGTGATGTCCCAGAGCGCCATGTCGATGGCCGAGATCACATGCGTCATGAACGGCCCGCCGCGCATGTCGCGGTGCGACCGATACAGCTTCTGCCACAGATGCTCAATCCGCGTCGGGTTCTCGCCGTCGAGCAACTCAAACAGCGACTGAGCCAACGCGACCGCGACGTTCGGCTCAAGCCCCGTCACCTCGCCCCAGCCGGTAATGCCCTGCTGCGTCTCGATTTTCAGGTACGCCTTCGTGCCGACTCGGAATCCGCGCAGCGATTTGATTTTCCAATCGACTCCTCGATCGACAACGTTCGCGGCGGGGTTGTTTTCCTGAGCGACGGTTTCCGACAGCATCGCGAGGCCGGTCGCCATCGCGGCGGATTTGAAGAGGTTTCGACGCGAAACAATGGCTGAAGCAGACTGAGACATGACGACTCCTGTGGTTCAAGTCGGATGGCTAGCCTTGGCCGTCCGGCATGGCTATGCGATCAAAGTTTTCGACCGAGAGCGGCGCCCCTGCGCACCGAGTTCGTATCGTCGCGAACTGACTCTGTCGAGCAAGCCGCCGCTTGTGAGCGAGTCACGCTGGACGTAGCATCCAACGCAATTCGACCTGACTCTCGTGCCGAGGACGCCAACATGGCTGATCCAATTTCCATCCAGTGCCCGCACTGCAAAGTAAAGCTGAAGCTCAAAGCGGCTCCACCCGCCGGCAAACAAATCGGCTGTCCAAAATGTAAAAAGCCGTTTCCGGTGAAGGTTCCACCCAAAAAGAAGGAGAGCGATGACGACTTCCTCGACGCGCTCGACAGTCTGGCCGAAGACGACTACGAAGCTCCAGAAGATGAGGTGTCGCAGGAAGACGACGAGGACGCTCCGCCGGCACGCAGCGTGAAGCGTTCAAAAAGCAGTGTCTCGACGACGAAAGGTGGCAAAGGGAAGAAGGGCCGCTCGAAGAAGAGTTCAGCGGGCCCACTGCTGGCGATTATCGGTGGCAGTGTGGCGGTGCTTGCGCTGCTTGTTGGTTTGGTCTATTTACTGATGAACCTGCCGGGCGGGGCGAAAGTCATTCGCAGTGTGTCGGGGGAGTTCATCGCGTTCGCGCCTGCTGATGCAGAGTTGTTTGTCGCGGCTCGGCCGGCGGACTTGATGGCTTCGCCGCTGTTGGCGTCCGTCGTTCAAGATCCGAATGTGAAACAGGGTCTGACGGAGATGGAGAGGTCTCTGGGATTTCCCGTGACTGAGATCGAACACGTCTTTACCGCGATCAAGATGGACCCCAATGTTGGCAAAGGCGGAGCACCGGCAGGCCCGATGGCGGGGAACCCCATGATGGGAATGCCGGGGATGGGTGGCGGTAACGGCAGCGGAGTTCAGGAGAGCGTGGTGATCCTCCGGCTGAAGCAGCCTTATGGCGGCAAGACGCTGGACCAGATTCGTCAGCAGTCTCCTCCTAAGACTCACAATGACGTGAGCTATCACGTCAGCGCCGAGCCCAAAGGGGGAGCTTTTTTCTTCGGAGACGAACGACACGTCGTGATCGGCGAGCCATCCCAGATCGAGAAAATCATTGATCGCAAAGACCAGGCTGAGAACAACGATCTGCTTGCATACTTCGCGAAGGAGCAGCACGTTTCGCTTGTGGCGATCCAGAAAGGGACCGAGGTTCAAACGAATCTGCCGCCGCAGTTCAGCCAAACCCTGCAACAGAACGAGACATTGCAGAAGCTGGTGAAAGAGGTCTCGATGATTCGCATGGATGCCAACATGTCAGCCGGCGTGGATTTGAAAGTCTCGCTGACCTGCAAGTCCGACGCCGCCGCACAACAGATTCACACCGAAGCGACCAAGGAGATCGACGCACTTAAGCAGCAAGCTCAACTCTTGAAGTTCGTGATACCGGAAATCGACGGCGTGCTCAACTCGCTCAAAGTGAATCAGAGCGGCATGGGAATGGATGTGTCGGTCTCGGTACCCAGCACGATGATCGACCGCATGAAGCAGATGGCATCGCAGTCGCCAGGGGCCGGCGCTGCCGGACAATCACCCGGGACGCTTCCCATTGGAACATCTCCCTCAGGGTCGGTTCCGGCAGTCACGCCACCAACCACGGTTCCGCCTCAGAATTGATCGCCCGTCGTCAAGAGATTCGAGGTTTTATTCACCACAAAGGAAAACGCGATGCGGATGCTGATCCCGGCATTTCTGATGTGGGTGGCTCAGAGCGTACCCGCCTTCGGACAGGAGTTGGTCGTGCAGCAACCGGTTGTCGGCACGATCTTGCTGTCGACTACGGTTGCGGTGCCGGATCGCGGCCGAATTTTTTTGGGCGGCGTGTCGTCCGGCCAATCGGGGCGGTCTCGATTTGGATTTGGCCAGCCCGGTTCTTCGCTGGGCTGGTCGCGATCATCGAGTTCAATGTCTGTCGGCGTGACCGTCATCGACCTCCACGAGATGGATGAGGCGATCTTGAGCTCGGCCTCCAATCAGCCGGAGCCAGGATCCCGATACTCGCGTCATGCGGCGGCAATCAACGGCTCACGTTCCGAGAGTCCGCGCGAGCCAACCCGCGACGTGGAGTCCCTCGCTGAACGTGCCGCGAAGTTCGAGCGACTCGCCTGCAAAGCGGAAGCGGAAAAACATTCCGGGGTCGCGAAGCTGCATTGGCAAATGGCGGCGAAGTACGGCTCGGCAACAGCTCGCGAGAAGCTACGTTGACTTTGCCGATGTCAGTTCTTTCACGTCGTTGACGAGCGCGGTGATGTCGGACTCGGCCGTATCCCACGAGCACATGAAGCGTGCGCCGCCGGCTCCGATGAAGGTGTAGAACCGCCAACCTCGAGCCCGTAGCGCGGTCGCGACATCGGGCTGCAGCCGGACGAAGACCGAATTAGCTTGGCGGCGCGAGATGAACTCAATACCCGGGATTTCCAACAGCGCCGCTTCGAGCTTTTCAGCCATGTGGTTGGCTTGGGAGGCGTTTCGCAACCACGCGTTTGACTCCAGCAATCCGACCCACGGCGCGGCAAGGAATCGCATCTTCGAGGCGAGTTGTCCCGATTGTTTGCAGCGGTAGGCGAATTCGTGCGCAAGTTCCTTTTTGAAAAAGATGATCGCCTCGCC
>Ga0194110_10006782_pt1 | contig 13313 bp, 22 predicted proteins | sample TA2Kig1200mmetaG_FD_146192 | JGI IMG/M metagenome (GOLD analysis project Ga0194110, IMG submission 146192) | Freshwater microbial communities from Lake Tanganyika, Tanzania - TA2015032 Kigoma Deep Cast 1200m | ecosystem: Environmental > Aquatic > Freshwater > Lake | place: Tanzania: Lake... | reverse complement strand
GGCATATCGGTCCCCTCACCAAGGAAGAAGTGCTGCAGAAACTGAAAGAATTGAAACTCATCAAGTAAGGGGAGGAACATTTATGGGATGGAGTGAAGCGCTGGGCCAGGTCATGCAGACCCGCCCCATTCTGGCCTATGGGGCCTCTTACCTGGGCGGCGTGATCGCCACTGCCAGTCCCTGCATCCTGGCCAGCATCCCCCTGGTCATTGGCTTTGTGGGCGGTTACGCCGGGGGCAACAAGAAGCAGGCCTTTTTCTACTCCCTCACCTTTGTGGTGGGGTTGGCCGTGGTCATGTCGGCACTGGGCGCGGCTGCCGCGCTCATGGGCGCCATGTTCGGCCAGGTGGGAGCCTACTGGTATTTTATCGTGGCGGCGATCCTCATCGTCATGGGGTTGCAGTTGGCCGGAGTCATCAACCTGAAACTGGGCGGCAATGCCCAAAGGTTTTTGCCCCAGCGCACCGGCTTGATCGGCGCCTTGATTTTAGGGGCGCTTTTCGGCCTGGTACTCTCGCCCTGCGCCTCTCCGGTCCTGGCGGTGATCCTCACCCTGGCGGCGGTCCAGGGAAAGGTGGCCTACGGCAGCACCCTGCTCTTCGCTTACGCCCTGGGACAGGGGACGCTCATTTTGCTGGCCGGTACTTTTACCGGAGTGATCGAAAGTTACCTCCAATCAAAAAGCGCCAAAGTGGGCACCATGCTCCAAAAAGTGGCCGGCGGGCTGATCTTCTTTGCCGGGTGCTACATCTTTTTCCAGGGAATCAGGAATTGGTGATTCAGAGAGGATGAGAAGGCAGTTTGACCATGAAAGAACAGGATATCAAGGAAGTCATCAAGGAGCGTTACGGCAAGATCGCCCGGGGGGAAGTTACCTTTTGCTGTCCTTCCTGTGGCCCCACGGTGGCTGACCAGTCCCTGGCCGTGGGCTATTCCGCCGAGGATTTGGAGTTGGTCCCCGAATCGGCAGTTTTGGGATTGGGCTGCGGTAACCCCACCGCCCTGGCGGACCTTCAGGAGGGTGAAACCGTCCTGGACCTGGGCTCCGGCGCCGGCATCGACGTCTTCCTGGCGGCCAAAAAGGTGGGGGGGAGCGGCCGGGTAATCGGGGTGGACATGACCGAGGACATGGTGGCCCAAGGCCGTGTGCTGGCAGAGCAGCATGGTTTCCCCAACATGGACTTCCGCCTGGGCTACATCGAGCAGCTCCCGGTAGATGCGGGAACCGTGGACGTGGTCATCAGCAATTGCGTGATCAACCTGACCCCGGACAAGCTGGCGAGCTTCAAAGAGGTTCATCGCGTCTTAAGGCCCGGCGGGCGCATCCTCATCGCCGACCTGGTGACCGCAGGCGACCTGCCGCCGGACGTGCGGGCCAGCGCCGCGGCCTGGGCCGATTGCCTGGCCGGGGCCATGGGAAAAGAGGCTTACCTGGAGACCATCCGTCGCGCCGGTTTCTCGGAAGTGACTGTAGTCTCCGAATTCCCCTACGAGGCTCCGGGGATGGATGAACGTCTGCGCGGGAAAATCATCAGCGTCAAGGTGCGCGCGGTTAAAGGCCAATGATGGCTGAGAGAGTTGCTAGGCTTAGTCCTCTAAATCAATAAAAAGCTGTTCTTGAAGGAGAAGAAAAACCATGACTCAGAAAGATGTTGTAACTGTCAGAATCCTCGAACTTCCCGGGGTTTCGGGAGGATGCGCCTGCGGCAGCATGCCTTGCACCCCGGAGGCCGCAGCTATGTTTCAGCAAAAAATTGCCGAACTGCGGGCGGCTCTGGAAGAAGCCTATCCCGGCCGGACCAAAGTGGAGCATATTAATCTCAAGGAAAACCAGGAAGAAAGAGAGAGCGAAATCGGCCAACTCCTGGTCACCAAGAAATATCCCGGCCCCCTGGTGGTGATCGACGGGGAGCCCAAGTACGCCGGTTCTATCCAGGTGAAGAAGATCGTCCAGGGAGTTGGCACCATCTTAGGATAACGCAAAGGACAGAGTAATGGGAGAATTCCTGGAAACCACCTATGAGAAGTTCATCTTCAAGGTAAAAGTGGGCTATCTATACAGCCATGAAGAATTCTGGGCGAATTTTGAGGATGGTGCGGCCAGCGTGGGACTTACCGACTTCATGCAAAAGGCCAAGGGCGACGTGGCTTTTTTGGAGACCGTGGAGCCGGGGACTTTGGTCAAGCGAGGGGATGAGATCGGCAAGATCGAGACCATCAAGGCCACCTTCGGAATCATCTCGCCGGTGTCCGGCAAGATGGCGGAAGTCAACCCGGAGATGGACGCCAGCCCTTACCTGATCAACCATGACCCCTACGGAACCGGCTGGATTTACCGTATTGAACTGAGCGACCCCGATGCCGACAAGGCCCAACTCATGGATGCCAAGGAATACTTCGAAGCCATGAAGGACAAAATCGCCCGGGAGGCGAAGAAACTATATGGGTAAGAAGCACAAGAAAGTGGTGGTGCTCCCTTGCAGCGGCATCGGCAAGGTCTATGGCGCGGTGGCCAGGGAGACCATGTATGAACTGTTGGAACGGGTGCGGCCCGATACGGTGGCGACCACCTGCCTGCCGCTTCTGGTGATCAAAGACCCCGAAGCAGTGGCCCTGGTGACGGAAAACCCGGTGATCACCATAGACGGCTGCCCCAAGGACTGCGCCAAAAAGAGCGTGGAAGCCCTGGGCAAAGTGGTGGACAAGGCTTACGAGGCCATCAAGTTCTACAAAGAGCACAAGGACCTCAAGCCCGAGGGCATTGCCGAAGTGAACGAGACAGGCCGGAAGCTAGCGGCGGTGGCGGCGGAGGAAGTGACCGCGGAAGTGGACAGGCTGGCTGCCGGGGAGGGTGCGTGATGGACATCCAGGTCATGAAAGTGGGCGTGGTTTCCTGCAGCGGCGAGGAAATCCCCGAGGGCACCCTGTGCCGCCTGGCCTGCCGCAAGGTGCTGGATGAACGCCCCGGGGAAACCGTCACCATCTGCCTCCCGCTCTTTATCGCCGGGGGCGAGGAGGAGCGGACCTTTGCATCCAATTACCCCACCATCACGGTGGACGGCTGCGATAAGATGTGCGCCGCCAAGGCCACGGAGATGCTGTCGGGCAAGCCAGCCAAATCCCTCTCCATCCCCGAGATTCTTAAAAAGCACGGCTTGAAACCTCCCGAGAAGCTACGCCACTTCGGGCCGGAGGAAGAAGCCGCGGTCAAGGCCGTGGCCGAAGAGATCGCCCAGGCGGTGGACGAGGTGCTGGAGGAAGATTAGGGATGATCACGGACCTCCAAATGCGCGTTAAGGGCATGGTGCAACAGGGAGGCTTCACCTGAATGGCCTGCCCCGACGCGGTGCGCGCCGAATTGCTCAAGGTCAAGGGGGTGCTGGCAGTGACCTACCACCCTGACCAGGATTTGTTTTCGGTCCGGTTTGAATCCGTTCTGGTCACCCTGGAAACCATCTTTGCCGCCGTCTTCACCGCGGGCAAAATGATGGGGAAAGAATACCGTCCGGAAATCTTACCATAACCTCCGGATTCTTGCCCCTTAGAGGAGCTGTGCATGGCAATATATAAAAACAAAGTGGAATGGCGAGGCGAACATCTGGGCTACACCTGGTGCCAGAACGGCGTGGAAATGGAGTTTTCCGCGCCCCCGGACCTCTTCGGCAAGGCGGGGGTGCTCACCCCCGAGGACGCGTTTGTGGCCGCGGCCAACACCTGCTACTTCATGATGGTGGTCTGGGCCACGGAACGGTTCAAGATGGACCTGGTCTCCCTGGAAATCGACGCCGAAGGGGAGGTGGAGGAGCACCTGGATCGGACCTCCTGGTTTAAGACCGTGACCCTGTACCCCAAGATAGTGGTAAAGGGGAAGCCCAAGGAGATGGTGCAGCGGGCCCTGGACATGGCCCTGAAATACTCCACCATCTGCCAGTCTTTCAAGTCCGAAGTCGTCGTCAAGCCGGATATCGTGATCCAGTAAGGAATTCCTATGCCGGAAGTATACGATATCGCCTTTCTGGGAGGCGGCCCGGCGGGCTACCAAGGTGCAATCCGGGCGGCCCAACTGGGGGCGAAGGTGGCAGTGGTGGAGGAAAAATTTCTGGGCGGCGTCTGCCTCAACCGGGGTTGCATCCCCACCAAGACGGTGCGGGCCTCCGCCGAAGTGGGAAGGGCCATGCGCCGGGCCAGGGAGTTCGGTTTTGAGCCGGTGGAGGCGAAACCCGACATCCAGGCCATTATCGCCCGCAAGGAACGGGTGATTTCGGGGCTGCGCCGTAGCATCGCCGGGCTTTTCCAGGCCAGGCGCATCGCTCTAGTGGAGGGCAGGGGCCGGTTCATAGCAGCGAACAAAATAGAAGTGAAGCGGGAGGGACAGAGTAGCCTGATTGAAGCCGCCAAAGTGGTGATCGCCACCGGCTCCCGGCCGGCCCGCCTGCCCCTGTTTCCCCATAGTCCCCGGGTCTTTCTGGCCGACGAGATTCTTACCATCGACTACCTCCCCAGGCACCTGCTGGTAGTGGGCGGGGGCGCGGTGGGGGTGGAGATGGCCGCCATTTTCCGGGAACTGGGCTCCCAGGTGACCCTGGTGGAAGTGATGGACCGCCTGCTGCCTTACGACGACGCGGAGATGGCGGAGTACCTGACCGGCGTGCTGAAGCGGCGCAAGATTGCGGTCAAGTGCGGCGTCCAGGTGTGCGCGGTTGAAGAAGAGGCAGGGAATTTTACCTGCCGCCTGGACGACCGGTCCGAACTGACTCCGGACACCATCCTCCTGGCCACCGGCAGGCGCTTCAACACCGAAGGCCTGGGTCTGGAAGAACTGGGAGTTAACCTGGATAAAGGGCGCATCGTGGTGGACGAGCACATGATGACCAGTATCCCCGGCATTTATGCCGCGGGCGACGTTATCGGCGGTTGGCTCCTGGCCCACGTGGCCTTTGCCGAAGGCATCTGCGCCGCGGAGCACGCCCTGGGTCTGGGAAGCAAGATGGACTATCACGTCGTCCCCCGCTGCACCTTCACTATACCCGAGTACGCCGCGGTTGGGGTTTCGGAAGCTGAAGCGGAAGCCCAATACCCCATCAAAGTGGCCCGTTTTCCTTTCAAATCCTTGGGTATGGGCCAGTGCCTGGGGGAACTGGAAGGTTTGGTGAAGATCATTGCCGATGCCCAGACCGACCAGGTCTTGGGGGCGCACATCATCGGGCCTCACGCCGCGGACCTGATTCACGAACTTGCCCTGGCCATGCGGGGCGGGCTTCCCAGCCGGATGATCATGGAGACCATCCACGCCCACCCCACCTTGTCCGAGGCCGTCGCGGAGGTGGCCCAGGCCCTCCACGGCCAGGCGATTCACAGTGCGCCGCCGGGAGGCGCGTGATGTCTCTGCCAGCTCCGGAATGGCTGATTTCTGAAGTGCGTCGCGCCAAGCAAGGCAAGGGCGCAGAGATGGTGATGCAAACCCGCGATCTGTTGGACCGCCTTAATTTGCCCACGGTGTGCGAGAGCGCCCGCTGCCCCAACCGGGGGGAATGTTTCTCCCAGCACACCGCTACCTTTCTGATTCTGGGCGATGTCTGCACTCGAGGGTGCGCTTTTTGTGCGGTGAAAAAGGGGAAACCTTTGCCGCTGCAAGTCGATGAACCCCAGCGCCTGGCAGAGGCGGTTTCGGAGTTGGGTCTGCGCCACGTGGTCATCACTTCGGTGACCCGGGACGATCTCCCGGATGGCGGCGCGACCCATTATGCCCGGGTGATAGCGGCCTTGCGGGAACATTGTCCCGGCGTCCGGGTGGAACTCCTGGCGCCGGATTTTGCAGGATCAAAAAAGGCTCTGGAAATGGTGTTGGCCGCCGGACCGGAAATCCTAGCCCACAACCTGGAAACCGCGCCCCGGCTTTACCCTCAGGTGCGGCGGGGCGCGGATTACCGTCGTTCCCTCAAGGTGCTGCAACAGGCGAAACAGCTTTTTACCCGGATCATCACCAAATCCGGCCTGATGCTGGGTCTGGGAGAGGAATCCGCAGAAATCGACGAGGTGTTGAAGGATTTGCGTGCAGTGGACTGCGACATGCTTACCCTGGGACAATATCTATCCCCCTCCCTCCACCATGTCCCGGCGGCCCGCTATGTGAACCCGGAAGAGTTTGACGGCTGGCGGCGGCGGGCCCTGGCCCTGGGTTTCAAGAGCGTGGCCGCCGGGGCCCTGGTGCGTAGTTCTTACAAGGCGCCCATGTTCTTTCGGGACCTGGTATGAAAACCTGGCGCTTGCTGAACACCGGGACTTTATCCTCCGCCTGCAACATGGCCATCGACCGGGCCTTGCTGGCCCTCCATGCCAACGGCAAGTCGCCGCCCACCCTGCGCCTTTATCAGTGGCGGCCACCCGCCGTGTCCCTGGGCTACTTTCAAAAGCGGCACGACCTGGACCTGGAGGCCTGCCGGCGCCTGGGTTATGAAGTGGTGCGGCGGCCCACCGGCGGCAAGGCGGTGCTGCACCTGGATGATTTGACTTATGCCGTTATTGCCGGCGCCTCCGAGGGGATGCCTTCCGCGGTCACTGCGGCCTACCACCTCATCGCCCAGGGACTGCTCCACGCCTTTCGTCTTCTGGGAATCGAGGCCCGAATGGGTCGGGAGCGGGAAGACCCCCAGTCCACGGACATCTGTTTCCTCCGGTGTGCCCGGGGAGCTATCGTCTATCGGAAGAAGAAACTGGTGGGCAGCGCCCAAACCTGGCATGCCTCCTCCCTGCTCCAGCACGGCTCCATTATCGTCAGGCCCCAGGTGGAGGCATGGCTGGCCCTGGTGCGGGCTGAAGGCGAATCTCCCGCGGCCTTGCGGGCCAGGCTTGTTGCCCGTCTGACCTCCCTGGAAGAAATCCTGGGGCGGCCGCCCAAACTAATTGAGCTGAGGGAGGCCGTGGGCCAGGGCATGGCCCAGGCGCTGGAAGTGGAGTTGCAGCCGGGCGAGTTAAGCGCCGACGAGTGGAGATTGGCCCGGGATCTGGCCAACCAGGAGGAGGAAAAACATCATGTCCCAACCGGACATCACCCAGATTTTCCTGGGCAGGTTCAAGGTGGGCATCACCGGCCTGAAAGAGGCCATTGAAGAGGCCAGGGCATTCAGGGAGCGGCCTGACGAAGAAATCGCCCAGGTCCTGTTTGATAGACTCAAACCCCGGAACTATATCCCCGCCTCGTCCCGGGAGGATTACAAACGGGCTTTCCTGCGGGAATTTAAGAAGGCCCTGGGCGAGACGGTGGTGGAGGAACGCACCGGGCTGAACATCAAGATCCTGGGACCTGGTTGTCCTTCTTGCGAGCGGTTGGAGCAGACCGCCATGGAAGTGCTGGTAGAACTGGGCCTCCCGGCGGAGGTGGAGCACGTTAGGGATATGAAGGAAATCACTGCGCTGGGGGTATTTGGCACCCCGGCCCTCCTGATCAACGACGAAGTCAAAGCCGTGGGCCAGGTACCCAACCGGGAAGCATTGAAAAAATGGCTGCAGGAAGTTGCAGCGGCACAAAGGTGAGCAGAGCGGAACTCTATGAAGAAACCCAGGGGTGTGGCCTTTGTGCTCTTGGCTTTGGCCGCATTAACGTGCAAGTAATTCTGAGCCTGGGGAAACCTGATGGACAAGGGAAAAGTTGTTGTCCTTCGTTCCTTAATTTTTTTAACAATAATCCTTCCGAGAATGGGAGGGGTGACAGCCGCTGAGGTTCGGCCGAAGTTGCACCAGGTAGTCTATATTACTGCCACCGAGATTTGCGCCTGCTCCCGGGAAATTTGTACAAGAGGTGACCGCTTGATTGCGCAGATATTTGTCGGAGATCGGCGCAAGCTGCTTAAAGTCATAGACTTGGCTAAGGATGCACCGGCTGCCGAACCTTATTTGGATGAACTCAATCAGGGTTTCCAGATCCCGATGGTACTCTTTATTGACCTCCGGCGCCGAATTCTCTGGCATACCGGCGGGGTCTTTTCCAAGGAGGCAATTCTCAAAAAATTGATTGAATTCGGGGGGTAATACCACTGCCTTATAGAGAAGTATAATACCGTTTTCGGTTTTCGGTCTTCGGTTTTCGGTTAAAATAAATAAGATTTATCAATAAGTTACAGGTTGAGTTTGTTGCACCTGAAAGCGGACACGGTATAAATTACGCTTTGAAAATTCGTTGATTGGAGGAATTTTTCATAATGGTTCGGAAACCCGTTTTGCCACCCTGATGATTCTCGCGGTCGCCTTAAGCAACACTCTTTCCTTTTCTGAGCAGCCCAGGATGGTCCAAGCCGTTTACATCACTATCACCAAAGCCTGCGGCTGCATCCTGGACCGCTGCAAGGCAGGGGATTGGGTGGTGGAGAAAGTCTTTGAGGGCCCCAAACAGGGGCTGCTGATGCGCGTTGATTATTCCACCGAGAAACCCAAGGCGCTGGAATACATCAAGAAATACCGCATTGCCATGGCCCCGGCCATCATCTTTTTGGACGCCCAGGGTAGCGAACTCTGGCGCGCCATGGGGGAACTGGACCTGAACCAGGTGCAAGGTAAGCTCCGGGAATTCGGAGGGTAATACCTCCCGATAACGTCGAGAATGGGATAACTGCCAAATGGATCACACATCGGAAAAGGCTGCGGTCTTGGACCTGGAACCGAAGGAATCATATTGGATCACTGCCTGGAAAAAATGCACGGGGGTCTTGTTCAGCCGGGAAGGTAAAATCTTTCTTCTTTTTGTAGGCATTTTCCTCTTTGCTTATTATCTGCCCCTGGGAAAGCCCAAGGTGCAGGAAGCCGTCCTGGAATCTTTCCTCATGCTCCAGGCCTACGCCCGCAACCACACCCTCACCTGCGTGGTGCCGGCCCTGTTCATCGCCGGGGCCATCATCACTTTCCTGTCCCAGGCATCGGTAATGCGCTATCTGGGGCCCACGGCCAACAAGTTCGTGGCCTACACCGTGGCTTCGGTGTCCGGCACCATCCTGGCGGTGTGCTCCTGCAGCGTCCTGCCCATGTTCGCCGGCATCTACCACATGGGCGCGGGGCTGGGGCCGGCTTCGGCCTTTCTCTACAGCGGTCCGGGCATCAACATCCTGGCCATTTTTCTTACCGCCCGGGTGCTGGGCTTGGAATTGGGTCTGGCCCGGGTCATCGGCGCGGTGGGTTTCGCTTTCCTGGTGGGGCTGGCTATGGCCTTTATTTTCCGGAAGGAAGAAAAGGCCAAGGTAGCCGCGGCCATGCAACTGCCGCCCCCCGAAGCGCCCCGGCGTCCCTTTTGGCAGACCTGCGTCTTCTTCTTCAGCCTGGTGTTTTTTCTCATCTTCGCCGCCTGGGTGACCCCCCGGGACGTCACCATCCACCTGAAGGACGGGCAACAGGTGCAGGCAGTGGTCCTGGAGGAGCGCTCCCACGACATGATCTTCCAGCTCGCCCAGGACTGGGACGGCAAAAAGAAAGAAGACCAGGTGACCATCCCCAAGGAACGCTTGGAGCGCCTGGAGCGGGAGCAGAGCCTCACCATGACGGTGGCCCAGTTTAAGTTCTATATCGCCGGAGCCATCCTGCTGTTGATTCTCCTGATGCTCTGGCGCTGGTTCACCAAACCGGAGATCGACGAGTGGCTGCACAACACCTGGGAGTTCACCAAGCTCCTGGCGCCCCTGCTCTACGGCGGGGTGCTGGCGGTGGGCTTTGTTTCCGCCCTCATCCCGCCCCAATACGTAGCCTCCCTGGTGGGAGACAATAGCCTGACCGCCAATTTCCTGGCTTCCATCATCGGCGCGTTCTGGTACTTCGCCACCCTAACGGAAGTGCCCATCACCCAGGCTTTGATCAAGATGGGCATGGCACAGGGCCCGGCCCTGGCGTTGCTGCTGGCAGGCCCGACACTTTCGCTGCCCAGCATGATCGTCATCGGCCGGGTCATGGGCTGGAAGAAGACCTTGGTCTTCGTTACCATAATCGTCATCATCTCCACCTTCGTCGGCATGGGGTTCGGCTGGCTGGTGGGGTAGGACAGAAAATGGGGGGCACCTGCCACCCCTGCTTTCAAAACAAAGACTTGGAGGAATTACCATGAAAAAATTGCAGGTTCTGGGGCCGGGTTGCCCCAAGTGCATCGAGTTGGCCAAGCGCACCGAGGAGGCCGCCAAGGCTGTGGGCGGGGACTTTGAGGTGGAAAAGGTTTCTGAGCTTAACAAGATCATGTCCTTTGGGGTGTTTATGACCCCGGCCCTGGTGGTGGACGGGGAAGTCAAAGTAGTGGGCAAGGTGCCCAGCGTGGACGAGATCAAGAAGATGATCGCCTGAGGATGGCGCCCGATGCTGAAAGTTTTGTTCCTGTGCACCGAAAACGCCTGCCGCAGCCAGATGGCCGAGGGTCTGGTGAACCACGATCTGGCCGGGCAGGTGAAAGCCTTTTCCGCGGGAGTGCGGCCCACCCGGGTCAACCCCATGGCCATCCAGGTCATGGCCGAGTTGGGCATCGACATCAGTCATCACCGCTCCAAATCCGTGGACGACCTGGCTGGCGAAAAGTTCGACCTGGTAATCACCGTCTGCGACCAGGCCCAGGAACAGTGTCCCCTGTTTCCTGGGGACACTGAAGTCATGCACGTGGGCTTCCCGGACCCGGCCAAAAGTTCCGGCAGTGAAAGAATTTTCAGAAAGGTGCGGGATGCCCTGCGGGAGCAATTGATCCCACTTCTGCGGGAAAAACTCCGGCAGTGTCAGATGGAGAAAAAACCGGACCGGACCCAGGAGTCAAACTGATGCCGCTTGAGCCGTCCCGGCTGCAACCCGCCACACCTGCACCCACCCCCATTGCTGCTGGTCATGAAGCGGCTGGGGGAGAGGCTGCCGCCGGCAATCCGGCTGGGGCTTTACCGGGTCGGCCAGAAACTAAGATAGGAGGCTTGTGGAACTCTCTCAGACACTCTGCCCTCTGGTTTCTGGCCTTTTTCGGCATTTATGCCAGTTCTTCGGTCTGCGTTTTCTGTGGCACTCCCGGCTGTCCGGTGGGCGCCGGCGGCGCGGCCCTGGTGGGGGGCATTTTCGCCTGCCTGTGGCAGTATGGGAAAACGGTTTTAAATCGTCTTAAAGGATTGGTTGCCACCCTGCACCAAAGCAACCGGACTTAATATGTTGCTGGACCAGATTGATAATTTGGACATCTTTCGCCCGAAGATGGACTTCACCAAGGAAGTCCTGCACGGCATCGCCACCTTCACGGCGGACATCTCTCCGTCCTTCCCTTACGTGAATGCCGAATTGGGTGGCTGGGACTATGATCAAGCCAACCAGGTGCTTATGCTCAAGCTCTCCGAAGGCAAGTGGATCACCCTGCACCCCCACAAAATCGCCATCCGGGGGGCCCGGGACATGGAAGAGGCCCAGGCTCTATTCGCCTGGATTCAGGAACAGATCAACGATATCTATGAGCGTCGGGGAACCATCACGCCGCGCTACGTTAGCCAGGCCGGCCTCAAGATCATGGAGATTTTGAAGCTACTGCCCATGACCAACTGCAAGGCTTGCGGCTATGCCACTTGCATGGCTTATGCCGCCGCCCTGCGGGAAGGCGAGGTTCGCCTGGAGGATTGCCCCCCATTAATTGAAGAGAAGTACCGGGAAAAGCGGGAAAAACTTGAAGTCTATCTCAAGAACTACGGCTGGCGGGCCCTGGATGAATTTTGACATCCTTTAAGCCAGGGGCACAACCCCGGGAGGCAAGATGTTACTGGAGCAGATAAAAGACTATGAAATTTTCCGTCCCAAGTGCGACTCCACCAAGGAGGTCCTGCACCTGCTCAAAGCCTTTGAGGCGGGCGCGGATGCGGTCTTTGTGGCGGGGTGCCATGAGGGCGAATGACATTACCTTACCGGCAACATTAGAGACAAAAAACGGGTGAACAAGTTGAAAAAGGACCTTCCCCAAATGGGCATGGAGCCGGAGCGGCTGGAGATGTTCAATGTCGGCTCTGCTGAAGGGCCAAGGTGGGCCGCCATTTGTAAAGAGATGTCAGAGCGGGCGCATAAGCTGGGTCCCAGCCCCGTGAAGCGGGAGGCCAGGTCTGCCTGGCTAAAAGCCCATCCGGGCGCATCAACCTCACAGCCTGTTGACGGATAAAGTACGCAGCCGACCGGCTGCCTCTCAGGTCCCTCAGACCCCGGCCTCATGGCAGGCAGGGCCGCAGGTAACGCTGGCCAGGGGAAAGGGCGCGGCTAATTCCGGCGCGCCATCTTGCACAAACGGCTCCCCGGAACGCAAGCACTCCTCGGCCCGAGCCAACTCCCGGCCCAGATAAGCAGCATGGTCCAGGCGTGAGATGAGACCCCGGTCAATGGCCGGGATGTAAAGCTCCGCGGCGCTGGCGCCTTCAATCACCATATCCAGCACCCCTTCATTGAGGTAATGCTCCAAGGAGAGGATTCCCCTGGCTCGGTCAACGTAGACCACGAAGTAACCGGCCGGGTCGCTCACCATGCGCGCGGGCAGATAGCCTGGGACCGGCGTAACGATGTGAGAGACGGCAAAGGGCATGGCAGCCCCCGGATTTCGGGCGGCGCACTGCTCCGCCTCCGCAACCACCTTCCCGGCCTTCGTTTCCCCGATGAGGTCGACTATCTCCACCACCTCCCGGAATTGAGCCACGGCTTCAAGGCTAAGGTTTTTCAGAACGGGCCGCCGTCCCTGCGCGGCGATAATGCGTTTTCGGTCATCCATGCCATGCTGCGCCAGGGCCATTAATGATTGCCCCGGATAGTGCCCCAAGGTCTGTACTGAATCAGCACCGCACAGGACCACAAAACGAAGGTGGGGGTTGGCCAGAACATTCTGAATGAGGCGCTCGATTCCCAAGTTTTCAGTGTGCAGCGTTCCGACCACAGCGATTTCCGGCCCGGCCAGCCGTGCCACCGCGGCCGCCAAGTCATCTGCGGTTAAAGTGCAAATAGCCACCGGCAGCCGCCGTGGGCGTCAATGGCGTGGTCAATCTCCCTCATGAGGCGGATGGTTTCGATCAGGGCCTTCACGACTTTCTGATAGTGTTGTTGGTCATCAAAGGATAACTGGCGGCCCTTGCGGTCTTTCAGCCACTTGAGTAAGACCTGATAGCCGCCTATCTGGAAGGCCCAGGCGTCCGGGGGCACTCCTTCAAAGTATTGGTCAAGGTTGATATAAACCCGCCCGTGCTTCTCATCATAGTGAACCCTTTCCACTGCCTGGGAACCGGCCACGGGGAACCGGGTAATGAGCTGATCCAGGGCCGGGGATTCCATAAGGTGCAGGGCTGCTAATTCGGCCCCCAGGC
>Ga0194110_10006773_pt1 | contig 13322 bp, 14 predicted proteins | sample TA2Kig1200mmetaG_FD_146192 | JGI IMG/M metagenome (GOLD analysis project Ga0194110, IMG submission 146192) | Freshwater microbial communities from Lake Tanganyika, Tanzania - TA2015032 Kigoma Deep Cast 1200m | ecosystem: Environmental > Aquatic > Freshwater > Lake | place: Tanzania: Lake... | reverse complement strand
CGGAGACGTCAAAAAGGCGAAGGCATTGCACTATAAGATGGTTCCACTCATTGATATGCTTTTTATCGAGACGAATCCCGTTCCCGTGAAAGCAGCGCTGGCGATTATGGGGAAAATTTCGTATGATGTGAGACTTCCCATGTATAAGATGTCGGATGCGAATTACGAGAAGCTCAAGGTCGCCATGAAGAATTACGGGCTTATTCCGTGAGCGGAACGATCAATGAGAAGGTGCAGGCTCGGCTGAAGAAAGAGACCTTCCGTAAGATATGGAAGGATTTCAGGATTTTTCGCTTCATTCGGAATGACGGCATCCTGGAAAATATGGCGCACGGTCTTGTGAGTGCGGCAACAGAGTGAGAGAGGTATGAGATATGATAAAGGCCATTGTCACCGGAGCGGGGGGCAGGATGGGAGGGAGGATTATAAGCCTCCTGAATGCCGAGGAGGTTTTGGAGCTGGTTGGTGCTGTGGAAAAGGCAGGCCACGGGCTGATCGGCAGGGACGTGACGGAAGTTCTTGGATTGGGGAAATCGGGGGTCATTGTCCAGGATCGCCTTGATGCGTGTATCGAGAAGGGTGATGTGGTGATCGATTTTACGAGTCACGACGCTTCCCTCAGGCACTTGGAGATTGCGGTGGAGAAAAAACGCCCGATCGTCATAGGCAGCACGGGGTTTACCCCGTCTGAGATGAACAGGATCAGGGAACTCGCGCCAAAAACCCGGTGCGTCCTTTCGCCCAATATGAGTGTGGGTGTAAACGTCATGTTTAAGGTGCTCGAATATGTATCGGGCATACTGGGGGACGATTATGATGTCGAGATAATGGAGTCCCACCACCACCTGAAGAAGGACGCTCCCAGCGGTACCGCGGTGAGGATGGCGCAGATTATCGCTCATAAACTCGGTCGGGATCTGCAGGAAGTCGGTGTCTATACGAGAAAAGGAATCATCGGTGAGAGGACGAAGAGAGAAATCGGCATTCAGACACTCCGTGCAGGCGACATTGTTGGAGAACATATGGTGATGTTCGGAGGGGTCGGGGAGAGACTGGAATTTATTCATCGCGCGCACAGCAGGGACAACTTTGCCAGGGGTGCGCTCCTCGCCGCGAAATGGATCGTCAATCAGAAAAAAGGTCTCTATGATATGCATGATGTGTTGGGCATGAAATGACAGAGGTGCTCGGAGTGTGAGAGTAAGCGAATCGGGGGTGGTTTGTTTCATAGGCATTGGCTCAAACATCGGTGATTCGGTCCTCCGCTGCCTGGAGGCGATGCACCGGATATCTGCGGTGGGAGGGGTGGAGTTTCTGAGGAATTCATCGTTATATGTCACGGAACCGGTAGGAATTGAAGAGCAGGACTGGTTTGTGAATGCGGTTGCCGAGATACGAACGGTGTTAACCCCGTCTGAGTTATTGAAAGTCATGCAGACCATTGAAAGGGTCATGGGCAGGGTAAGAAAACGGAAGGGAGGACCGCGGGTTATAGATCTGGATATTCTTTTCTACGGACAGGACATACTCAACGAAGAAAATCTCGTGATCCCGCATCCGGGGTTGCATGAGAGACGATTTGTGCTCGTGCCCCTCTCCGAGATCGCTTCTTATGTAATTCACCCCGCTTACGGTGTTTCCATCCGCGGATTGCTTGACAGGGTTGGGGAAAACAAGGCGGTATCTTTCTTATCTTATGAAGAAGAGAAACGATGTTTCACGTTATCCGCTTGCTCATAATAGGCATACTCATTTACCTGATCTACAAGGCACTGAAGTGGATTTTCTGGTCTTCGGGGAAAAATCAGGAGAGCGTTGAACAGCGCCACATGCCTGTAATATCCGGCGAGGATCTCGTGGAGGATCCGTATTGTCATGTCTATGTGCCGTTGAGTCAGGCATACAGAGGGTATCTGGATGGTGAGACGCTTTATTTTTGCAGTAAACATTGTTATGAGCAGTACAGATTGCACAACACTGCCGGGAAGGCACGGGAGGCCGTATGAAGTTCTTCATCGATTCAGCGAATATTCGGGAAATTAAGGATGGCATTGAGCTGGGAATGGTTGATGGGGTAACGACGAATCCATCGCTGATTGCAAAGGAGCAGAGAGGCTTCGAAGCAGTGGTGAGAGAGATACTTGAGGTGGTTGATGGCCCGGTAAGCCTGGAGGTTGTCAGCACCGAGGCGAGAGACATGATTCGGGAAGGGCGAAAACTTGCTGCGATGGGGAATAATGCGGTCATTAAAGTTCCCATGACGACGGAAGGTTTGAAAGCGACGAAAGTCTTCGCGGGCGAAGGCATCAAAGTAAATCAAACCCTGATTTTTTCTCCCCTGCAGGCGCTGATGGCCGCGAAGGCCGGAGCGGCCTATGTGAGCCCTTTTGTGGGAAGACTCGACGATGTTGCGCATGACGGGATGGAGATAGTAGATCAGATAATCGTGATCTACAACAATTACGGCTTTGAAACGGAGGTTATCGTGGCAAGCGTGAGGCATCCCCGTCACGTTCTTGAGGCGGCCCTGATGGGTGCCGACATCGCCACGATACCCTATAAGGTCATTGTACAGCTGGCAAAGCATCCGCTCACGGACAGGGGGGTGGAGATGTTTCTGGCGGATTGGAAAAAAGTTCCTAAGAAATAAGAGAAGTGTGAGATCGGGCAGTCATCATGGAAGAACTCAAGAAAACGCCTGACCATCTGCCGGCGGCAGATAAAAGGGAATCTGTTTTAAACTTTCCCAATAAAGTGACCCTGCTGCGAATCAGTGTGATTCCCGTGCTCTTTTTCCTTCTCATGGACCCGGGACAGACGGGGAGCCTCATCATCACGCTCCTGTTTATTCTGGCTTCCCTCACGGATCTGCTGGACGGTTATCTGGCGAGGAAATATCAGAGCGTTACGGCGATGGGGCAGTTCTTGGATCCCATCGCGGATAAACTCATTGTGAATACCGCAATGATAGTAATGATTCCCATAGGCCGGATTCCCGCCTGGATCGTCGCGATTATCGTGATAAGAGATTTTATCGTTGACGGCATACGCGCCATTTCCTCCTCGAGAGGTATTATTATGCAGGCAAGCAAGCTGGGAAAACAGAAAACCCTCTGCCAGATCTTTGCCGTGTCGGCACTCATGATCCATTACCCGTTTCTGGGTGTCAATGCCCATGCCGTAGGCGTCGTGATCCTCTCCGTTGCTCTTGTACTGTCGGTCTATTCAGGAGTGGATTATTTTATCACATTTTACAGGTCAGTAATAAAGGAGTGAGAATATCTCGCCGTGATTGACATCTCCCGGATTGATTATTCCAAGTTTGATCACCCGATCATCATGAGGCTTCTCTTTCATCCCCGGCCCGAGTGGAGCCCGTCTGTATCTCACGCCGGTGTTGAATCAATGCTCATCCCTGTTGATAAGAATGTGGTGATAGGGGCGCGGTTTTACCTTTCGGGCAACGAGAAACCGAGCATGCTGTTCTTTCACGGGAACGGCGAGGTGGTGGCCGATTATGGAGATATGGGAACTTTATATACCGACATGGGGATAAATTTCCTGCCGGTAGATTATCGTGGATACGGGCGTTCGACGGGGATACCCACAGTAACGGCCATGATGAGGGACTGTCACGTTATTTTTGATTTTGTGATGAAGTGGCGTGAAGAGAGAAAAAACACGGGCCCGTTCATTGTCATGGGGAGATCGCTTGGCTCTGCATCGGCTCTTGAGCTTGCTTTTCACTATAAAGAGATGATTGACGGTCTTATTATCGAAAGTGGATTTGCTTACGCCGGTCCTCTTCTTCGTCTCATGGGGATTAACATGGAGGTGCTGGGAATTTCCGAAGCCGAGGGATTCCGGAATGTGGAAAAGATAGGGAGCTTTGAAAAACCCACTCTCGTTATTCATGCCGAGTACGATCATATCATCTCCTTTAAGGAGGGGCAGATTTTGTTTGACGCATCTCCCGCGCGGGAAAAGAAGCTTCTCAAGGTGTTCGGTGCGAACCATAACGACATTTTTTTCCAGGGGATGTCGGAGTATATCGAATCAATAAAATGGCTGGTAAAAACGTGCTCTCGTGCTCAGTAGCGTACATTGCATTCTGTTTTTTATTGACAATAAAACCGTATTTAGTATAGTAACCCCCGTGTATAAAGAGCGGGCGTAACTCAGTGGTAGAGTGCTACCTTGCCAAGGTAGACGTCGACGGTTCAAATCCGTTCGCCCGCTCCATATATTAAGGCGGCATAGCCAAGTGGCTAAGGCAGCGGTCTGCAAAACCGTTATTCACCGGTTCGAATCCGGTTGCCGCCTCCAGAGATTTGCAGGGGTTGAATGACAATTCAACCCCTTTTTGTCAGGGCACCTCGTGTCTTTTTCCCGGTATTTTTTCTCAAACCCTCCCGCATTTTTGGTTGCCGATTGCAAATATGAAGGTATCAAAAAGGTATCAAAAAACCCTTGATCCGGTGCGAAGGGTATGGTATGTTCGAACCTCTGTGAACTTAATGTAATAAAAGCAATTTGAGGGGGATATATGATTATCGTGAAGGGGAAGACCTATTACACAATTGTTGATGCGTCCGAGCGGTTAGGTGTATCAGCAAAAACCATAAGACAATATATTCATAAGGGAATTATCCCGGAACCCCCGGAGATAAAGTATGGGGTGAGGATTTTAAAACATTTCCCGCTTGAATATATCGATCTGGCGAGAAATCATTTAGACAGCTACCGGAACAGTAAAAATGAAAAGAGGCGGTAATGTCCATCCGGCTGATGACACTAAGGTGCTTCGGCAGGATAGACAAAGGATATAAGGAGTCAGGGAATTGTCTCGCTTGAAAGAAATTACCTCAACAGAGAAGCTGCTTGATTTAATCCGCAGCAAAAAAAGTAATATCCCCCCGGTGTCCAGGGATACATCCATCGCGAAACTACCGAAAAGAAAATTCACACCAACTTTCCTTAGAATTTCCAAACCTGAATCAATGAATGTGGGTGTCGATATAGGTCATGAATTTCTCAGGATGGTGAAAGCAAAAAAGGCCGATGACGATACAATGGCGATCATTGACTGTAAAAATGTCCCTTTTACGCACATTGCATCCAAGAAATCGCCTGAGTTCAGGAGTTTCTTGAAGTCTGAATTATTGAAATTCTGCGGCACGGACAAGAATGTGGATATCTGGGCTATTATGTCCGCTGCAAGGGTCAATGTTCGCCATGTGAGAATCCCCAAGGTGGCAAAAAAGCAGATTGAGAATGCGATTTACTGGACGATTAAGAAAGAAACGCCCTTCGATGAAAAAGATACGGTCTTCGATTTTGAGATTCAGGGAGAGGTGATCGAACAGGGTGTGAACAGATTCGTTGCGATAGTTTATACAGCACCGAAAAATGAAGTGGAAGAATTGAAAAACCTGTTCAGTGAAGTCGGTATGCCTCTTACCGGGCTATCCATCACGCCCTTTGCGATTCAGAATATGTTTGCGGGAGGAACTTTTCCCGCAGCCGGGGGCACCGTCGCAAGTCTGTTCATAGGCAATGATTTTTCTCGTATCGATATTTATGCTCAGGGCAAGCTTACTATGACCAGGGGCATTAAGGCGGGGATCAACAGCTTGATTGAATCTCTCATTGAGAAAATGAGAGGAGCGTCGCAGGATACCCCCACTCTTGAATTAGCCGGCAAATTGACAGGTATGGAAGAAGCCCGGAAAATACTCTTCAGTCTCAGTCCGGATTCACCCCGGCTGGAAGCAGGTGATGCCGGTTATGAACTCACGGAACAGGAAAAGTTCGAAGCCATACTGCCTGCACTGGACAGGGTGATCACCCAGGTTGAAAGAACCTTTGAGCATTACTCGGCAGGTCTTAACTATGCCAGGGTGGAGAAAATATACGTATCGACCGCCATGAGTTTATACCCGCCAATTGTCACACATATCGGTGAACAGCTGAGGCTTGAAAGTGATATTCTTGATCCCTTGAATCTGAAGATTTCATGTCTGGAAGAAGAGGTGCCCCCTGCCTGCGTGTCGGAAAGAATTGCGTTGACACCGGCAATCGGGATTGCCCTCTCGGATATTAAGTACACGCCGAACCTGTTGTTCAGGTATAAAGACAAGGAACAAGTGGCGAACATCGCTCGTGTTACCCGTCTCGCATTCTCGGCACTGGTCGGTGTCACATTGATATGTGCCGGTGTTTTTTTCTATCAGATGTATGTGATCAATCAAAAAAGGGCGACAATCATGCAGCTTGAAGGGGAGTTGTCGCGGTATAACCCCCGGGTCGATCAGAGCATGATATCGCAGATGATTGCAGGCGCTTTACAGATCCAGCAGATGTCGAAAGCATACAGCGAGAAATATGTCGGAATTGCGATTATCGGTGAATTATCTGATCTGACACCGCCGAACATACGTCTCCTGAGCCTGAAGGCGAGCATGGGAGGCGTACCAACCGGAACGGATTCAAGTAAGAAGGAACCTGCAAAAGGTGAAATGAAAAACCTGGTGATTGAAGGGGTTATATTTGGAGATCGAAAAGAACTTGAGGCCTCTCTCGTGAATTACGTCATGAAACTGGAATCGTCTCCGATGTTCAGGCAGATAAGCGTTCAGAAGAATAGTATTGAGTCGTTCAAGAAGGAAGAAGTGCTTCATTTCATCATTGATGCGAAAACAGGATAGAGTCCGGCCATGTGGCAAAAAGTAAGCGGAATGGTTCCCAGGCGAACCGTCATTAATTTACTGATATGTCTGTCCGCAATAGTCGTTATTGTGGTGGTCGGTATCATTCCGAATTTCATTTCAGCGTCGAGCCTTGATGAAAAAATCCTCAGTCTGCAATACGAATTGGAAGAGCAGAAGAACCTCCATCCTGTCTATCAGATCCTGAAGGCAAGATCCCAGAAGAAGGTAGGAGCGGTTTTGCCCTTTCCCGTGAGGAATAAACTTTCCCGGGAGGAGATAAAATCGCTTCCCGCATCTTTCCGGGATGCAGCCAGAAAGGCGAATATGCATCTGATATCGATTTCCCCGGACCTCGGCTCGCTCGGCGGCGATTACCGCTTCCTTTCTGTCGATGTGGTGGTTACGGGTGATTTTTATGATGTGCGGAAGTTTTTGATCGGTCTTGGAGAGATACCGTATCTGGAGAGAATAGAAGAGATGCAGGTTCAGCCAAGACATGATTCCATGGAGTTTAAAATAAAAGTCTGGCTCGCCATCGCTTAGAGAGCGGGAAAAGGAACGGGGAACACCATTCAGAGGTGGAAATGCCGAAGCTGACAAAAAGACAATGGATCATTCTCTCGGTGATGGTTGCCGCGATTCTCTATGGCGCATATGATTTTTTGCTTGCTCCAAAACAGAAATCATCTGCAACGGATGTCAAAGCGAAGTCGGCTCAACTCGGTACGTTCATGGCCGATGTGACTGTGAGCATGGCAGGCGGGGCACTCTCGGCGGCTGACGCCTACATTGTCAGCCGTGCCGAAACGGAGTGGAAGAGAGACCCGTTCTATGAAAAAAAGTCCTTCAGGGAATGGATGAACCTGAAGAATCCCATGAAGGCCGGCGTGAGTTCGATCGGGAAAGCGAATTTTGTGTATTCCGGGTATCTTAACCTGGATAATAAGAGGATCGCAATCGTCAACGATGTGGAGTATGGGGCAGGTGATACTCTGGAAACAGGTGGTTTTGTTCTCAAACAAATCTACCCGGACAGGGTTGTCATCGTGAATGAAAGAGACGGAACAAAATTTGAAGTCCTGTTGCAGGATTAAAATACCGGGAAGGGGGGACGAAACCTTGGATGACGTTTTTTTGAGAAAAAAGATATGGATGGCGATGATTATTCTGGGGTTGGCTGTATTCATATCGGGATGTGCAACGGACATCATCGCAAAAAAGGATCCCTTCTTTGAAAAATGGGAAACGATGGCGAGAACGGCGATAGGACATTCTCCGGCTCCGGTGGCAAAAGACCTGGGTGCTGTGGAGGATATCGGAAAGGGGAAGAAACCTTCATCGGAAGATGAGGGCGCGGTGAAGATCAGGCAGTTGCCCACCAGAAAGATTTCCCTGAAAATGCGCCAGGCCGACGTCAAAGCGGTGATTCGATCACTGGCGCGGATTGAAAATCAGAACGTGTTAATCAAAAACGAGGTGAAGGGGGAGGTTACCGTAGATTTTAAAGGGGTGCCATGGAATCAGGCCTTCGAGAGCATCCTCAGGAACCAGGGGTTGGATTACGCATGGGAGGGGGATATTATCCGTGTGATGACTCTTGAGGACAGGGAACGGGAGTTGAAGTTAAAAACCCAGGAAATCGGCGTGAAGCAGGTCGAACCGCTGCAGACGAAGGTGATCAGTATCAATTACGCTGATGCCAAGGGACTGAAAGAAAACCTTCAGGAGTTCCTCACGAAAGACAAAGATGGCAAACCGCGGGGATCTGTGCGGGTTGACGATCACAGTAACAGCCTGATCATCCAGGCGATACCGGATGATCTGTCAAGGATGGCGCCCATTATCAATGTGGTTGATAAACCGACCTCCCAGATTTTGATAAAAGCGAATATCATAGAGGCGACGAAGGACACAGCCCGCAATCTGGGGGTTACCTGGGGCGGGATGTACAACTACAGGCTCGGTGATTACGGGGCGTGGCTTACCCCCGGCGGCACCAGGACAACCGGCAGTGCTCCCGTCAATCCTTTAGGAGGGCTGTATACTCCCCTGTACGGTTCTCCGGGACTGAGCGGGCAGGGGTTTGCCGTAAATGTCCCTTCCCAGATGTCCATTACGGGCGCAGGGACGCTTGGTCTCATGTTCGGGACCATTGGAGGCAATATACTGGAGCTTCAATTGAACGCCCTGCAGAGAGAGGGCAAACTGAATATCCTGTCCAGCCCGTCGATTACAACCCTGGATAATCAGACCGCATACACGGAGAACGGAGAGAAGGTCCCCTACATTACGGAAGAAGTGGGGAGTACCGGAGCGGTCACTCGAACGGTGAAATTTGAAAGCGTGGTTCTCCGCCTGGAAATTACGCCGCACGTGATAGACGGCAAAAACCTCAAAATGAAAGTCGTGGTAAAGAAGGATGAAGTGGACAACAGCAGAAATGTTGCCGGGAACCCCTATATTTATAAAAAGGAAACGAGTACGAATCTGATCGTGAAGGATGGGGAAACGATTGTCATATCCGGCCTCACAAAGCAAAAGAGCCAGGAATCGGAGGTTGGCGTGCCCTGGCTTAAGGATATTCCCCTGCTGGGATGGCTCTTCAAGGGAACGGGGAAGAGTGAGTCCATGGAAGAGGTGCTCGTGTTTATCACTCCCACCATACTGCCGATGCAGAGCATATCCGCAATAGAAAAGCCGCCCGCGCCCCTGTCTCAGGCAAGTCCGGGCAAATGAGAGCGTAACATGGATTATTTCAGGATTCTTAACCTAAAAAGGGAACCCTTTTCCAACTCCCCGGAGCCGGAATTTTTCTTCCATTCAATCAAGCACGTGGGGTGCCTGCAGAAAATTGAGCTGGCAGTGCGTCTCCGCCGGGGCTTGAGCGTGGTCACCGGTGATGTGGGAACGGGAAAAACAACCCTGTGCCGTCAGCTGATACTTACATTTTCCTCATCGGAAGAAGATAAAAAGCAGATAGAGACGCATCTCCTCATGGATCCGGCGTTCACAACACCTTTAGAATTCCTCTCAACTGTAGCGATGACATTTGGCATATCCGGAGCTCCAGGCGGTGAAAGTGAATGGCAGCTGAAGGAAAACATAAAAAAGTATCTCTATGCGAGGGGCGTTGATGAGGGGAAGATCGTTGTTCTCATCATCGATGAGGGACAGAAACTTCCCGATTTCTGCCTCGAGATACTACGCGAATTTCTCAACTACGAGACAAATGAGTACAAATTATTGCAGATCGTCATCTTTGCCCAGAAAGAGTTTGAGCTCACGTTAAAAAGGATCAAGAACTTAGCCGACCGGGTGAACATTTACTATTTCCTTGATCCGATGAATTTCCGGGAAACACGGGGTATGGTCAGATTCCGCATTGAGAAGGCCAGCGATTCCGACAGGGCGCCTTCGCTTTTTACCTATCCGGGCCTGTGGGCATTGTATATTGCTTCGGGAGGGTATCCGAGGAGGATAGTAACGCTGTGCCACCAGATTATTCTCACGCTCATTATTCAGAACCGGTCAAAAGCAGGATGGTTTTTAGTACGGTCGTGCGCCCGGAGGATTTCACCCGAAGGACGAAAAGGGTTGCGATGGGTGACGGCAACGGCTCTTGCCGGTGTGTGTGCGGCGATTGCGATTGTGGGTTTCTACCCTGATATGATTTTTGAAAAAATGCAGGGTAAGGAGCCGCCCGGCATAACCGGAAGCCAGAATCCCTCCCCGGGGCTGCATGCGGCCCAGGGCGTCCAGGAAGTTAAGAACAAGGCAGTCACAGAGGCGGTCGCAAAGACTCCCGCGGAAGGAGCGGTTCCACTCCGGGAGATGCCGGAGATAATCGGCAGGGTCACATTGAAGGAAGGGAGAACCGTGTGGCGCATGTTAGGTGACTTTTATGGAGATTTTGGAGCTGAGCATCTCAAGGCGGTTGCACGGACGAATCCTCATATAAAAAATCTGAATAAGGTAAATGCGGGTGAGACAATCAAACTTCCGGCGCTTAAGGTAAACTCGAATCCCCTGCCGCAGGGGAAACACCTGGTTCAGGTTGCAAGCGGCAGCGATGTTGAAGAGATTTATGAACTCTACAGGAAATATGAAGAAGAATTGTCGAATATACGATTTATCCCTTACTGGCATGGAAGAGAAGGGATTATATTTTCCATTTTTTTGCAGGATGATTATGGCAGCAGAGAAGTGGCTCTTGACGTGCTGAAACGTCTGCCTCAACCGCTCGCGGTAAATGCGAAGGTGGTGGACGGAATGGAAGGAGGCACGGTTTTTTTTAAGAACCGGTGAAAGGTTATCGGGGATCGAAAAGTGGCGGAGGTAATGTGTTCGTTAGGAAAAGATTAGGGGAAATACTTGTCGAGGACAATCTTGTCACAGAAGAGCAGGTAAACAAGGCTCTCAGTGAACAGAGTAGAAGCGGGTTGAAGATAGGTCAGATTCTCATCCGTCAGGGTGTGATAAGCGAACAGCAGATTGTCGACGTATTGGGCAGGCAACTGAAGATCCGGAAATATCATCCGGACAAGTATCCTCTTGATATGGAACTGGCCAAGTTGGTTCCTATCGAATATGCGCAGAAATATCAGGTGGCGCCATTAATGAAAAAAGGGCGTCTCCTGACCGTCGCGATGACGGATCCCCTCGATATCAACGCCTTTGATATGATTGAAATGCTCACGAACTCTGAAGTGGAAACGGTGGTTTCCACCGAGCGTGAATTGAATCAGATAATCAGCACTCTGTATGGTATCCAGTCCGGTCTCGGGAGTGTGATCGAAAGCATTGACATTGAGGCACAGCTTTTGCCCAGGCCGTGCGTGAAGGGGCGAGTGACGTGCACTTAAGCCCCCAGCAGAATACGGTACAGGTGCGGTTTCGCATTGATGGCAAGCTTCATGAAGTGCCGTCTCCTCCCAAGCACCTCTTTCTGCCGATTGTTGCCCGCATAAAAATACTGTCGAATATGGATATCACGGTGACCAGGATACCGCAGGATGGGCGATTCACTTTGAAGATAGAGAAGAAGGAAATCAATGTCCGGGTGTCTTCCATACCAACCGTGCACGGAGAGAACATGGTGTTAAGACTCCTGGATACAAGTGCCGGAGTCTATTCGTTGGATCGTCTGGGAATGGTAAGAATGGATATTGAAAAAATCAGGACAATAATCAAGAAACCGTACGGGATGATATTGAGCACGGGCCCTACAGGGAGCGGGAAAAGTACAAGTATATATGCAATTCTCAATGAACTTAACCGCCCGGACAGCAATATCATGACACTGGAAGATCCCGTTGAGTACCGGATCGATAACATACGGCAGGTGCAGTTGAACCGTAAGGCCGGGATGACGTTCGCAAGCGGCCTCAGATCGATACTTCGCCAGGATCCCGATATCATAATGGTGGGGGAAATCAGAGATTCTGAAACGGCGGCAATTGCGGTGCAAGCGGCGCAGACCGGTCATCGCGTGCTGAGCACGGTGCATACCAATGATGCGGTGGGTGCCATATCCAGATTTATAGATATGGGAATCGAGCCGTTTCTCCTTTCAACGACGCTCCTGGCATCCATTGCTCAGAGGCTGGTGAGGACCGTGTGCCCGTATTGCAGGGAGCCGTATAATCCGCCGGAAAAGATACTTGCCTCATGGGGTCTCGAGAATTGGGATTTTGCGAACTTTCAGCGGGGAAAGGGATGCAACCAGTGTTTGAATACGGGATATAAGGGGCGAACGGGGATATTCGAAGTTCTCTACAACGATGAGATGGTCCAGGACATGATTATGAAGAAAAAATCAGCGCATGAGATAAGCAGGAAATCCGTTGAGGCAGGGCTCCTGAAAACGCTGAAATATGACGCCGGGAACAAGGTACTCCGGGGACTCACAACATTGGAAGAGGCGACCTCTGCCGTAATGATGTAATAGAATAAAATGCTTGCATAATTACCCACAGGTCATCGCGAGGAGTGAAACGACGTGGCGATCTTATTAAATATTAGTGTGTTATGAGATTGCTTCACTTCGTTCGCAATGACTTTTGGGATTATGCAATGCCTGCAGAAGATCGGGGAATAGGGAAAATTCACTATGCCTTACTATACCTATCAGGCGATAAATGAAAAGGGTGCTGTGATTAAAGGAGACATAGAGGCTGAATCACAGGATAAAGCCGCGAGTGTTCTTCTGGAAAAAGGTTATATCCCCTCCCTGTTGACGGAAAAGACGTCAGGCAAGGCAGGGTTCAACTGGCTGGAAAAGATTCGCGTGAAGTTGAGACCTGTAAAGATTGAGGATCTCATTCTATTCACGAAGCAGTTTCGCTCTCTTTTTAAGGCGGGGGTTCCCCTGGTGAGAGCCTTCCAGGTTCTGGAGGCGCAAACCCAGGACAATAATTTGAAGCAGGCAATCGCATCCATATCCCAGAGCATTAAACAGGGATCAACTCTGTGTGCGGCGATGGACAAACACGAAGCGATATTTTCGCCCCTTTACCGCAGCATGATCAAGGCCGGTGAGATGAGCGGTACCGTGACGGAAGCACTGGAGCGTCTCATATATATCATAGAACATGAAGCGAAAATCAAATCGGA
>Ga0194110_10006762_pt1 | contig 13338 bp, 17 predicted proteins | sample TA2Kig1200mmetaG_FD_146192 | JGI IMG/M metagenome (GOLD analysis project Ga0194110, IMG submission 146192) | Freshwater microbial communities from Lake Tanganyika, Tanzania - TA2015032 Kigoma Deep Cast 1200m | ecosystem: Environmental > Aquatic > Freshwater > Lake | place: Tanzania: Lake... | reverse complement strand
GGACCTGATTCTTCTACTCTCTCAGTTGCGACAAAACCGCATTTTGAGCAGAACAATTCACCCGATTCAGTATCGGTTACAAGCTTACCCCTTCCACAGCGTGGACATCGTTCTTTGGTATTTACTACCTCTTTTAGCATATTCTCACTATAGTAGTGTATAATGTAATAATTGGTATTTATGAATCAACGCCATTTTTGCTTGGTTATCGATGTTATTCAGATTGATTGTTAGTACGAATAAATCGCAACAGTCAAATTTTGAGTATCTATCATCTTTGGCATTCATGCAAAAATTCCTAGCATTCATTATTGGGTCATCTGCTGTATATGGTGCATTAGCATTTTTATTTTCTATAATTGGTGTGTTTTTACCTCCTACAGTAACCTATGTTGTTGGCAATCCTCTAGAGGTCAGCGGTATTAGTGTAGAACACATAGTTGGTCATATTATATGGGGATTGATGGTTTCTGCATTAAGCCTTAGTCTTAGATATTTTGTGTTAGGAGGTATTTTTCCAATAATTTTAGACTCTGACCATCTAATTCAGTTCTTTGATCTAGAAATGGTGCCACGAATGGCGCATTCTATTTCGTTTGGTTTTTTAGCATCGTTTGTCTTGTTATTGATTTTTGGAAAACGTGATTACAGGTTAGCTGGCATAGCTTTTGCAACAGTGCTTGCACATGTATCTTATGATATTTTACTTGGTGGGACAACTAGTTTTCCACTTTTAACACCCTTTGTAGTAGAGCTGCTTTCATTTCAAGGCAATGACTGGATTATCATACAGCTCATAGCTGTGGCAATAGTGGGGATTTGTACCATTATAACAAGAATGGACGCCAAGAAAAAATTAGTTGCCTAGTTTAAACAACAGAGATTTTCTAATTATATCAAAACTTAAGAGTGTCTTTTTGTTCGTTGACTTGATGTTTACTACAGTTATAGGTGGAACTGCCTCTCAAGGACTAGCAAAGAAAATTGCAAAAAGATTAAGAGCTAAATATCTTAAATCAGAACTTAAAGTATTTCCTGATGGAGAATCTAAAGTTACAATTTACGGAAAGCCAAGGGACAGAATAATTGTTGTCCAATCAACTTATCCACCTGTTGATTCAAATCTGATTCAAGCGCTTGCACTTATTTCAAAGGCAAGGGAATACTCGTCAAAGATAATAGCTGTTATTCCATATTTTGGCTACGCGAGGCAAGATAGAGAGTTTTTGCCAGGTGAGATTATAACAATGAAGACCGTAGCCAAGTTGTTCAAGGCAGTTGGAGCAGCAAAAATTGTTGTTGTTGATGTACATAGTAAAATCGCTCTAAAACATTTTAAAATTCCTGTTAAGAGTATTTCTGCAGTATCAGAACTTGCAAGATATTTTTCGAGATTGAAACTAAATAATCCGCTAGTTGTTTCACCTGACTTTGGTGGAGTTTCTAGGGCAAGAGAGTTTGCAAAACTTCTCAACCTAGATTATACTGCCTTACTAAAAAGACGTGATAGAAAAACAGGTAAAATCGAGATCAAGTCTTCCAGTCTACGAAATGTTAGAGGAAGAGACATGATAATAGTAGATGATATGATCAGTACTGGTGGGAGTATAATCAAGGCGGTAGAATTCTTAAAAAAGCAAAATTGTGGACGGGTTTATGTTGCATGTACTCATGCATTATTGATCAATGATGCGGAGAAAAAGATTAGGCTGGCAGGTGTATCAAAGATTATTAGCACTAATACAATTCCTAGAAAAACTGCTGTTGTAGATTCATCTAAAATTATTGTAAATGCCATCTCATAGATAGGAAATTTGTTGTAAGATGAAGTTAATATTTTTGGGAACATCTGCTGCTCAGCCAACTTCTGAACGTGGTTTAACGTGTATTTGTTTAGAAAGAGATGGGGAAGTTTTGATGTTTGATGCAGGAGAAGGTGCACAGATCTCGTATCTGAGATGTGGGTTAGGATGGAATAAGAAAATGAGGATCTTTGTTACACATCTTCATGGCGATCATTGCATTGGCATACTTGGATTATTGCAGACAATGACATTACAAAACAGATTAGAAGTTGTTGAAATTTACGGTCCAGATGGGATAGAGGAGTTTATTGCTTCGAATATCAAAATTCTGAATTTTGGTTTGTCGTTTCCAGTGATTATATCAACTATAGAAGAAGGACTCGTCTTAGAGGATAAAACCTACTTTATCCATGCTTGTAAAGCCGATCATTTTATTCCTGCATTTTCGTATTTATTTCAAGAAAAAGATAAGCCTGGTAAATTTTATCCAGAAAAAGCAAAGGCAATAGGAGTTCCTGAAGGTAAGCTATGGCACGATCTTCAGATGGATTATGAGATAAAAATTGGAAATAAAACAATCAAGCCGTCTGATGTAATGGGTGAAAAACGTCGTGGAAAGAAAATAGGGATATCGGGAGATACTAGACCAACAAAGAGACTAGAATCTTTTTTTAAAAATTGTGATTATCTTAGCTTTGATTCTACATTTTCAGATGAGTTAAGAGAAAAAGCAATTGAAACGTGTCATTCTACTGCAAAAGAAGCTGCGATGCTTGCAAAAAATGCAGGTGTAGAGAACTTGATTCTAACACATTTTTCAGCTAGATATAGAGATGAGAACGAGTTGTTGGTAGAAGCAAAAGCGATACATAATTCTGTAATAGCTGCAAGAGATCTTTTAGAAATCGAAATAAAATAAAAACAAAATAAAATGTTTGAACCTATTTTAAATAGATTAAAAGCTGCAAAAAAAATTGTGTTTGTTACTGGTGCAGGAATGTCTCAAGAAAGCGGTATTCCTACATTTAGAGGAAGAGATGGATTATGGCGAAATTATGATCCAATGAAGATTGCTACCATTGATGCATTTTATGAGAATCCTAAATTAGTGTGGGAGTGGTATGAAGACAGAAGAAAAAATATTATTGCTGCACAACCAAATTTGGGTCATAGAGCCATTGCTGAGCTTGAGCGATGTAAGGAAGTTGTTGTTTTAACTCAGAATATTGATGGATTACATCAGAGAGCTGGAAGTACCAAAGTCTTGGAGCTGCATGGTAGCATTATCAGAATAAAGTGCACTGTCTGTAGTTTTCAAGACCATATTGTTTCTAGCTTTGATAAACTTCCTCCTCTCTGTAAATGTGGAAAAATTCTAAGACCCGATGTAGTGTGGTTTGGTGAACCCTTACCTCAGGATGTGTGGGGTGAGGCTATATCATATGCAAATTCTTGTGATATCATGATAATAGCAGGAACATCGCTTTTGGTATCTCCTGCAAATACTTTGCCGTTATATGCTAAACAAAACAGTGCTGCTTTAGTTGAGATTAATCCAGAAGATACAGTAATGTCAGTTGATATGGATTTGACAATTAGAGGTACTTCTTCTAATATTATTCCCAAACTTACTGAGATGATTTCTAAATTAAACTAGGATGTCATAAAGACGCCATTTATCATGGTATTCAGATTTCCTGCTGGTTTGTAAACTGAAGATGTGATGGTGCCAAATTCTTTGTGTTCGACAACCATTTCTATTATATGATCTGTATTTGATATGTCTGCGATCGATGTTTCAAAATTTGATGCATAAAATGTGCCAGAGAATAGTTCTCTTTCAGAATTTTTCAATGTAAACTTGACAGAGATTGTATTTCCTGAGTTATCAGAGTATTGTACCTTAACATCACCGTTATCTTCCTGTGTGGTTGTTAGCTGTAATGTTTTAAGAAGTTTTGATTGTAATTGTTCTTTAGCTGAAAGACCGTCATTAATGATTTCTGGCTCTTCTGTGGTTTCAGTTAAGGCACTATCTTTGACATTATCAAATTTTTCTCCAATGTTATCGATTGTACTATCAATACCATTCTTTAGCCCATCAATATTCTGTCCTACTTTATCGATGACAGCAACCTTATCTTTTAATGGATTAAATGGATCGGGTGCTAAAAAAATGAAACCTACTACTATTACTGAAAAAATTAAGGCTAGTTTTAGTTTCAATTCTTCCGAGTTTCTTATTAATAATAAAAATTGGGAAATTCAAATCAATTGAGTAAATAAGGAAAAAAGCTGACTAGGGAATGAAAATTAGGTTATTGCGAGTTTGAGACAAGCCACTCTATTATGTTCTCAATGTGTTTGGATTGCAAGATTATCTTGATAGGGCCAAGAGGAGACTCGTCTGCATTCTCACATAGTGTAACTACATCAACAAATGCAGCTTGCTTATTCAAATAGAACCATGTGGAATCATCAACCAGATTTCTTCTCAGATTGCGTCCGTAAACTTTTTGGGTATTACGAGAATGAATTTTTTCATGAATGTGAAGTAAACTTTCAAGTGTTGTTGAAGTTGCTTTTAGTGAATCATCTTTTACGTGTATATCTATGTTAGAAAGGATGTTTGAAACTGCGCGTTCGACCTTTTGTGGATCTTCTGATGGATTAACTTGGCAATATGCATTAATCTTACATGAGATATTTGGGATATTCAGTTTACCCAACCTTTGATAATTTTGTATGCTACATTAATGAGCTCATTTATTGTCATATTATTATTTGAGATGCTTTCATCTGCAAGTGCAATGGAGTTGCTTACTCCAACCCCGATTTCCCTTGCATCTCTTTCATTAAAGACCTCTTGATTCTGTGGATCGTCAGATCTTCCTCGCTTTGTTAAGAAACTAAAGCGTGTATTTGTCGATGCGTGAATGGCAAGAATTTTTACTTTGCCGGTTTTTCTTAGTACGTCGATCTCCGCATTTGATCTAATTCCATCTATGACTATTACAGTAGAGTTAGTTTTTGTTATCTGTTCTGTTATTAGCTCTGCTATTGCTCCAGGACCATTTTTTTCTCGTAGATCAAGCATCAGTTTGCCTAGATTTTTTCCAGTTGGTTCTAGTTTTCTTTTTTTTGCTTCTGCTCTTACTACATCGCCCATATTGATGACATCAAATCCTTTAGATTTCAAACCGTCTGCTATAGTAGATTTACCTGCTCCTGGCATTCCAGTTAGACAAACAATTAGCTTTGGCAATCCAATTTATCCCAGCTTGCTATTCTATGAAGGTACCGGAAATTATTATAAAGATATGATCTAAAACTTGTAATGCGAACTTTTGTTGCAGTAGAAGTTAGCAACAAAGAGATCCTAGAAGCAATAAAAAAAATTCAATCTAGCTTAAAGATAGATGCAAAACCAATCGACACACAAAACATGCATTTTACTCTTCAGTTTCTAGGTGAAGTGTCAGATAATATGTTAGAAAATATTCAACGGGCATTAAGTTCTATTGAGTTTGAATCCTTTGATGTTAGTTTTCAAGGCATTGGCGTGTTTCCAAAACCACGATTTGCACGTATAATATGGGCAGGTATTGATGAGAGTGGGGCGAGACATCTCACTGAGCTTGCTAGAAAGGTAACTACTGTGTTATCATCTCTTGGTTTTAGGCCAGACAAACCTTTCCAACCACATGTAACTATCTTTAGAGTTAAAAATAAGATTAATGACATCACAGATGAATTGATAAAAATCAAAGATTCATCACTTGGGATTCAGAGAATTAATGAGCTCAAACTAAAAAAAAGTGTTCTTACTCCTAATGGATCTGTATATTCTGACTTGTATGTGGTGAAAGCAGAGCAATGAAACAGGTTCTTGACAATGCAAAAAGAATAGTTATTCCATCCACAAGATTACAACAAGACAAAGAAAAAATCGCTAATCTCGTTCTGGGATTAGTAAAAGAACAGACACCAAGATATCAAGAGATAGTAAATGTTGTATTTGGTGGTTCATATTCAAAAGGTACATGGTTGCCAGACAAAGCTGATATTGATATATTCATTAAATTTGAAAAATCAGTTTCTGAGGAGAGGTTTGTTGAGCTTGCAAAAAAAATTGGATTTGATTCGCTAAGAAAATTTCATCCATATGTTAGATACTCAGATCATCCCTATGTGGAAGCAAAAATTGAGGGAACAAAGGTCAATGTAGTACCATGTTATGATATCGAGAAAGGACGGTGGAAAAGTGCTGCTGACAGATCCCCCTTTCATACACAGTTTATGCTTGGATCTCTAACAAGTGCGATGAAAGATGAGGTTAGACTGCTTAAGGTATTTCTTAAAACTGTAGGAGTCTATGGGGCTGAAATTGCAAAACAGGGATTTAGCGGATATGTTGTTGAAGTATTAATTTGGAATTATGGTACTTGTAAAGATGCAATCAATGCTTTTGCAAATTTAAAACCAAACCAGATCATAGGTAATGCGTCTAAAGAGTTTGATACTGCTGTAGTTATTATGGATCCTATAGATGATACTAGAAATTTAGCTGCTGCGATTTCAGTTGAGAGTGTTGGAAAATTTGTTCTTGCATGTAGATCTTTTTTGAAAAAACCATCACTTTCTTATTTTAGGCCTAAAAGAAATTCAAAAGTATCAAGGAAAAATCTAGAAAATGTTCTTGTTGTCACATTTAGCTTTAAACCTAGGAGTCCTGATATTATTTGGGGGCAGATAAAACGTGCTGCTAATTCACTTGTAACACAAATGCAGGTAGAGGAGTTTGATGTACTAAGAAGATCAGCAATAACAGATGAAAAGAGTAATGCAGCATTACTCTTTTTACTACAATCGACTAGAATTTCTGAATTACATACTAGAGAAGGACCTGATTTTTACAGCAAGACAGATTCCGGTGTATTCATAGCAAAAAACGTAAAGAAAAGTAGAACCATGTGGATAAATGCTGATGGAAGAATTCACTCACTACAAAATCGCAATCATAATGATGCACGATTGTTTTTACAAGATTTACTAAAAAATCATTTAGATAAAACAGGTATACCAAAAGGACTCAAGCCTGATTTTAAAAAAGGATTCAAAATATTTCCTGCGAGTAAAGTGACAAGTAAATTCATTAGAGAGGCGTTAACAGAACTTGTCACGACAGATAATGCAATATTTTCATCCACTTGACAGATTATCTCAAGAACCTTATTCTATGATAATTGGATATCCAAAAGCAACCAAAAAACAAATCAAAGCAAGGATTATTGAATTAAAAAAACTTGGCATACAGAGTATATCTTTTCAAGGACAATCAAAAATTGGTAACTTGAACATTTTAGGTAAAGGGTATGTTGGGGTTGTTGTTTTAGCTAAAATGAAAAATAAACTTGTTGCAGTAAAAATTCGTAGGACTGATGCATCAAGAACCGATATGGGAATAGAGGCAGAATTTCTGAAAATTGCAAATTATGTAGATGTTGGACCCCTGCTAGTAACAAGGAGTAGAAATTTTATGATAATGGAATACTTGGCCGGTAAAAAAATTAGTGAGTGGGTAAGTGGATTAAAGAGCAAGAAAGATGCCAAACTACTAAAATCAATAGTAAAAAAGATTTTAGAGGATTGTTATCGTCTTGACTCTGTTGGTCTGGATCATGGAGAATTAAGCAATATTTCAAAACACGTAGTCGTCGGAAAATCAAAAACAACTGTAATTGACTTTGAGAGTGCCAGTACGCAGAGGAGAGTTTCTAATGTTACGTCTGCTACTCAAGCGATTTGTATTGGCTCTGGAATATCAAAGATTGTTAGAAGAATATACAGATTACCTTCAAAAAATAAGATTATCAAGACTTTAAGATTGTATAAACAAGAACAGAGCCAACAAAATTTTGAAAAGATTTTAACTATTTTAAAGTTATAAGAGCAAAAAATTTCGAATAAAGAATCTGTTGGCAATTAATGGGACCGGCAGGATTTGAACCTGCGACCTCCAGCACCCCAGGCTGGCATCATAAGCCAAACTAGACGACGGCCCCTCAAATGTTCAAGCAAGAAGTGAAATTATTAAATCGTCGGATCAATCAACTATTGCATTGAAGGTTTGTTCTATTTGTCACAAGATTTCAGCATCTGATGAAGACCATTTAGATTGTCAGCAAAAAAGAAGAGTTGAGTTAGAAGATGAAGATCTTAAGCGAGGCCTTCCTGAGAGATTTAACACTACAAAAAATATCGATGATCTTAATGTAGAAATTAAAGCTCTTTTAGAACATATGACAAAAGAAAAAGAAAAGAAGTCATAGCCACTTTTCTAATCTGTCTGATTCGAATTTTTCTTTTTCGTGCCTATGTTGTGTTGTCGGACTTTTCAGCTGCACCTAGAATAAAATATGAATAGATTGATCAAACAAATTATCTTTCTTGAGAAGTTGGTCTTATCAAGACTTCATTTACATTTACGTGATTTGGAGCCTGTACTGCAAATAAGATGGCGTTTGCAATATCTTCTGCTTTTAGTGCTCCCATTTTTTTTGTATTTTCAACAAATCCTTTTAATGAATCATCAGTTATCGTATTTGTAAGCTCTGTTGCAACTACACCTGGCTCAATTGTTGTGATTCTGATATTTGATCGTGGGCTTAGTTCTTGTCGTAGTCCTTCACTAAATGCAGTTACAGCATGTTTTGTTGCACAATAGACACTTCCTGCTGGGAAAACAATTCTTCCAGCTACTGATGATATGTTGATTATGTGGCCTGATTGTTTTTCTAACATGTATGGCAGTACTGCAGCCGTACAATACAACACGCCTTTAATGTTAACATCAATCATTTTATCCCATTCATCGATTTTCAGCTTTTTTACAAAACTTAGAGGCATCAGACCTGCGTTATTTACCAAAATATCTATTGTACCATATTTTTTTACTGTGGCTTTCACAAATGAATCACAATCCGACTTTTGTGTTACATCTAGTTTTTGTGAAAAAACATCTCCACCACTTTTTATGATTTCGTTTTGAAGTTTATCTAATAACTCTGTTCGTCTTGCCCCAATTGCAACCTTAGCACCACTTTTTGAGAGAGCGATTGCAGTAGCATAACCAATTCCACTGCTTGCACCTGTAACTATTGCAACCTTTCCCTCAATCATGAGAATCTATTACAAGCTGCTTTGTACTGTAAATATATTTTAGTGCTCAGAGAGTTATACGTTTACAAAATTTGTTTTTTTAACTATGATTTATTAAAGAAATGAAGTTAGTTTTTTTCATGAATGCCGCAAAATGCGCGTATTGTGGAGAAATGCAAGATATGCCTTTTGAGTGTAATTATTGTAAAGATCCTTTTTGTGCTGAACATAGACTGCCTGAGGAACATAGATGTGTCAAATTATCTCATCTTAGAGTTAAGAGGTTTGGAGAAAGAAGAGTAATTCGAGACAAGAATAGTTCAGGTTTTTTTAAAAAAATGTTTGGCAGATTTAGATAGGGTCAGTATACTGATTTGTTCGGATGAGTTTTTGCACGTCGTGCTTGATAAAAAAGCGTTATAGCTAGTGCAAACAAGACAATCGATGTAAGCCAATGTGCGGTGATTACTGTGATGTATGCTATTGCAAATGCTACTGAAATGATTCCTTGTGTGATTAGTTTCAACCAAGAAGGGATCTTGAGTTTTCTGCTGATTGTCTCTGCTATAAAGAGCCCTATTACTGGATATATTGTTATTAAAAGAAAATCAACTACATCGATATCAAGATGGGACATTATTTACACTGGTTCTAGGTGTGATTTCTAGTCTGCCCAATGAATTTTTGCTACAGCATTTTTTGTTATGAGCGCTTGTGCATTCTCATAAGGAATCGTCGCGATATCTTCTACCTTAAAAGGACCATATTTCTCTAGATCAGCACCAACTATTTGATCAATCTCTTTTAGAAAACGTACTACAATTGGTTTTGTTTTGTGCTTTTGTGATATTGATTCTAGGAGTTTAGATTTTCCATTTAATAATCCAGAAAGGATTGTTTCTTTTCTTTCTTCCATTTCAGCTTGTGCGTCTAAAATAAATTTTTCTTCGTTCATTAGATTGGTATAAGTTGTATTCGCTGCTTTTTCAAGTCTAATTTTTAAAAAAAGTGAAACAATGTCTGTGATGATTAGAATTAATGTATCTTTTATTTTTGATTCAACTCCATCATATCCCTCACTTTTTAGTTTGCTAATGAAATTAGAAATCAAGATGTAAAGATCTGGAGAAACTTCTTGTATTGTATCGTTTTCAGTTTCGCGTAATAAAGCGGCATACAATGAGTTTACATCAATTTCTGTTTCTTGCATCAAACATCAACAACCTTAAATGGTGGAACTATTTGTGTTAGCTGGAATACAAAATTGCCATATAAAGTGATTGGTGGAAAGGATACAAAAATAACATATTCTCCTGATGAAGTTTTTTCAAAAATAAAACATGAACAGATCAAGTTTATAGATCTGCAGTTTTCTAGCTTGCTTGGTAGATTTCATCATACTACAATATCTGCAGATATGTTCACGCCAGAACAGATGCAAGATGGGCTGCCAAAACTTGATGGTTCATCAATTGTAGGTTTTACTACCATTGATGACTCTGATCTTATACTCAAACCAGATCCAAACTCTTATGCTGCCATACCATGGATGACAGAAAAGAAAACTGCACGACTTATCTGTGATGTTTATTGGGGTGGTGGAAGAGGTAGATTAGAAAGAGATCCTAGAGGCATAGCACAAAAGGCAGAGAGTTATCTAAAGGCTCAAGGTTTTGATGATAGTTGTTGGGGGCCTGAAGTAGAGTTTTTTGTTTTTGATAAAGTGCATTGGGATGTATTAACACCTTACAAGGGTCAATCATATTCAATTGAATCAATAGAGGCACCATGGAGCCAAGAGGGAACTGGATATCCGATGGGTCTTAAAGAAGGATACTATCCAAGCACTCCTTCTGATACCTTGACACCATTTCGTAATGAATGTGTAGATGTGTTAAACGAATCTTTTGGGATTTTATGTGATAATCATCATCATGAAGTTGCAACTGCTGGCCAGTGTGAGATTGACATAAAGTATGATTTTCTAACAAATGCTGGAGATGCAACGCAAACCTACAAGTTTGTAGTACGAAACATAGCACAAAAGTTCCACAAAGTTGCCACAATGATGCCAAAGCCGATTTCTATGGATGCGGGTTCTGGAATGCATACCAATGTTAGTCTATGGAAGGATGAGAAAAATGCATTCTTTGATGAAAATGATAAGGATGAGCTTAGTCAAGTTGGGAGATATTTTTGTGGCGGTATAATTAATCACGCAAAGGCTCTTTCTGCTATCACAAATCCTACTACTAATTCATACCACAGACTTGTACCAGGTTATGAAGCTCCTACTTACATAGCATGGAGTGCAAGTAATAGATCTGCAATAGTTAGAATGCCTCAACATTTCAAAGGCACAAAATATTCATATCTAAAAAGACTAGAGTTTAGAGCCCCAGATCCTTCATCAAATCCATATCTTGTTTTTGCAGCAGTATTAGCTGCAGGTCTTGATGGAATTAAGAAAAAGTTAGAGCCCGGTGAGCAGATTCATGAAGATATTTACAAGATGACAAAAGCAGAACGAAAGAAGAGGGGCATAGGAGTTCTTCCGTCTACTTTAGGGGAAGCACTTGATGAACTTGAAAGTGATAGAAAGTTTCTCAATCCGATTTTTAGTAATGATGTTATAGATAAGATAATTGAGTTAGAAAGAAAAGATCAACGTGAGATTTCATTAAGGCCACATCCTCACGAGTTTTATCTTTATTTTGATGTCTAGAAAGTTAGCAATGGCTTTCCCATTATATCATAAATGAAGATTAATGATATTATGATTAATGCAAAACCGCTTCCAAGATAGATCATTCTATGTTTTTCTGATGTAGCTGCTTTATAGACTAGAATTGCACCTCCTAGTCCCACAAATAGAATTATGACTCCAATTATCACAAGATCAAAACTTTGACCTGTAATAAGTGGACTGAAAAATCCCGCTAACAGTGCAAAAAAAACAGTTATGTAGACATATTTTATCCCGCTAAGAATTTTAGAGCCTTTTTCGGTTGTTAGTTTTTGTTTTGGAATGTTTTTCTCATTGTCGCTAGTTGAAGGCTTTGTAGTCTCATCTTTTTGAGAATCTGTTTGTTTGATTTTTTTATAGAAAAATTTCTTCTTAGCCAATGTCTACATGTCCATGCCGCCCATGTCTGGCATGCCACCCATACCACCCATGCCGCCCATTCCCATGCCGGGCATACCGCCAGGAGGCATACCGCCCTCACCACCATGTGGTGGGCCAGCAGCTTTGGATGTAGCTATTACATCATCAATTCTTAGTATCATACATGCTGCCTCAGTAGCGGCAGATACAATTTGTTGTTTAACAGCTAAAGGTTCAATTATATCACTTGATTTCATGTTTGCAACTTTTGCTTTCATGACATCAACGCCTATCCATTTCTCGCCTTTTAGCTGCTTTGAGCGAAGGTTTGTGAGTGTATCAATTGGATCCATTCCTGCATTTTCAGCTAGTGTAAGTGGGATAGATTCTAGAGCCTCTGCAAATTTTTCAGCTGCTAACTGTTCACGGCCTTCTAATGTCTTTGACCATGTTCTTAGTTTTGTTGCAGTATAAGTTTCAGGTGCACCACCGCCTGCAACTATAGAAGGCATCTCCATTACGTCTTTTACAACCATTATAGAATCATGAACTGATCTTTCTACTTCATCAACAACTCTTTGTGAACCACCACGTAGTAAAAGAGAGACTGATTTTGGATGTCTGCATCCTTCAATGAAAACCCATCTATCCTCTTCAATTTTTCTTTCTTCAACTAGTTGGGCAGCACCAAGATCTTTTTCAAACAGATCATCAAGATTTGTTGTAATCCTACCACCTGTTGCTTTTGCAAGTTTTGTCATATCACTTTCTTTTACTCGTCTTACTGTTAGTATTCCTGCTTTTGCAAGGTAGTGTTGTACCATATCATCAACGCCCTTTTGGCAGATGAGAACAGTAGCGCCTGATGCAACAACTTTATCAACCATGGTTTTTAGCATTCTATTTTCTTCATCTAGGAATGTTTTCAATTGCTGTGGGTTTGAGATGTTAATTTTAGCATCAGTTTCTGTTTTATTAATTTCAAGTGCGGTGTTTACAAGTGCAATTTTTGCGTCAACGGCTTTTTTTGGCATTCCTGCATGAACTACTTCTTTATCAAGAACTATTCCTTCAATTAATAATGAGTCTTTAATTGATCCTCCAGCTTTCTTTTCTACTTTAATATCATCTTCATCAACATGATATTCTTCACCATCTTTTTCAGCAACAGATAGTACAGCTTTTACAACTAGATCAGATAGATGACTGGAATCTTTTCTGACAAGTTTTGTTTGCATTGCTGTTTTTGCAATTTTTTGTAAAAGT
>Ga0194110_10006754_pt1 | contig 13347 bp, 13 predicted proteins | sample TA2Kig1200mmetaG_FD_146192 | JGI IMG/M metagenome (GOLD analysis project Ga0194110, IMG submission 146192) | Freshwater microbial communities from Lake Tanganyika, Tanzania - TA2015032 Kigoma Deep Cast 1200m | ecosystem: Environmental > Aquatic > Freshwater > Lake | place: Tanzania: Lake... | reverse complement strand
ATCAGGACTGCTATAACGAAACCTTCGGCGAAACCCGCGATCTCCTCTTGCCAAAATTAATCAGCGGGGAGGTTGATGTGGAGAAGATGGATATAAAAACTAACATTGTGAATCTGTCTCTGCAATAATGGTATAATGACTTCATAAGCCGGTCAAGGAGGTTTTGAAATGCTCGCTTATAAGAGATATGTAACCGTTAAAGATCCCGAAAGCCTTGTCTTAAAAAAACTTCCTTTTCGCGCTGGTCAGCGGGTTGAGATTGTAATGATTTCTGAAGAAGAAAAAAAGGCAACTGTTCGGGATTTGAAGAGGCTTTTCAAGAAGACACAGAAACTCCCTCGCGCAAAAGCAATAAGCGATGAAGAGATTGCTGAAGAAATAAAGGCATACCGGGCTGGCAGGTGAAGGTCGTAGTAGACACCAATGTTTTAATTTCAGCCATCCTGAAAGACAAAGAACCCGAAACCGTTCTTCTCTTTATTGCAAACCATCCTGAAATCGAATGGATTGTCTCGCCACAGGTCCTCGAAGAATATAAAGAAGTAATAGGCCGTGAAAAATTCGGTCTACCTGATAATATGAAGGACGCATGGTTTAATCTGCTTAATAAATTGACGAATGTTATTGATGCCGGCGCCGATATTGATTTCCCGAGGGACCAGAAGGACGCCAAATTTCTTTCATGCGCGATTGCTGCCAATGCCGATTATTTTATCACAGGGGACAAAGATTTCGGGCAGGCGCAGAAATTCTTTAAAACAGTTGTCATTTCTGTAGCACAGTTTAAAAGGCTGGTTTGCGATGTAATGACTTGATTAGCCTGTTGGATAAAATGCCGATTAATATATACACAGAATCCGATTTAATCGAACAACCTGCCATTGAGCTTTTCAAGTCTCTCGGCTTTTCGCATCAAGATTGCTATAACGAAACCTTTGGCGAAACCGGCACCCTTGGCAGGGAGACTTCAAGCGATGTTGTCCTAAAACCAAAACTAAAGAAAGCTCTCATAAATCTCAATCCCTCTCTTCCCTCAGACGCCATTGAACAAGCTATAGAAGAACTCACAAGCGACAGGAGCATCCTGCATCCTGTCACAGCGAACCGTGAAATCTACAAACTCATCAGAGACGGCGTAAAGGTTAAAGTCAGGCAAAAGGATGGGACTGAGGCGGATGAAACTGTAAGAGTTATTGATTTCAATGAGCCTGATAGCAACGACTTTTTCCTTGCTTCCCAGTTCTGGATAACAGGCGAGATGTATAAAAGAAGGGCTGACCTTGTTGGTTTTGTGAACGGGCTTCCGCTAATCTTTATTGAACTTAAGGCAGTTCATAAAAAACTTGAAAATGCATTCAGAAATAACCTCACTGACTACAAAGACACCATCCCGCAGATATTCTGGTACAACGCCTTCATCATTCTCTCGAACGGCTCTGAAAGTAGGATCGGCACAATAAGCGCTGACTTTGAACATTTCAGCGAATGGAAGAAGATTAACAGCGAAGGCGAAGAAGGTGTGGTTTCACTCGAAACAATCATTAAGGGCACCTGCGAAAAAAGCAAATTTCTTGATCTTCTCGAAAACTTTATCCTCTATAAAGATGCAGGCGGAAGCCTTACAAAGATTATCGCAAAGAACCATCAATATCTCGGCGTAAACAATACAATAGATTCATTCAGAAAGATGAAAGAGAATCAGGGAAGGCTTGGAGTGTTCTGGCACACGCAGGGAAGCGGAAAAAGCTTTTCCATGATATTTTTCTCTCAGAAGGTTTTGAGAAAATTCGAGGGGAATTATACATTCATAATAGTTACAGACAGAAAAGAGCTTGATGAACAGATATATAAGAACTTTGCAGAGGTCGGCGCTATTACTGAACAGGAAGTCCATGCTGAAAGCGGTAAACATCTTGAGCAGCTTCTCAAGGAAGACCATAGAAATATCTTTACTCTCATCCACAAGTTCGGAGATATAGATTACATGGTCTCAAACAGGTCTGATATTATTGTTATCACAGACGAGTCGCACAGGACACAGTACGATACCCTTGCCATGAACATGAGGACTGCCCTTCCAAATGCTGCGTTTATCGCATTTACCGGAACTCCTTTGATTGTTGGAGAGGAGCTTACAAGGAAGACCTTCGGAGACTATGTCAGTGTATATAACTTCAAACAGTCTATTGACGATAATGCAACCGTTCCTCTCTATTATGAAAACCGTATTCCTGAAGTGCAGCTCAAGGAATCCGAAATGAAGGAGGGCATTGAGCAGATACTTGAGGAGGCGATGCTCTCGCCTGAACAGGAAGAAAAACTTCAGCAAGAGTTCAGCCGTGAATATCACATTATCACACGTGATGACAGGCTTGAGAAGATTGCAGAGGATATAGTTAAGCACTTCCTTAACCGCGGTTATCAGGGAAAGGCTATGGTTGTCTCCATAGACAAGCCTACTGCTGTAAAAATGTATGACAAGGTGCAAAAATACTGGACCGCAACTATTAATGACCTAAAGAAACAATTTAAGAAAGCCAAAGAAAATAAAGATGAAATTCAAAAGAAGATTGACTGCATGAAAGAGACCGATATGGCTGTTGTTGTGAGCCAGGAACAGAACGAGATAGAGAAGTTCAAAAAACTGGGGCTTAAAATCGAGAAGCACAGGCGAAGGATGGGTAAAGAGGATCTGGCGACCAAGTTTAAAGACCCCAATAACTCTTTCAGGATTGTCTTTGTCTGTGCCATGTGGATGACCGGCTTTGATGTTCCGTGTCTTTCTACAATGTATCTTGACAAGCCAATGAAAAACCATGCCCTTATGCAGACAATTGCGCGGGCTAACAGGGTTTTCAGGGATAAGGTGAATGGCCTGCTCGTAGATTATTGTGGGATATTCAGGAACCTCCAGAAGGCATTGGCAATCTATGGTACAGATAAAGGCGGAGCAACCGATTCTCCTGTGAAGCCGAAGGCAGAGCTTATCAGGGAACTTGAGGATGCAATTGTTGAAATAGAAAAGGTCTGTGATGAAAACAATGCGGATATCAGAAAAATAGCAGACAGCGACAGGCTTATGCAGATTAAATATATAGGAGATGCTACGGATGCACTTCTGGTGAATGACGATACAAAGAGGCGGTATCTTGCCCTTGCTTTACAGGTGGACAAGCTATTTAAGGCAATCCTTCCTGACCCTGATGCAAAGAAATATGCTGATATCTGTACTGTTGTAAGGGTGATTGCTGAAAGGATAAGGTCGATCATTGAGGTGGATGTTGACATCGCTGACATAAAGAAGAAGATTGAAGACCTGCTCAACGAGACAGTTGAGGTAATCGGGCATGAAGATTATCATGGCACCATGTATGGAAAAAAGAAAATAGACCTCTCAAAAATAGATTTTGAAGCGTTAAAAAAGAAATTTGATAAGGGGAGGAAAAGGAATACACAGGTTGCAATGCTTGAGGCTGTGATAAGGGGAAAACTTGAAAGACTCGTAAGGCTTAATAAAATGAGAGCAGAGATCCTTGAGAGGTTCCAGAAGATGATAGCTGAGTATAATGCAGGCTCTATGAACATTGAAAAGCTCTTTGAAGAATTGCTCGAATTCGTAAAAAGACTGGACGAGGAGGAGCAGCGGAGCATAAAGGAGTATTTATCAGAAGAAGAATTAGCGTTATTCGATATTCTAAAAAAACCAAAATTAACTAATAAAGAAACAGAGCAGGTTAAGCTTGCATCAAAAAAACTGCTTAGAGTACTGAAAAGCGAGAAACTTATTCTCGACTGGAGAAAGAAACAGCAGGCAAGGGCAGAAGTATTATTTACAATAGAGACAATTCTCGATAAGATGTTACCGGAAAGCTATACTCCGGAGATATACAGACAGAAATGCGATACTACATATCAGCACGTTTACGATTCTTATTATGGAGATAATAAGAGTGTGTATATTTGAACGCGCGCTGATTCGGAATAACAACTGGGGAGTAATTCTAAAATGATATCTCTGTCCCTTTATCCATACTGTAAACAGGATAAATCTTATAATTTTTAATCCATGGCTGCCTGATAATAAAGTCAGTTCTGTGCCAGAGGAAAACCCACGGCGCATCTGCGACAATAAGTTCTTCTGCCTTCTTATAAAATAAATCCCTGTTTTTTCTGTCCATTGTCTGCTGTCCTTTCTCCACTAAAGCGTTTACAGTGAAGTTTGTGTACCTCGTTCTGTTTCCTGCTGCACCATGATTTGCAGAATGAAATAAAGGGAAAAGGAAGTTCTCAGGGTCAAGATAGTCAGCCCACCAGCTCAGATAAAACATATCAGGCTCTCCTCTGTTGATAGCTTCTTTATATGCGCTCCACTCAAGCTGTTTTATCTTTACCTTCATCCCGACATTTCTGATATAAGACTGGATGACCTCTGCTATATCAACTACTTCCTGGTCTGCAGTGATATAAAAATGTATGGTGATACCATCCAGACCCTCTTTCTTAATCAATTCTTTTGCTTTTTCAGGATTATATTCATAATGAGACGGCGTTATCCAAGCCTTCATCATATCCGGTACAGGGCCTGTTGCTAATCTCCCTCGTTTTTCATAAATCGTATTGAGTATCTTTTCTATGTCAATAGCATAATTCATTGCCTTTCTGAGATTGAGATTATTGAAGGGATGTTTTGAACAATTGAGACCAAGATAATAAGTATTTAAACCCCTTATCGATGAAATAAAAGGTTGCCTCTGAGGATCATTTTTGTATCTCGGATACTCAGATACTGGTATTGTGATGATATCAATGTTTCCGAGTTCAAACTCAGTGACTGCAGTCAGGTCTTCAGGTATTATCCTGTAAATCATACCTTTTACCTTTGCAGGACCATCAAAATAATCCTGCCTTCTTTCAAGTATCAACTCCCTGTTTGGCAACCATTCTCTTAGCACAAAAGGGCCCGTGCCAATAGGATGGCTTGAGAAATCAGGCCCTAATTTTTCAACTTCTTCATAAGGTACAACATATGCAGCAGTCATAGTAAGAAGGTTAAGAAATGGAGAAAACGATTTTTTCAGGCGTATCTCAAGTGTATAGTCATCTATCACTCTTATCCCCTCAACATCAACAGCTTTCCCTTTCATAAATTCTTCCGCGCCGAGGATTTTTTCGAACACCCATGTATTAGGAGATCTGCTTTTAGGATTTAAAATTCTCTTAAAAGAATACTTGAAATCATGAGCATTCACTTCCCGTTTGTTCGAGAAGTAGACACCACGATTTAACCTTAATGTATATGTCAGTCCATCTCTTGATATTATCCAATCCTTTGCAATATCTGGCTGAATGCTCAGGTCATCACCAAGCCTGACAAGACCATTAAAGAGTTTTGCTGATATCAATCCGCTGTTTACATCAACTATGAGTGCTGGGTCGAGTGTTGTTGGATTTGTATTAAGTCTGTAATAGATATAGCCATCAAGGCGGTTTTGTGATGAACATGAATAAGAATGAAGGATAGAGAAAACAGAACATAGACAAAGAAGTATTTTTAGAAAAATTTTACATATCTGTATTCTGTGTTCTGACTTCTCAGTTCTGATTTTTTAGAACCTCAGGAATGCTCCAATACTTCCGGACTCCTGTAGCTTTTTATTTTCAGGTATTATCTCAACGATTGCCCCTTGTTCAACTGCCTTCTGTGCTGTAAGTTCAATTACGTAATTTGCTTTCTGCATCGTACCTTTACAGTAGGGACAAGCCGATATTTCCTGAATGGTCAGATACCCACAGTTTTTGCATGAAATGCCTGATTGTCTAAAATCCTTCAGAAATATAAGTTTCATAATACGGCCTTCCTGAAGAGCATTGAGCACATCCTCTATCCCAATGACTGCATTTTCATTCTTCATTGCCCTTGTGAGTAAATCATCAACAGTTTCAGCCTGTTTCTTTTTCTCGAATGCCTGGAGCACAGGCCGTGCTTTTTCGAGTATCTCGTTACTCTTCGCAAACATCTCCGCCTGGAACGTTCCAATAATTTTATCTGCCACTGTCTGGGGAAGCATAGCCTTTACCTTTTTAATAGTTTCTTCTGAGCCGCCGATTATCAGCCTCCCAACATACTCACGAGAAAGAAACGCTTCTAATTGTTTAACCACATCCTTTAGGTGAAGGCCAACATGATAGTCTATATGCCTCTCGTAACTTTTCTCTGAAAGTGAAAACCAGCCACCTTTTTTGTGTTTACCAGGAACATCCTCTGTGTGAACCTCAGTATATTCCTCTATCTCTCCAAGATGGATGATAAATAATCTTGCCGATTCCCTGCCCACAAGCAAAATGGCATATCTCCGATAATTGTCAAGGATATCAAGGAGTGGTTTGATATATGGCGCTCTGTCCACAATAATCTCATTTTTTACAGGTACTGAAAGCTGAAATTCTCTCCAGAAATTCTTTTCTGAAGAACTTAGAATGGCAAGTCCTTTTTTAAATGCCCTCTTGTTTGCAACAATATATGATTCAATCTTCTCAAAGTCATTATTTACTTTCTTCAACACAATCTTATCTAATCTTTCTAATGTACTCTTGAGCATATTCTTCACGTGTATCACATAATTATTCTTTACATTTGTCATCGGATTGACATTCAGATAAAGACTTACGAAAAAAGCATCTCCAGCCTGCATCTTTGCTATTTCCTTGAGATCCTCTCGACTAAGCATGCTCTCCTCCTTTTAAGATTTTACTTGTTTGTTTTCTTTGATGCCTCCACAAATGAACTAAACAAATTTAATGAAAGACTGTCATCCATCAGGCGTTCAGGATGCCACTGGACACCAACAAGAAAAGGATAGTTACCCATATAAAATGCCTCTATAAGTTTATCCGGGGAATATGCAAAATCTATAAGGCTGGTGCCGAGCTTTTTTACTGCCTGATGGTGTGTACTATTGACAGAAAACTTGCCTTTTTTTAGAAACCTGTTTTCTGCTATCACAACTATATGATACTCATTTTTATGATTAATTTCTACTGGAAACTCTAAGTCAACCCCGTTAGAAAGCTTGGGCGGGGCTTTCTTTCTAACGGGGTCGGTATCCTGGTAGAGTGTTCCATCGAAAGCGACATTGATAAGCTGCATACCGTAGCATATGCCGAGCACAGGTCTTCGAAGATTTACGATCTCTTTAAGCAAAGAAATCTCAAAATCACTTCTTTGTCTTGAGACAGGTTTTACAGTAGATGTCATCGCCTCTTTGTAGTAAAATGGGTCGATGTCATCTCCTCCTGGAATAAGAAGTCCATTCATTCTTTCTGTATAGGACGACGGATTACCAATCGGGGGGATGAGTATCGGCACACCTCCAACCTTTATTATCGCATCAACATAATGCTGCTTGAGTTTGAAATATTCAGTCTCTATATCTGTTGTTATGCCAATTATTGGACTGCTCATAACAATTTAATTACTCTGTACTTATCTCCCATATTTAAGGACTCTCCCTGCTTTAATGCCTGTCATCTCTCCTTCCCATATAACGGGTGACCCGTTAACAATAACATAATAAATCCCTTCCGGCCTTAAAAAGGGATCATGAAATGTTGCCCTGTCAATGATCTTCTCATAGTCAAATATCACAACATCTGCGAACAGACCTTCTTTTAAGATTCCTCTATTATTAATGCCAAATGTTTTCGCAGGAAGCATTGTTATTTTGTGTATGGCTTCACTCATACTCATCAGTATCCCGTCTCTCACATACGTTCCAAGAAACCTTGGAAAACTCCCAAAGCCCCTTGGATGTGGCTTGCCTTTACACGTAGATCCTGAAAAACTCCTGGCCGAACTATCTGAGCCAATCATACAAAAAGTCAATGAAAGAAACTTTTTCAAGTTCTCCTCATGCATAAATGAAAAGATTGCATTGACCTTCAGCCTTTCTTCGATGAGAATGTCACATAATATATCGACAGGTTCCTTTCCTTTCATACGAGCTATTTCTGATAGACTTTTCCCTTCCATCCACATGTTCTTCTCTGAATTGACAGATGATATGAAAACTTTATCCCAATAATCATTATGTGGATGTGCATCCTTTACCTCTTTTTTTATCTTTCTTTGAAGCCTTGAACTCTTTAATCTCTTCAACTCCTTCTCTGCACTTCCTGAAAAAGTCCATGAAGGCAGTACTGTATCAAGGTCTGTGCTCGAAGCAGTATAAGGGTATCTATCGCATGTCAGACAATCTCCTTCTCTGTTTGACTCTTGTAAGAGAGATATAACCTTGTCTATCTTGTGCCAGTTTTCTTCTCCGCTCGTCTTTATATGAGAAATATGAACCTTAATTCCCGACTCTTTCCCAATCTTGATAGTTTCCTCGATAGATTCTGTTAACTCGTCTCCTTCACTTCTCATATGAGACGTATAAATACCAAATCCCCCCTTACCCCCCTTTACTAAAGGGGGGTAAGGGGGATTACCTATTAATGTTTTGCACAACTCAATCAGTTCTGCTGTCTCTGAATACATACCGGGTGGATATATTAATCCGGTAGAAAGTCCGATAGCGCCTTCACGGATTGATTTTCTCAAGAAAGTACTCATTTTTTTTATGTCTGACCTTGTTACCTTCCGATTGTCATATCCAATCACCGATGCTCTTATATTACCGTGACCTACGAGGGTAGCAAAATTAATGGGTAAATCCTTTTTTCCAAGGATTTCGAAATATTCCTCAAAGGTTGACCAGCGTTCGCTTATACCAAGTTCCTTAAGGTCTTCTTCTCTTCTATCCAGTGCTTCACCATAGAGTGGAGCAGCAGAGAGACCGCAGTTTCCATTTATTTCAGTTGTTATTCCTTGACAGACTTTACCCTCTGCACGAGGGTCAGCAAGGAGTGTAAATTCTGAATGCGAGTGAGCATCTATAAATCCAGGGGCAACTGCCAACCCATGAGCATCTATGACTTTTTCTGGCTTTAACCAGCCCTTTGACTTCCTATTGATAAAAACTACTTTGTCTCCCGAAATACCTATATCTGCCTCAAATGGCTCAGAACCGGTGCCATCAAACACAAGACCATTTTTTATTATTAAATCAACTTTCATCCTTCTCAAAAAAACTCTCAGGCGACTGTATGCTCCTCACAAATAATGGCAACAAAAGCATTGACACAACCCTCGCACGGTCCCAGAACCCCTTTACATTTCCCTCTTTAATCTTCTCCCTATACATCTCAGCTACCTTATCTTTGAGTCTCGGGAGAGATTTCATTGCAAGACCCATAGTAGAAAAAAATTCGACAACAGGAATACCCAATCGCTCAAGAGGCTTTAAAAGTTTTCCAAAAGCACCTATAAGTAATTCTATCTGTGTTGTGGCAACAAGTATCTTTGCACCAGCAATCATAAAAAATACCCGCATCATTCTGATTAACGCTATATGAAGACCTTCCTCTGTGATAATAACAGACCCTGCACTGTAAAGTATCTTACCATGCTGAAAAAACACATTACTAATAAAGGTAAATACAAGAAAAATGCTTATTGGAATCAAGCCACTTTTCAGAGATTTTAAAGGTATCCGGATAAGGAATATTGATATCGCAATGAATATAAGCAGATAAACAGTGAGGTTTTTTATAAGGAAAAGGCATACGATGAAGATTATATATGAGATAATTTTAATCTCTGGAGGCAATAATTTACCTATAGTCCTACTACTTTTTGTGCTGCAGGTACAGATATTATGTATGTGTCCAGTCCTGTAGCAATCGCTTTTGCTATCTGCATTCTGTAAGACTCCTTTGAAAGTAACTTTTCCTCTTCAGGATTACTGATAAACGAGACTTCAACGAGGACAGAAGGCATCCTAGCACCAAAAAGCACATAAAAGAGCGCCTGTTTTACACCAAGATCTACCACATACTTCTTGTAGTCATTGTTTAGAGTTGATACCATTGATTTCTGGATGTAGTTCGCAAGCTTAATAGATTCATCTCTTTTATTCTGTCTTATGAGATCATCTGTGATGACCTTCACAATATCCATCTGTCTATTCATTTCTCGCATCTTCTTAAGCGATATTGCATTCTCCCTTGCAGCAACCCTCATTGCCTCTTCATCATTCGTCCAGTTAAGGAGATACGTCTCTATACCTCTCGCCACTCTTCTCGGACTCGCATTGGCATGTATTGATATAAAGAGGTCCGCATTCTTATTATTAGCGATAGCGGTTCTCTCTTCAAGGGGGATGAATATATCCGTTTCTCTTGTGAGAAAAACCTCATTTAAGGGATTCTCTAACAGTATCTTTTTAAGTTTCAGGGCTATGTCTAGCACCACGTCCTTTTCATAAAGTCCTTTCGGACCTACTGCACCAGGGTCATGGCCTCCATGTCCTGGGTCAATAACAATCCTCCTTTTAACTGCAACTGATTCTGGTTTCTTCTTCGTCTCTATTCCATAAACATCGATAACAAGTCTTGCAGGATTATCAAGGACAAAGGCATTAAAATCAATAATCTGTTCGAGATCAAGAACTACTCTTACTATATCAGGGTTGAATTGTCCTGCCCTGACTGTCTTCAATATCCCATCTCCGACAGGCAGGGTTTTCCTGATCTCCTTTTCCAATTTGGTATTTTTAAGGTCAAAATACAGCCTATCGGGATTCTTTATGTGATTCCTTGAAAATTCAACAGGTTCTGAAAGATCAACAACAACCCTTGTGTAATCGGAGGATGACCAATAGCGGATTCCTTTGACATCTATCCTGTGAGATGCTGTAGAAGACGAGGAAAAGAAAAACAAAGAAACAAAAGATAAAATGACAGCAAATTTTACTATATCTCTACTCTTTGACTTACAATTCATGCTGACTAAACAGCCTGAACAGCACTTATCTCTGGTATTTCTCTCTTTAAGTTAGCCTCAACCCAGTTTTTCAGTGTAATAGTAGACATCGGGCATGTGCCACATGCACCCTTAAGCCTTACATAAACAATACTGTCCTTTATTTCGACAAGTTCTATATCTCCACCTTCTCTCTTCAGTCCTGCCCTCACTTTTGAAAGAACCTCTTCAACCTTTTCCTTAAGCATAAACCCTCCTGAATAGTATTTATACTATATTTTCTATTTTATACTGCAAGTTCCTGTATAGCAACTATTTTTTTACCATAAAAATCGATAACCCCTTCATGGGATTGAATAAACAGGGTTCAAAAAGCTAGTAATTTTGACTCTTTATGACACTTTATGATACTCTAAGACACTTCCTAAGTATCTGATTTGCAAGAAAACCCTTATCTGCCGGAGTGGCGGAATTGGTAGACGCAAGGGACTTAAAATTTAAAAATTGATTATTTTAGCTGGTTGGCTTCTGGCTTGGGTTTAGACTTAAATCAATGATTTTAAATACTATTTCTCACTACATTCCTTCCTATATGGACATATTATGTAAAATTGGTACGCCTTCTGCTACAATTCTGCTACATTTTTGCTACAGTAAAACGCGTGGACTTTGAGTGCAGTTTATCAAATTTTGAGATAAACTAACGTAAAATTCTACTACAATTTTGTTACAGTAAAAATATTTGTTCCTTCTTCTAAACGCATTTAGAATTTTTAAAATGGTGAATATTTCCTATGATAATTGACAGTGAAAGACAACATTAATTCGTGTTGCTCAGTTTATCGTTTGTGCTATATTAAATCCATTGTATCAAAAAAAGGAAGTTCGTATAATAATTGTTATGCCAAGAATGAGATTTTAAATGAAATTACGGCACTAAAAGGAGATAGAAATTCTCAAAAAAGGACTCACCTTATCTAAATATTCTAATGGAGGAAGTTCCGTGTGAATACCGGTTATTGGATAGATCAAAATGGTTTTATATATGGTCCTGATTTTTCAGGGCATTTCTGGATCTTAAATGGCTTCATATACGGGCCTAGAAATTCCGGTATGTATTGGATAAAAGATGGCTTTATTTATGGCCCTAAATATTCGGGCAGATTTTGGATTCAAGATGGCATCATTTACGGGCCAAGTAGTGCATTACCATGGTTTAACTGATATTTCAGATCAGGAATGAAGCTGGAGGGCGTGACAGATGAGCAATAAATATATTCCAACAATCAAGAGAAGCATCGACTCTAAAATCTGGAAAGACCCCGTGAAGTCATGGCAAGATATGTGTGAGATTTACAAGAATCTCTATGAAATTCGCGTGCCTTTTGGTACCACTTTTCAAATGTTGTGCCCTCCTGACCCGCGTGATGTGGCAAAAGCTTTTCTCCGACGCGGGACATTGTTAGAAAAAGATGAAAAGAAAAAAAACGGTATAAATCCTAATGCTATTGTTGGGTCAATCATTTTCGATTACTTTTCCGACAAGGGTATCTCTGAGTGTCTACGACATACATTAGATTTAGCTTATACAGTTGAAAGAAAAGTATTCTCTTTAAAGAAGGCTGGTACTCCTCATAAAATACCTGATGTTATCAAGATGCCACCTATTAAATAAAAAATCCATAACTATAGCGACATGATAAAACCCATAGAAACGATTTACAAAGGTTATAGATTCCGATCACGCCTTGAAGCACGATGGGCAGTTTTTTTTGATGCCTTGAATATCCCATATCAATATGAAGTTGAAGGTTTCAAGATGGCAAATGGTGACAAATATCTTCCCGATTTTCTGCTGCCAAAAGTTCCTTTTCTATTTGCTGAGGAGCCGAAGACAATATTTTTCGAGGTGAAGCACTTGGGTGGCGTTGATATGGAAAACTTAAAGAAATTTCTCAATTTCGCAGGAAGTTCACCATATGCACTCATTACATGTTACGGTGATCCCTGGCTTGATACTACACTCAGTTATTTTAAAGGCTTTAAAGACGAAAAATATTATATTTCAGAATGCAAGTTTGCACAGTGGAAGAGTGGCGATCGAATAGAAACTGGCATTGTTGTAAAAGACATTTTGACAACTCTTCTATCTTCAGAGGATCTCTATTGGGAAGTAGCAAAGGAAAAAGAAATCATGACCGCTTACATTTCTGCAAGGGCTGCGAGATTTGAACACGAAACGATCGCAGAGTAGTTTAAGAAAATTGATTAAAAAAATCAGGGCATAACACATGGCTCGACCCGACATGGGATAAACGCTACACGATTTTCAACTACCCTATTTAACCCGTGCAGGTTCAGCCCAAACGTTATACATCTTTCCTGATTATCCTCAAATATTTTACATTCCTTGGGTTGTTTGTTCTATGTGATCTTCAAAATTCATGACAGGAAGCAAAAGAACTAAATCATAGTTTCCATTTAAC
>Ga0194110_10006747_pt1 | contig 13362 bp, 11 predicted proteins | sample TA2Kig1200mmetaG_FD_146192 | JGI IMG/M metagenome (GOLD analysis project Ga0194110, IMG submission 146192) | Freshwater microbial communities from Lake Tanganyika, Tanzania - TA2015032 Kigoma Deep Cast 1200m | ecosystem: Environmental > Aquatic > Freshwater > Lake | place: Tanzania: Lake... | reverse complement strand
GTGGGTGGCATCCACCCTGTCCGCCCTCGGCATCGCGCCGGACGGGCTCCATCCGGAGGTGCTCTTCGGCCTGCCCGGGAGCGGCACCCGCCCGGTGATGTCGCTGCGCGGACGCGTGCTCGGCTGCAAGCCGCTGCTGACCGGCGAGGGCGTCTCGTACGGCTACACGCACCGTGCTCCGGCGGATACGGTCGTCGCGCTCGTGACGGGCGGTTACGCGCAAGGGGTGGTCCGCTCGCTCGGCAACGCGGTGAGCGTCGGCATCGCCGGACGCCGGCACCGCATCGTCGGCCGCGTCGCGATGGACGTCTGCGTCGTCGACGTGGGATCCCCGGTCCCGTGGGGCTCCGAGGTCGTCTACTTCGGCGATGCGGCCGAGGGCGACCCGTCGCTGGGGGAGTGGATGGATGCCACCGGCCTCGGCGCCGGCGAGATCGTCGCGACCGTGGGGGCCCGGGCGCGCCGCGAGGTGGTCGGGTGAGCGCCGTCTACCGCGTCGACCTCGGCGTCTTCGCCGACAACCTCCGCCGCATCCGCGAGACCGTCGCGCCGGCGGAGCACATGCTCGTCGTCAAGGACGACGCGTACGCCCACGGTCTCGCGGCGATCGTCACCCGCGCCCGTGACGAGGGCGTGCGCTGGTTCGGCGCCTTCGACGTCGAGACGGGGGTGGCGGTCCGGGAGTTTCTCGGCCCCGACGTGCGCATCTTCGTCTGGCTGCTCGGCGGCGCCGACGACCTCGCGACGGGTGCCGCCGCCGGACTCGACCTCGGCATCGGCGACCAGGCGCTCCTCGACGCGCTCGAGGCCCTCCCCGCAGGGGGGCCCCCGGCACGCGTGCACCTCAAGATCGACACGGGGCTGCACCGCAACGGCATCCGCCCGGAGCGCTGGGATGCCGCCCTCGACAGCGTCGCCGCCCTCGTCGCCGCGGGGCGCGCGGAGCTGACGGGCATCTGGTCGCACATCTCCGAGGCGTCCGACCAGGACGACGACGACGCCCGCGCCCTCTTCCTCGCCGCGCGCGAGGCCGCCGCCGCCCGGGGCCTGACGCCCGCCGTGGCCCACCTCGCCGCCAGCGCCGCCGGGTTCGCGCGCGCGCCGTTCCGCGAGGACCTCGTCCGCATCGGCGCGTTCTCGTACGGCATCCGTCCCGCCGGCGGTCCCTCCGACGTCGAGCTCGGCATCCGCCCGATCGGGACCGTGGATGCCGCCGTCCTCGACGTCGCGGCCACGGCGGTGCACCTCGACGTGGGCAGCCTGCACGGGCTGCCGCAGACCCTCGCCGGACGCTTCGACGTCCGGACCCCGGCCGGTCCCCGCCGCGTGCGCGGGATCGAGTCGACGCGTCTCGTCGTGGATCCGTGGCCCGGCGCGCAGCGCGGGCAGCGGGTGGCCGTGTTCGGCGGCGGCGCCGAGGTCACGGCGACGGATCTGGCCGAGCTCGTGGACACCATCGGCGAGGAGATCGCGCTGCGCGTCTCGCCCGTGCTGCCGCGCGTCTACGAGGGCTGACCCGGGTCAGCGGCGTCCGTGCGGGCCCGTCAGCCGGAGGACGCGCGAGCACGCAGAAGGACCCCGCATCGCTGGGTGAGCGAGACGGGGTCCTTCTTGATCGTTGTCAGTCCGCAGCGGAGAGGCGCGCGGTCTCGTCATGCCACGAGGTGGCGACGGCGCGGAGCTTCTCCTCGTACTTGCGGCCGTGGTGAGCGCAGAACAGCAGTTCGCTGCCGTTCACCTCGGCGGCGATGTAGGCCTGCGCGCCGCAGGAGTCGCAGCGATCCGCGGCGGTCAGACGGTGCTCGAGGACGGCGGACGCGTCGGTTGCAGTCGTGGTGGTCATTTCGGGTGCCCTCCTCGGATGATTGTTGGGCGAGTCGTCTCATACAACCACGCGGATGTTTCGTCTATGCCGACGGTTGATCACATTTCGCTGTACGCGTACGGCGGCCCCGGGCGGCCGCGCGTCTGCTCAGGGATGTCGTACCCGGCGATTAGTCTGGAGAACCGTGACTTCCGAGTATTCCGCCCATCACCTCCAGGTCCTCGAGGGCCTCGAGGCGGTCCGCAAGCGCCCGGGCATGTACATCGGGTCCACCGACTCCCGCGGCCTCATGCACTGCCTGTGGGAGATCATCGACAACTCCGTGGACGAGGCCCTCGGCGGCTTCGGCTCGCGCATCGAGATCCTCCTGCACGCCGACGGCAGCGTCGAGGTGCGCGACCGCGCCCGCGGCATCCCGGTCGACATCGAGCCCCGCACGGGCCTGTCGGGCGTGGAGGTCGTCTTCACGAAGCTGCACGCCGGCGGCAAGTTCGGCGGCGGCTCGTACGCGGCGTCCGGCGGACTGCACGGCGTCGGCGCGTCCGTCGTCAACGCCCTGTCGGAGCGGCTCGACGTCGAGGTCGACCGCGCCGGCAAGACCTACGCGATGTCGTTCCATCGCGGCGAGCCCGGCACGTTCGCCGGCGACGCCCCCGACTCGGCGTTCACCCCGTACGAGCGCAGCAGCGAGCTTCGCGTCGTCGGCAAGGCCGCCAAGGGCGTCACCGGGACGCGGATCCGCTACTGGGCCGACCGTCAGATCTTCACGCGCGACGCGGCGTTCGGGCTCGACGAGCTCGTGCAGCGCGCCCGTCAGACGGCGTTCCTCGTTCCCGGACTCGAGATCGTCATCCGCGACGAGCGCGCCGAGGAGCCGGTCGAGACGAGCTACCGCTTCGACGGCGGCATCTCGGAGTTCGCCGACTTCCTGGCTCCGGATGCCGCAATCACCGACACCTGGCGTCTGACCGGCACCGGCTCGTTCACCGAGACCGTCCCGGTGCTGCAGTCCAACGGGGCGATGGTCCCCACCGAGGTGAAGCGCGAGTGCGAGGTCGATGTCGCGGTGCGCTGGGGCACGGGTTACGAGACGTCGTCGCGATCGTTCGTCAACATCATCGCCACGCCGAAGGGCGGCACGCACCAGCAGGGCTTCGAGCAGGGCCTGATGAAGGTGCTGCGCAGCCAGATCGAGCAGAACGCCCGCAAGCTGAAGGTCGGCAACGACAAGATCGAGAAGGACGACATCCTCGCCGGGCTCACCGCGGTGCTGACCGTCCGTCTGCCGGAGCCGCAGTTCGAGGGACAGACCAAGGAGGTGCTCGGCACCCCCGCGGTGCGTCAGATCGTGGCATCCGTCGTCTCCTCCGAGCTCGCGGCGCGCTTCTCGTCGCCCAAGCGCGACGACAAGGCGCAGACGTCGCTGCTGCTCGAGAAGGTCGTGTCGGAGATGAAGGCGCGCATCTCGGCGCGCACGCACAAAGAGACGCAGCGCCGCAAGAACGCGCTGGAGTCGTCCTCGCTACCGTCGAAGCTCGTCGACTGCCGGTCCAACGACGTCGCCGACTCCGAGCTGTTCATCGTGGAAGGCAATTCCGCGCTGGGCACCGCCAAAGACGCTCGCAACAGCGAATATCAGGCGCTGCTGCCCATTCGCGGAAAGATCCTCAACACGCAGAAAGCGTCGATCAGCGACATGCTGTCGAATGCCGAATGCGCGTCGATCATCCAGGTGATCGGCGCCGGGTCGGGGCGCTCGTTCGATCTCGACGCCGCGCGCTACGGGAAGATCATCCTGATGAGCGACGCCGATGTCGACGGGGCGCACATCCGGACGCTGCTGCTGACGCTGTTCTTCCGCTACATGCGCCCGCTGGTCGAGGCGGGACGCGTGTTCGCCGCCGTTCCGCCGCTGCACCGCGTGATCGTCATGAACCCGGGGTCGAAGCCCAACGAGACCATCTACACGTACAGCGAGCAGGAACTGCACGCCCTGCTCACCCGGCTCAAGCGGTCGAACAAGCGCTGGCAGGAGCCGGTCCAGCGCTACAAGGGCCTCGGCGAGATGGATGCCGACCAGCTCGCGACCACCACGATGGACCGGGCCGGCCGCACCCTCCGCCGCGTGCAGGTGAAGGACATCGAGTCCGCGGCCCAGGTGTTCGACCTGCTCATGGGCAGCGACGTCGCCCCGCGCCGGGAGTTCATCGTGGACTCCAGCGACCGCCTGTCGCGCGAACGCATCGACGTCTGACCCGAGCCCTCGGGTTCAGCGCGGGAGCCCGGTCAGCGCGGGAGCGGGTGGCGCGGGGTCAGCGGACGGTCGTACCCACCGCGGCGACGACCGCATCGAGCGGCTGACCCGAGGCATCCCTCTTCGCGCCGGCGTCGGGGAGCGTGCGCGCCGCGCCGTCCGGACCCACTGCGCGCGGGTCGGTTCCGACCCAGGCGAGCACGAGCGCGTCCTCCCCGCGCAGCAGGCGCTGCGCGCGCACCCCGCCCGTGGCCCGCCCCTTGGCGGGGAACTCGCTGAACGCCGATACCTTGGCGCTGCCCGCGTCGGTGCCCGGCAGGGCGCTGCTGCTGCCCGCGATAGTCACGACGACGGCGTCGAACGCCGACGCTCCGACGACCGAGAACGAGATGACCTCCACGTCGTCGGCGAGACGGATGCCGGCCATGCCGCCCGCCGAGCGTCCCTGCGGCCGCACCGAGGAGGCGTCGAACCGCAGCAGCTGGGCGTCGGCGGCCACGAACACGAGCTCGGCCCCGTCGGAGGCGGGCGCGGCGCCGACCACGCGGTCGCCGTTGCGCAGCGCGATGATCTCGATGTCGGGCTTCGTCCCCAGCTCGCTCGCGGCGACGCGCTTGACCACGCCTTGGGCGGTGCCGAGGGCGACGGGCGGCCCGTCCGTCAGCGGGACCAGGGCGACGACCTGTTCGCCCTTGGCCAGCGGGAGGTACTGCTCGACGCGGGTGCCCGCGGCCAGCTGCACGGAGTTGCCCGGCACCGACGGCAGGTCGACGGGGGAGAAGCGCACGAGGCGTCCGGCGGAGGTGACCGCGCCGATGTCGCCGCGGGTGGTCGTGTCGACGGACGAGCGGACCGCGTCGTGCTTGGACCGCCGGGTCGGCGGGACGACCCCGCCCCCGGGAGCGTCGGCGGAGAGCTCCGCGCGGATCATCCGGCCCGTCGCCGACAGGAAGACGCGGCACGGGGCGTCCGCGATCTGCAGGTCCGCCGCGGCCGCGGCCTTCGCCGAGCGCGGCTGCACGGGTCCGCCGTTCAGCAGCATCGTGCGCCGCGGGGTGCCGTAGGCGTCCGCGGCGGCCTGCAGCTCCCGGGCGACCTGGTCGCGCAGCAGCAGGTCGTCGCCGAGCAGGCGGACGAGCTCGTCGATCTCGGCCTGCAGGCGGTCGCGCTCGGCCTCGAGCTCGATGCGTGAGAACTTCGTCAGGCGGCGCAGGCGCAGCTCGAGGATGTACTCGGCCTGCGGGTGCGAGAGGTCGAACACCTCCTGCAGCCGCGTGCGCGCCTCGTCGCCGTCATCGGAGGAGCGGATGACCTGGATGACCTCGTCGATGTCGAGGATCGCGATGAGGAGTCCCTCGACGAGGTGCAGACGCTCCCGCTTGCGCGCGAGGCGGAACTCGCTGCGACGCGTGACCACGCGGATGCGGTGGTCGAGATAGACCCGCAGCATCTCCTTCAGGCCGAGGGTCTGCGGCTGACCGTCGACGAGGGCGACATTGTTCATGCCGAACGAGTCCTCGAGCGGGGTCAGGCGGTACAGGTGCTCGAGGACGGCCTTCGGGTCGAAGCCGGTCTTGATGCCGATCACCAGGCGCAGCCCGTTGTTGCGGTCCGTCAGGTCGGTGACGTCGGCGATGCCGGTCAGCTTCTTGGCCTGCACCGCGTCCTTGATCTTCTCGATCACGCGCTCCGGGCCGACGAGGTAGGGCAGCTCGGTGATGACGATGCCGGTGCGGCGCGGGCCGAGGGACTCGATCGACGCCTTCGCCCGCGTGCGGAAGCTGCCGCGGCCGTTGGTGTACGCGTCCTTGATGCCGTCGAGGCCGACGATGATCCCGCCGGAGGGCAGGTCGGGGCCCGGGACGAACTCCATGAGCTCCTCGACGGAGGCCTCGGGATGCCGCAGCAGATGGGTCGCGGCCGCCACCACCTCCACGAGGTTGTGCGGGGCCATGTTCGTCGCCATGCCGACGGCGATGCCGGTGGCGCCGTTGACGAGGAGGTTCGGGAACGCCGCGGGGAGGACGTCGGGCTGCTGGAACTGGCCGTCGTAGTTCGGGATGAAGTCGACGACGTCCTCGTCGAGGTTCTCGGTCAGCGCCAGCGCGGGCGGGGCCAGACGCGCCTCCGTGTAGCGGGGGGCGGCGGGGCCGTCGTCGAGGGAGCCGAAGTTGCCGTGCCCGTCGACGAGCGGCACGCGCAGGGAGAAGTGCTGGGCGAGGCGGACGAGGGCGTCGTAGATGGGGGCGTCGCCGTGGGGGTGGAGCTTTCCCATCACCTCGCCGACGACGCGGGCGCTCTTGACGTGGCCCCGGTCGGGACGCAGGCCCATCTCGGCCATCTGGTAGAGGATGCGGCGCTGAACCGGCTTGAGCCCGTCGCGTGCGTCGGGGAGTGCGCGCGAGTAGATGACGGAGTAGGCGTACTCCAGGAAAGACCCCTGCATCTCGGCGGAGACATCGACGTCCTCGATGCGCTCGGCGACAGGGGAGGAGGAACGGGAATCGGGCATAGTTCAGGCCTCGGATAGAGCGGCGTCGGGTCGCGAGGGCCGACAGGGCGGCCGCGAGTCGTGTGGGAGACTGGCCCCGATGTCCCTCAGCCTACCGGCCGACCCGCCCCGCTCCCGGAGCCTCACCGGCGTTCTCACCCAGACGATCGCGTCGCTGAACGGGGAGGGCGACTGGTTCGCCCCCGCGCGCAGCGCGATCGTCTTCGTCGTCGACGGGCTCGGCGCCCACAACCTCGCCGCACGTCGCGGTCATGCGCGCTTCCTGGGGTCCGTGGGCGGACGCCGCGACGTGGCCCGCACCGTGTTCCCGTCGACGACCGCGGCGGCCCTCAGCAGCCTCCTCACCGGCGCCGAGCCGGGCGGGCACGGCATCGTCGGCTACCGCGCGCGGATCCCCGGCACGGACGTCGCCTCCAATCAGCTGCACGGCTGGGAGACCGACGGCCTGGACCCCCTCACCTGGCAGCGCCGACGCCCCCTCATGGAGAGCGAGGCCGCAGCGGGACGCCCGTGCTTCGTCGTCTCGCGTCCGGAGTACACGGGGACCGGCTTCACCGCCGCCACCCTCCGCGGCGCCGAGTTCCTGGCCTCGAGCGACCTGGAGGAACGCGTCCGCATCGCGGCCGATCTGGCCGGGCGGCATCCCGGAGCCCTCATCTACTTGTACGCCCCCGATCTCGACAGCGCCGGTCACAAGCACGGCTGGGAGTCCGACCCCTGGACGGACGCGCTCGAGCGCGTCGACGGGGCCGCCCGGATCCTGGATGCCGCCCTCGACCCGGGCACCGGCGTCCTGGTCACCGCGGATCACGGCATGGTCGACGTGCCCGCGCACAAGCACGTGCTCCTCGGCGAGGACGACCCGCGCGTCGACGGCGTCGCCCTCATCGGCGGCGAGCCGCGCATGCTGCACCTGTACGCCGAGCCCGGTCGCGCCGACGACGTCCTCGCCGTCTGGCGCGACCGCGAGGCCGCCCGGGCCTGGGTCATGAGCCGCGACGAGGCCGTCGCCGCGGGCGTGTTCGGCGCGGTCGACGACGAGGTAGGCGACCGGATCGGCGACGTCCTCGTGGCGGCCCGCGGTCGCTTCGCCTATTACGACGACCGGGAGCGCGACAAGCGCCCCCAGCGGATGGTGGGGCAGCACGGCTCACTCACGGACGAGGAGCGGACCGTCCCGCTGCTGCGCCTGGGCGCGTTCGCCTGAGTCGCCCGCGGGCCGACGCGGCTCGAACGACGCCGGGGGAGACCCGCGTCAGCTCTCGTCGCTGCGCGCGCCGAAGACGATCTCGTCCCAGGAGGGCATCGACGGACGGCCCTTCGGGCGACGGCCCGTCTCCGCGGGCGCCGGACGATCCGTCGACGCCGTCGTCTCGACGTCGTCCTCCCGGTGCTCGGGCTCGACCGCGACGGCGTCGAACAGGGCCACGGGCGCGGCGCCCGTGCGCGGCGCGCCCTCCTGCTCGGTCGTGCCAGGCAGCGGCTCCCGCTGTCCGCGGCGGCGCCGCAGCGCCTCGAGGAGGTCGGCGGTCTCCGCCGAGGTCACGGGGGCGTCCGGTGCCCTCTTGATGGCGGCCGCCTGCACCGCGGCGGGCGCGGGACCGACGGGCTCGGTCGACTGCTCGTCGTCGATCTCGAGCTTGCGGGGCCCGAAGGCGCCGCTGTCGAAGCGGCTGTCGTCCTTGGGCAGGGGCGTGTCGAGGGCGCGCAGGCGCGGGATCAGCCCTTCGGGCAGGGATCCCTGACGGGAGAGCTGGATGGCGTCCGCGTTCTGGGGCGACAGGTTGCTGCGGCGGGGGTCGAAGCTCCAGCGGGCGTCGTGGTCGATGCCGTTCGCCGTGAACTCCAGCTTGACCATCCAGCCGTTGGCGTCCTTCCAGCTGGTCCACCGCTCCGCGGAGGCGCCGGCCTCGGCGAGCTTGGCCCTCACGGCCGCGCCGAACGTGATGGGGGCGTCGTGCTCGAGCGCCCCGCCGAGGAGGACGGGGACCGCCAGCGCCTGACCCACGACGTGCTCGCGCTCGGCCAGGACGGGACGCTCGAAGCGCTCGACGTCCTCGATCCGTGCGTTCAGCAGCGTCGCGACCTCGCGCGCCGAGAGACCGGCGCGGATGTGCGCCTGGATCTCCCGCGGGCTCGGCCGGGGAGCACCGTCGTCGGTGTCGCGGTCGCGGCGCGACCGGCGCGCCTCCGCGCGCAGCACCTCGTCCAGCGCGAGGGCGAATCTCTCGCCCGATTCGGTCGCGACGACGAGGACGTCATCCTCGGTTCCGATGACTTTGAGCTGTTCCATGCGAAACACCCCTCCGATCTGCGGTCAGCGCCCATGCTGTCACGGTGTTCCGGCGGATTCGGGAATATCGCGGGCGCGCCGCGAGTTTCACGCCTCGCCCGATATGCAAGGCCCGTCGACCGCATTTGCTTTCGACCGAGGGGTCATGCAAACTATCGCCGCCCGATCGGGCAGAGGCACCAAGAAAACCGGAAGTAGAGACCCGCACGCATGGCCACCGATTACGACGCACCGCGCAAGACCGAGGACGACAGCGAGTCGATCGAGGCCCTCAAGGAGCGCGTGCCCGACAAGACGTCGGGGTCGATCGACAACGAGGATGCCGACAACCCCTCCGGCTTCGAGCTCCCCGGTGCCGACCTCTCCGACATCGAGCTCGACGTCGTCGTGCTCCCCCCTCAGGAGGACGAGTTCACCTGCATGAACTGCTTCCTCGTGAAGCACCGCTCGCAGATCGACCACGAGGACGGCCCCGGCTTCATCTGCGTGGAGTGCGCAGCCTGACCTGAGCCCGCTGGATCGCCGCGATCAGGCGATCCGGCGTCCGGGTCGAGACGACCCACGACGGCGTCGGATCCTCGGGATCGGTCACGGGCACCGTGACGATCCCGTCGATCCCGCCGCGGATCACATGCCAGGCCCGCCGGTTGAGACCACTCCCGCGGGCCGTTCGAGCCTCGTCCGCGACGACGCCGACGGGTTCGCCGAGAAGGTCGACGGCGATGTGCGCCCGTCCGGCGCGGAGCTCCCCGTCCCGCACCTCGACGACGGGGGAGAGCGCCACGAGCGTGGCCACGATGGCCACGGCCACGACGAGCCCGATGACGAGGGCGACCGTGGTGTCGAGCGGTGAGAAGACGAGCGCGGCCATCGGCCCGCACAGGGCGGCGGCCACGAGGGCCCAGAGCGACGGGCTCAGCCGCTCGCGGTAGTCGGATCCGGTGCGGATGCCGCACCCCCTCTTCTGCATTACCCTCGTGGGGTGACCGAAACGGTGGATGTCCCCATTGTCGCATCCGAGGTCCCGGTCTTCGCCCACCCGGGTGACGCCGGCGCGGATCTCGTCGCCGCGGAGGCCGTCCGCCTCGAGCCGGGTCGTCGTGCGCTCGTCGGAACGGGCGTGCGCATCGCGCTGCCCGACGGGCACCTCGCCTTCGTCGTCCCGCGCAGCGGCCTCGCCGCCAAGCACGGCATCACCGTGGTCAACGCGCCGGGCACCGTCGACGCCGGGTACCGCGGCGAGATCAAGGTCGCCCTGCTGAACACGGATCTCGAGGAGCCCTACGACGTCGCCGTCGGCGACCGTATCGCTCAACTGATCGTCCTGCCCGTCCCGCCCGTCCGCTTCGTCCCCGTCGACGAGCTTCCCAGCAGCGTCCGCGGCGAGGGCGGCTTCGGGTCGAGCGGCTACCAGAACCTGCAAGGGAGCACCCGATGAGCGACGTCTCACCCCTGCCCGCCAAGAGCGCGCCCGCCGATCGCGAGAGCGTCGGCCCGTTCGACGAGGCCGAGGCCAACGCGGTCCGTCCCTACATCGACCTCGGCGGCATCAAGATCCTGCCGCGCGAGGGGCTGAACCTGCGCCTCGAGGTGGAGGAGCAGACCAAGCGCATCGTCGCCGTCGGACTCGACTACGCCGACTCCACCCTTCAGGTGCAGCCCTTCGCGGCGCCGCGCACGAGCGGCCTGTGGGAGGAGACCCGCGACCAGATCCGCCAGCAGGTCAAGCAGCAGGGCGGCCGCGTCGAGGAGCGCGAGGGCCCCCTCGGCCCCGAGCTGCTCGCCGAGGTGCCCGTGATGGCCGGTGCCGAGGGCGCCGCGAAGCGTCTCGCGCGCTTCGTCGGCGTGGACGGTCCGCGCTGGTTCCTGCGCGGCGTCATCGGCGGCGCTGCGACGTCCGACGTCGAGGCCGCGGCGGCCGTCGAGGACCTCTTCCGCTCCATCGTCGTGGTGCGGGGCGGCTCGCCCATGCCCCCGCGCGACCTCATCCCGCTCCGGATGCCGCAGAGCCCCGCCACCGCATGAGCGACGAGGCCGCCCGGACCCCCTCCCGCGACGACGACGACCGCGTCCCGCTGGACCCGCCCTCCGCGGCCGACAGCATGAGCGCCGCCCTCGGCAGCGCGGCGCGACGCGCGGGCCTGGACCCCTCGAAGCACACCAGCACCGGCGCGGCCGTGTGGGCGGCGATGGGCGGGTGGCGCGGCATCCTGGAATCCGTCCTGCCCTCGCTGGCGTTCGTCGTCCTCTTCACCGTCACCGTCGATCCGGAGACCCGTCAGGGGAACCTCCTGCTGAGCCTGGGGGTGTCGGTCGGGATCGCCGTCGTCTTCACGGTGGCCCGCCTGGTCGCGAAGTCGCCGCCGAGCGCGGCGATCGGCGGTCTGCTCGCCACGGTCGGCGCGGCGGTGCTGGCCCTGGTGACCGGCCGCGGGCAGGACAACTTCGTCTTCGGCTTCTTCACCAACGGCGCGTACGGCACCGCCTTCCTCGTCTCCGCGCTCATCGGCTGGCCGCTCATCGGTCTCGCCGCGGGCTACCTGCTGGGGGAGGGCACCGCGTGGCGCGCGGACCGGCGCAAGCGACGCGTCTACACCTGGCTCTCGATCGCGTGGGCCGGACTGTTCGCCGCGCGACTCGCCGTGCAGCTGCCGCTGTACTTCGCGGGCGACGTCACCGCGCTCGGCACGCTGAAGATCGTGATGGGCCTTCCCCTCTTCGCGCCGATGCTCGCCGTCACCTGGCTCGCCGTCCGGGCTCTCTCCCCTCGGCCGAAGTCCTGATATATTTATCTTGATATCAAGATAAAAACCCGTCCCTCCGCGGTTAGGTCGGCCTTCCTGGCATCGACCGCTCAGCGCGGGGAAGATGGGATGCGGCGGGCCGACGCCTGCGCAATCGCCGACGAAGGAGACGAACGTGTCCACGGTTGACAGCTTCGGTGCGAAGAGCACCCTGACGGTCGGCAGCACCGACTACGAGATCTTCCGCATCGACACGGTCGCCGGATACGAGAAGCTCCCCTTCAGCCTCAAGGTGCTGCTGGAGAATCTGCTCCGCACCGAGGACGGTGCCAATGTCACCAAGGAGCAGATCCAGGCGCTCGGTTCGTGGGTGCCGACGGCCGATCCCGACACGGAGATCCAGTTCACGCCCGCGCGCGTCGTGATGCAGGACTTCACCGGTGTGCCCTGCATCGTAGACCTCGCGACCATGCGCGAGGCCGTCACCGCCCTGGGCGGCGACCCGAACAAGATCAACCCGCTCTCGCCGGCCGAGATGGTCATCGACCACTCGGTCATCGCCGACCTCTTCGGCAGCGAGAACGCGCTGGAGCGCAACGTCGAGATCGAGTACGAGCGCAACGGCGAGCGGTACCAGTTCCTGCGCTGGGGTCAGACGGCGTTCGACGACTTCAAGGTCGTCCCCCCGGGCACCGGCATCGTGCACCAGGTCAACATCGAGCACCTGGCCAAGGTCGTCTACGACCGCACCGTCGACGGCGTCCTGCGCGCCTACCCCGACACCTGCGTCGGCACCGACTCGCACACGACGATGGTCAACGGCCTCGGCGTCCTCGGATGGGGCGTCGGCGGCATCGAGGCCGAGGCCGCCATGCTCGGCCAGCCCGTGTCGATGCTCATCCCGCGCGTCGTCGGCTTCAAGCTCAGCGGCGAGATCCCCGCCGGCGTGACCGCGACGGACGTCGTCCTGACGATCACCGACATGCTGCGCAAGCACGGCGTCGTCGGCAAGTTCGTCGAGTTCTACGGCGAGGGCGTCGCGTCCGTTCCGCTGGCCAACCGCGCCACCATCGGCAACATGAGCCCCGAGTTCGGCTCGACGGCCGCCATGTTCCCCATCGACGACGTCACGCTCGACTACCTGCGCCTCACGGGCCGCGACGAGCAGACCGTCGCCCTGGTCGAGGCGTATGCCAAGGAGCAGAAGCTCTGGCACGACCCGTCCCGCGAGCTCGTGTTCAGCGAGTACATGGAGCTCGACCTGAGCACCGTGGTCCCCTCGATCGCCGGGCCGAAGCGTCCGCAGGACCGCATCCTGCTGTCCGAGGCCAAGTCGCAGTTCGAGAAGGACATCCTGAACTACGCCGCGGTCACCACCTCTGACTCCATCGTCGACCTCGAGGTCGACGGCACCTTCCCCGCCTCCGACCCGGGCGCCGTCCCGGGCGAGGAGGCGGGCGAGGAGCTGACCGACCACGAGGTGCTCATCTCCTCGGGCCACCCGGTCAACGCCTCGAAGCCGGTCCGCGTCACCACGCCGGAGGGGCAGTCGTACCTGCTCGACAACGGCGCCGTCACGCTCGCGGCGATCACGTCGTGCACGAACACCTCGAACCCCTCGGTCATGATCGCGGCGGGCCTGCTCGCCAAGAACGCCGTCGACAAGGGCCTCAAGCGCAAGCCCTGGGTCAAGACGACGCTCGGCCCCGGCTCGAAGGTCGTCACCGACTACTA
>Ga0194110_10006736_pt1 | contig 13378 bp, 19 predicted proteins | sample TA2Kig1200mmetaG_FD_146192 | JGI IMG/M metagenome (GOLD analysis project Ga0194110, IMG submission 146192) | Freshwater microbial communities from Lake Tanganyika, Tanzania - TA2015032 Kigoma Deep Cast 1200m | ecosystem: Environmental > Aquatic > Freshwater > Lake | place: Tanzania: Lake... | reverse complement strand
GTTGCAGTCCACAAGTAGCACCTCGACGGTGGAACCGGCCAGGGAGCGGGCGGCCCACAGCCCCGCGAAACCGGCTCCTACGATCACTACCTGCGGGTGCTTACGGTCGGTCATCGTTTCCTCCAGTTTCCAGCGGTAGTCTCCCCCACCTCCAGGCGTGGGTACGCGATCTCAAAGAGCACCTTATCAAAGACCAGCACCTGTGTCCAATTGATTCTGTGCATTCTCAAAAACCTCCTTACAACCCCAAGCTCCCAACTGCTCTTTGCTGCGCTCCATGCCTCCACCGCAGCCAACCTGCCCTACATGTACTGCTCATAATTATACCACCTCTGTTCCGTTTTTTCAACATGCGCGGGCAAACAAGGGCCCGATGCTAAAGACATCGGGCCGAAAGAGCAAAGCCTCCTTCGGCAAGCTCAGGACAACGCTTCAGGCTGTTCATTCCTAGCCCCGCAGGGGCTTCGCCCTCTCAGCGCGGGGGTTCAGCCCCGCGCTTCTGACTGTGGTTTTTCGAGGTTATGCAAATGATCAGTTGGCTAACCCGTTGGAAGTCAACCTCCATCGAGGGTGCTAGATCAACATTTCGCCACAGAAGGGACAGTTACGCCAGTTGCTCTGGATGGGTTGCCCGCAGGCCGGGCAGGTCGCTGTAGCTGCGGTGTCCTGAGCCTTGTCCTGAGCCCAGTCGAAGGGCTGTCGAAGGGACGATCGGGGATAAGCGCCTCCCTGACCGCCAATGTCCCGCACGAGCCACACGATCCCAGCCACGAGCAGCGCCAGGAAGGTCAGCGGGATCAGCCACATGAAGACCATCCATAGCCAACCGAAGGGTGCAAAGCCCCAGTTCATCATTCTGGGGCCCATCATGCCGTAGCCCCAGCCGCCGTAGGCCCTGCCCAGCAGGCTGACGCCAATCAGCACCACCAGCAGGGCGACGATCCCGAAGACGATCACGTAAGCCCAGTTGATTCTGCTCATTCCGATCCCTCCATTCATTCATTATGTCCCTACTCCTCCTCGTCGAATTCACGCATGCCGATGAAGTCGCCGTGCCAGGTGTGGTACCAGACCTGGCCAGTGTAACCGTTGACGCTGAGCATGCCGTAGATCTGGCCGTCCCGGAGCACGTGGATGGTGTAGTAACCGTAGAAGGCGTCAGCCTCGTCGGCAACCATCGTGCCCGGCAAGTAAGGGTCCAGATACTCCTGAGCGTAGCGCCGGGCCTGCTCCGGCGTCACGGGCATGTCGGCGGTGGGCGTCCTCCACCAGCCGCCCATCATACCCATCCCTTCGACTGGGCTCAGGGCAGGCATGCCGCCCCAGCCGCCCATGTGCCCATACTTGGTGTTCCACATCATGTTGGGCCCAGGCTCAGGATAGACGGCCCCGGTGTAGCGATGGATGAGGAGCTCAAAGGCGTGGATGCCGGTGCTCTCCTCTTCCACCTCAGCGTAGAAGTTGTTGCTGAACTCCATGACCTCGGTGAGGGCCAGGTCTGGGTTGCCGTAGGCGGCCAGGTACTGTCGGGCAGCCTCAATGGCCTGATCCATGGTGATGGGTGTGCCGGTTCCCGGATAGTCCCAGCCACCCATGCCCGGGCAGCCGCCTGCGCCAGGCCCCCAGCCACCCATCATCCCGCCGGGTCTCCAGCCGCCCATAGGCGTTGGCGGCTGGGCGAAGGCGGTGCTTGCCAAGAGGGCCGCCAGGAGCATCACGACGATGCTCGCCCCTGCTAAAACCTTGCTTCTTCTGCTCATGTTAACCTCCCTTTGTTGTGGTTTTGTTGGCTTCTGCCATTGATCCCCTCCCACCAGCGGTTCACCGCCGATTTTGGAGCGCCGACGAGCGAAGCCCGGCCACTTTGCTGGCCAGCAGCTCCACCACCTGGTCAATCTCCTGCTGATTGTTCTGCTTTCCCAGGCTGAATCGGACTGCTCCCAGGGCGATTTCAGGCGGCACTCCCATGGCCGTCAAGACCGGCGAGGGTTCCATGGTGCCCGCGTGGCAGGCCGAACCCGTCGAGGCCGCTATCTCCGGCAGCGCTGCCAACAGCGCATTGCTGTCCAATCCCTCGAAGCTCAGGTTCAAAGTGTTGGGCAGCCGTTGCCTCGGGTGGCCGTTAAGACGGAGACCCCCGACGCGGGTGGCGAGGCCCTGGTGCAATCGGTCGCGCAGGGCCCGCAGTCGCTCGCCCGTCTCCGCCATCGTCTGGGCGGCGATAGCGCACGCCTGACCGAGTCCGACGATCCCGGCCACGTTCTCGGTGCCGGCCCGCCGCCCGCTTTCGTGACCCGCACCATGGATCAGGGACGCGATGCGTGTGCCACGGCGAACGTACAGCGCCCCCACGCCTTTGGGCGCATATAGCTTGTGCCCGGCCACGGTCAACAGGTCAACTCGGAGCTGCTCTACATCGGTGGGGATTTTGCCCACCGACTGGGCGGCGTCGGTGTGCAAATATATCCCCCGTTCTCGCGCCATGGCTCCGATGGCGGCGATGGGCTGGATCGTCCCCACCTCGTTGTTGGCGTGCATGATCGAGATCAGGATGGTACGCGGCGTTATGGCCTGGATTACGTCGTCAGGGTCCACTTGCCCGTAGCCGTCCACGGGTAGATAGGTCACCCGGAACCCCTGGCCTTCCAGGTAACGACAGGTGTTAAGCACCGCCGGATGCTCGATCTGGGAGGTGATGATATGGTCCCCTCGATCCCTGTTGGCCTCGGCGATACCTCTGATGGCCCAATTGTCGGACTCGCTGCCACCGCTGGTGAAGACGATCTCCGACGGGTCGGCGCCCAACAGGGCCGCCACCTGCCCTCGCGCCTGTTCCACGGCGGCCTTAGCCTGTGCCCCAAACCAGTGTCCGCTGGATGGGTTGCCGAAGTGTTCCCGCAGGTAGGGCAGCATCGCTTCAAGCACACTTGGATCCAGAGGCGTGGTGGCGTTATAGTCCAGATAGATTCTGCGCATTAGTCAAATCCTCCTTCGTGCTCCAGCCGCGTCTCGAAGGGGATGGTGTTGGCCATACAAAAGACGCCAGGGCAGCGCTGAGCCGCCAGGGTCTCGATCTCCTTTCCCTTGACCGAAATCGCGGAAGATCTAAAATACCAACAACCGATCTGCCACCAGAACCCAATCGGTTTCCAGATCCAGACCACCCATCAAGACCCCCTCCGCCAGGTCCTCCGGCCCGAGCCCGCGGGCCTCACAGCAGGTCCCTCAAACAGCCACTTGCCCGCGCCGGGCCAGCGATTTCACCATGCGCTCCACGTTGTAGTAACCGTCTGGAGTTGTCTGACCGCGACGGGCACAGGCCACCCCATCACCCGTCAGGAAGACGCGCACGGTTACTCCTGGCCGTTTCACCAGGGTTAGCGCCAGGCGCAAAGCGTTGAAGGGGCGCTCGTTGCCATAGGGACCGTCATTGACGATCAATAAAACGTTCTGTGCATCTAGCTCCATTATCATCTCTCCTACTTGCCCTCACTCACGGGTTGCCTCTTCCGCACTGACCATGCGGGCCACCCGCGACAGGGGATGGCCCTTGGCCCGGATGTCCAGGGTGTTGAACCAGCCAAAGGGGGTGCGGGTTACCACCAACCCTCTGGCCCGCAACCCTTGTTCGACCATTTGCAGCACCCGTACAGCCGTAGCCGGCCGGCTCAGTTGGCCGAACAGGTGGGCAAAAGGGTGCAGGACAACAGCCCCCACCTTGAGGCTGGCAGCGTGGGCCGCGATCTCAGCCGTTGCCCGCTCAGCTACCACCTCTGGCGCAGCTTCGTCCCCCTTTTCTACGCTGGCCAGCACCAACAGGGCGTTCTCGGCCACGGTCTCCGGGTCGTCGTACTCCTCCACCAGGGGCGAACGTCCCCGTTCGGTGATGCTGCATTTGAAATAGTCCACGTGCCAGGCTAGGAAACGCATGCGTCACTCCTGCATTATTTCGGCCAACTGTCCGCTGCGAGCCAGTTGCTCAAACAGCACGTCGCGCATCAGGTCACAGGCCTGGATGATTTTGGGGTCGGCCACCTCTACTGGCCCAAGGCCACCCGCCGCAGCAGCGCGTTGACGGCCACGATGACGGTGCTGGCGGGACATGATCAGCGCGCCCCATTCGGGCCGCAGGGTGCCCCCCACGGCTGCGGTCCTCTTTCTTGTTATTCGAATGCTTCGAAGAACGGCGGGAAGGTTAGCAGCAGCCCGAGCGCCAGCAGCACCAGCGTCACGACGAACACGCGGACGAGAGGCACATCTTTGTCCTTCCACAGGATGTGCAGAACGATCCAGGTGACCAGCCAGGCGATGACACCCACGCCAGTCTTGCCCGTCAGTGGTCCGGCCGGGCTCCACCAGTTGAGAGCTGAGTTCAGGCCTCCGCTGATGACCGCCCCCGTAGTCATCAGGCCGATGGTTGCCGAACCCACTCCCGATGAGAGTATGGCGGCTGCGGCGGGACCGTTAGGTATTCGCTCTCGCGTTATTTCTGCCATTGTAACTCACTCCTTTCTATCACAACACAGGTGCGGCCTTAGTGACCAGCGCACCCAGCAGGCCGGCGATCCCGGCAGCGGCGAAGGCAAGGACAAAGAGGACGATCAATGCCCGGCGCAGTCGGTTGTCGCGGGCCAGGTGCTCTCCGTAGCGCCACACCACAAAAGCCACCGCCGTGGCAAGCAGCGGCGCGAACCAGGCGATGTGCTCTTTCCACTCCATGCCGAAGGTGTGCCAGAACGCCAGACTTGGGTCGGCCTTGAGATAGGCACGGGGGTAGGGTGTCAAGTCAGTCGTGCCTTCCGGCGGGGTGGCACGGTACCAGGGATAGGAGATGTAGGTGCCGCTGAGTACCGCCAGCCAGGCCAACGCCGCCATCACCAGCGTTGCCAGTTTGAGCCAGCGCACGTGCCTGCGGGCGCCGGCCGTGGTCAACAGATCGGCCTTCAGATTGTACAATAGGGCCAGTCCGCCAGTGAAGGCCAGGAGGAATCCTCCTCCGAAAAGTATACCGTGGACCAACGTCCACGCCTCACGAACAGTGAACAAAGTCATTTTTATCTCCTTTCAACTATGTGTTTCCAGCAGTAGCGGGCCACCAAATGGCAGGTAGATTCTGCTCCGCGCTCTGGCAGGCCAGACTGACATACCAAGATCACAAAATCGGGATGGGCACTGACCGCCAGGATGGTTCTTTCCTTACTCCTGGGAAAGGGTTCCCCATCCACGGATGGCGAGCGGGGAACCCTTCCTGGAAAGCAGGCCGCTCAGTGCCCGTGATGGCGCCCTTCGCCGCCCTTGGCCGCTTTCAGGTACTTCTCCGGATCCTTCTCAAAGGCCACCTTACAGCCTGGGGCGCAGAAATAGTAAGTCTGCCCCTTGTACTCGCTCTTGGCCGGTGCCGTTTCAGGGTCCACCATCATCCCGCATACCGGATCCTTCACCATCTTTCTCACCTCCCTCCGTTGAGATTTCAAGAACCAACTTCGGCGGCCAGAACTATTACCCGGCCCCGTCGGAGGCTGACGATGCCCACGACGGCGAAGTAGACGCCGTAGGCCATCACCTCCAGCAGCGACGGGTTGCCGTTGTAGCCGAACAACGCCTTGAGAATGCTGCCCACCGTCGAGTTCTCATCCAGGATAGGATTGATGTCCCACACGTGCTCAATGAGGGTAGGCAGCAACGCTGCCTCCTGGAGTTCGTGCACGCCGTGGGCCACCAGTCCAGCGGCAAAGAGGATCAGCAAGGCGCTGGTCACGCGGAAGAAGGCCCGCACATCCAGCCGCTTGCCGGCGGCAAACATCAGCCAGCCCAGCACTATGGCTACGAACAGCCCCACCGTGCCACCGATCAGGGTCTGCGCAGGGGTGGCGCTGAAAGCGGCCGCCGTCAGAAAGAGCACCGTCTCGATCCCCTCGCGCACCACGGCCACGAAGGCCAGGCTGAACAGGGCCCAATCGCTACCGATGGTGACCGCCCGGCGCACGTCCAACTCCAACTCCGCCTGGATACGCCGACCCTGGCGCTGCATCCAGAAGATCATCCAGGTCAGCACCCCTGCAGCCAGCAGCATGGCCACACCCTCGAAGATCTCTTCTCCGCGTCCCTCAAAGGCCACTCCCAGGGCGTTGAGGGTCAGACCAGCGGCGACGCTGACCACGACGGCGGCCAGCACGCCAGCCCACACCGGCCGGCTGCGGTCGCTGTGCCCCAGTTTGCGCAGCACGCCCAGCACAATGCCCACGATGAGCGCGGCTTCAAGTCCTTCACGTAAGGTAATCAATGCAGATGCAAGCATAGTTTCCTCCTAACTCTACGGTGTGAAATGGCTGCGCTCCACCTGAATGATCGCGGCACGGCCATACACCTCCTGGCTCAGAACGAGCCCGTTCTCGTCCTCCACGTCCAACGTCCCCGTGATGTAGAGGTTCTTCGGGAGGCGGATTCGGCGCATTGACCCGTCCGCCTGCCATAGCAGACCGCGCGGCAGGTCCTGGAAATAGCACACCACTTCGGCGGGGCTCATGCGCTCGATGCCAACAAAAAAGGGGAGACCCAGCGCCTCAATGCCCCTGGCTGTTTCGATGGCGTCGAGTAGTTTCAGGGTGTTGAACTGCGTATGGGCCATGGCATAATAACCAGGGAGTCCGGTTCGCGTCGTCCACCACGGATGGGCCTGGAACAGACACCATTGCAGACTGGGCCAGCCCACCAGAGTCTCGGCCAATCCCTGGGCCAGACGGATCTTGTCCACATCGGGTGGGCCGGCCAGAATGACGAACTGCTTGGTCTTGAGCGCAATGTAATAGTCAACGACGACTTCCCGCTGATAGACACCGATGTGCTCGACGAGGCGATCTACGATTTCGTGTTCATTCATGTTATTGAATTCATACCGTGACCTTCGCCGCCTGGCCGACGACCCTGGGCGTGGGCGCGGACGGCGCCTCCCGTACGTAGGCCGGCCGGATCTCCACGCGGCGCAGGGTGTTGGCATTGGTGACCACGGTGACCGATGAGGTGGCCATGGCGATCTCCGCCAGCACCGGGTGCATCCAGCCGATGACCGCCAGGGGGATCATCACCACGTTGTAGAAGAAGGCCCAGAACAGATTCTGCTTGATCTTGCGGAAGGTGGCCCGGCTCAGATTGACCGCCTCGACGACGCCCGTTAGCTCGCCGCGCACCAGGGTCACGTCGCTGGCCTCGATGGCGATGTCGGTGCCGGTGCCGATGGCGATGCCCACGTTGGCCTGGGTCAGCGCAGGGGCGTCGTTGATGCCGTCGCCCACGAAGGCCACCAGGCCAAACCGCTCTTGCAGCTTCTGCACCTCGGCCACCTTGCCGTCGGGCAGCACCTCGGCCAGTACGTGGTCAATGCCCACCCGGCGGGCGATGGCCTGGGCGGTGCGCTGGTTGTCGCCGGTGATCATGGCCGTCTCCAGGGCCATGCGGTGCAGTTCTCGAATGGCGTCCAGTGAGTCTTCTTTCAAGGTGTCGGCCACGGCGACGACCCCAGCCAGCGTGCCATTCACGGCCACCAGCATGGCAGTCTTGGCCTCCTCCTCCAGCCGGCGCAGCGTCCCTTCCAGCGGTGCTGGGTCCAGCCCGTGCTCGGCCATCAGCCGCCGCGAACCCACCAGCACCCGCTGCCCATCCACCGTCGCCACCACCCCCTTGCCCCGCACTGCCTGAAACTCCAGCGGCTCTGCCAACCCCAGCCCCTCCGCCTCGGCCCGCTCGACGATGGCCCGCCCCAGGGGATGCTCGCTCCCTCGTTCGGCACTTGCCGCCCAGTAGAGCAAATCGCCGCCTGACGTTTGACGTTTCACGTTTGACGTTTGATATTGGATATTGGATATTTGGTCCGTCACCTCTGGCTTGCCTTTCGTAATCGTCCCCGTCTTGTCAAAAACCACCACCCGCACGTCCTTCAGCGTCTGAATGGCCTCGCCGGAGCGGATGAGGATGCCGTTCTCGGCGCCCATGCCACTGCCGACCATCAGCGCCGTGGGGGTGGCCAGGCCCAGGGCGCACGGGCAGGCGATGACCAGCACCGCCACCGTGGAGACGATGGCCAGGGTGACCACACCCAGGTTCGGGTTCACCCAGGGCAGGAAAGAGCCCGCCTGAACCAGAGGCTGCATCAGCCCCGAAGTAAGCACCCAGGCCAGCAGGGTGAGCACAGCAATGCCGATGACCACCGGCACGAAGACGCCGGTCACCCGGTCGGCGAACTCCTGGATGGGCACTTTGGAGCCCTGACATTCCTCCACCAGCCTGATCACCTGGGCCAGGAAGGTATCCTTGCCCACCCGGGTGGCCCGGATCTTAAGCAGCCCTTCCTGGTTGACGGTAGCGCCGATGGCCTCGTCGCCGGGCCGCTTGTTGACCGGCATGGACTCGCCGGTGGCCATGGACTCGTCCACCGCGCTCTCCCCCTCTATGACGACGCCGTCGGTGGGAATCTTCTCGCCAGGGCGCACCATCATCACGTCGCCGACGGTTACCTTCTCGATGGGCACTTCGACCTCCTGACCATCCACCAGCACGCGGGCCGTCTTGGCCCCCAATTCGAGGAGCTTGCGGATGGCCTGGGAAGCGCGGCCTTTGGCCGTCTCCTCCACGTAGCGCCCGGTGAGGTGAAAGGCCATGATCATGGCTGCCACGCCAGCGTAGTTGGCCACGGGGAAGAAGAACGAGGCCGGGCCGGTGAGCAGCGAGACGCCTGTGCCCAGACCGATGAGGGTGTCCATATTGGCGTAGCCGTGCAGCACCGCCGCCAGACCGCTACGGTAGGTGCGGCGGCCCACCCAGAAGAGCACCGGCAGGGCCAGGACGATCATCCCTAAGTTGAAGAGCGTCGCGTTGGGCCAGACGACGCCGAAGAACATCTCGACGAACATCCAGAGGATGATGGGCACGGTGAAGGCCCAGGCAACCCACATACGTAAGCGGGCCTGGCGCATCTTACGCTCCGCTTCGTCTTCCTCTTCCTCGACGGTGGCCTCCGCCGGAACCTCCAGCACCTGGTAGCCTGCCTCGGCCACTGCCTGTTTGAACTCGGCCAGGCCGGCCACACCGGGGACGAAGGTCACGGTGGCCTTCTCCGTCGCCAGGTTGACGTGGGCTTCGATGACTCCCGGCACCTTGTTGAGGGCCTTCTCCACGTGAGCCACGCACGAGGCACAGGTCATCCCGCCGATGGGAAGGATGACGGTCTCTGAGGGTATCTCGTAGCCGGTCTCCTGCACTGCTTTCACCATATCTCCGATCTTCACTGCCTCGGCATTGAACCACACGTTAGCCTTTTCCGTAGCCAGGTTGACGTTGATGTCTTCTACTCCGTCCAGTCCTTTCAGGGCCTTTTCCACGTGGGCCACGCACGAGGCACAAGTCATCCCACGTACAGGTAATGTAACTTTTTGTTCGGACATCTTAACCTCCCTTCTGCCCGCTGGTCTCCAATCCCAGTGGGCTTAACGTCTCAACAACTCGTAGCCGGCCGCCTCCCAGACCCGCATCCCACTTGTCACGCCCTACGTTTCACGTTTGGAGATATCGTGTTTCATCAATTCATATTGCTCGCGATTGATCTCACCCCGCGCGTAGCGTTGCTTTAGAATCTCCAGCGGCGACTCGGACAGGTCGTTGCGTCGCGTCGTAGCGCGGGGTGACGAATTATTCATCGCGCTGGGGAAGATATTGCTCAGCAACCACACCGCCAGGCCAATGATCACCACCCAGAAGACAAGCATGATTACCATACCTAAGCCACCGAACCCAAATCCCATCATGATCTTCACCTCCTGATTCGTTCGTAGTCACACAGCGGCACTTGGCTCCGTTGTGTTGCCCAAAGTATAACCGATCAATGTGACAGGTTCTTAACGGGAATGTGAAGATTTGATGACAATTTTGGGGATCAGGAGGCGATAGGTACTGTGAAAGTGAAGGTGCTACCCTGGCCAGCGCCAGGGCTGGTGGCCCAGATGCGCCCGCCGTGGGCCTCTACCAGGTGCTTGGCGATGGTCAGGCCGATACCACTGCCACCACCGGGCCGGGAACGGGACCTATCCACCCGATAGAAGCGCTCAAAAATGTGGAGCAGGTGTTCGGCCGGGATGCCGATGCCAGTGTCCTGCACGGCAACGGCCACCTCCCGGCCCTCGCGCCAGGCCCGAACGGTTACCTGGCCGCCGGAGGGCGTGTACTGCAAGGCGTTACCGAGCAGATTAAGCAGCACCTGTATCATGCGGCTGGGATCGGCCCGCACCTTAGGCAAATCGGTCGGGACATCAAGGTGAAGACTCATGCCTTTGTCCTCGAACTGGGGCTGCAGACGGTCAGCAGCGGCACGGACCAGGTCGGCCGGAGCGACCGTACGGAGATCAAAGGGGATCTGGCCCGCCTCGGCGCGGGAGAGCTCCTCAAGATCGTGGACCAACCGCTGCAGCCGGGCGATCTCTCGCTGAACGAGCACGAAGGTGGCCGGTTCAGCAGTCAGCACACCGTCCACCAGGCCCTCCATGACGCCTTTCATGCTACTGAGGGGGGTGCGTAACTCGTGGGCAACGTCGCCGATGAGCTCCGACCGACGTTGCTCCGTTCGCTCCAGGGTCTCGGCCATCCGATTGAAGGCCCGCGCCAAAGCGCCAAGCTCATCCTGTCCGGGTACCCGGACCCGTTCATGGTAATCGCCATCAGCGATGCGCTGGCTGGCCTTCATCATGGCTCGGACGGGGCCAACGATGCGCCGAGCGGTAAAGGTACTCACGGCCACCGCCGCCAGGAAGGCAGCCAGGGTTGCGACAACCAGGATTTCGTTGACCGCTTCTTGGAAGTTTGCGTGCAGGTCAGCCACCAGGGCTGGATCATAGCCCAGTAGGGCCTCCATGCGGGCAATGTGGCGGGCAAGAGCAGCGGGAGCATGGAACTGAACCGTGCCAGCCAGGACCACCACTCCGACCACAATGATGACCAGATAGGAGAGGAATAGCTTCCAGCCCAAGCGTTGTCGGAGTATTTGGAACAATTTCATGTCGGTTCGTCCCTTCGACGGGGCTCAGGCCAGCGCCTCAAAGCGGTAGCCGACGCCGCGCACGGTGACAATCAGCGTTGGGTTGGCCGGGTCGTCTTCCACCTTCTTGCGGATGCGCCCGATGTGGACATCCACCACCCGTTCGTCGCCGTAATAATCATAGCCCCACACCTGTTCGATGAGCTGCTCCCGGCTCAACACCTGACCATGATGTCGGGCCAGGGCGTGCAGGAGATCGAACTCGGTGGAGGTCAGCTCCACGGGTTGATCATCCTTCCAGACCCGGCGGGCGTCGGGCTCAATGCGCAGGCGGCCAAAAACAAGCGCCAGCTCGCCCATGTCACCACCTCGCCCCCGGCGCAGGATGGCCTTCACCCGGGCTACCAGTTCCCTTGGGCTGAAGGGCTTGGTCAGATAGTCGTCAGCCCCCACAGTGAGGCCCACAATCTTGTCCGTCTCGTCGGCTTTGGCGGTCAGCATCAAAACGTAGACGTCGGATTCCTGGCGCAGACGCCGCAGCACCTCTATGCCGTTCAGGCCGGGCAGCATGATGTCCAGCACAATCAGGTCTGGCCGGAAGGCCCGGGCTGCTTTGAGCGCTGCGGGCCCATCCAGCGCTGTGTGAACAGCGTAACCTTCTTTCTCCAGGTATGCCTGGACCGTTTTGACAATGATCGGCTCGTCGTCAACGACGAGGATTCTGTGAGATTCGTTGCCTCTTCCACTCATTCCCTCTACTCAGCATGGTGAATCCAGCGGTAGCCAGAAGGTGCCCCAGGCTCCAGTATTCGTTGCCCAGGTAGGCAATCGCCTGGGCCCTGGAGTAATCTATGAACCCCCTCTCATCCAGCAGTCCCTCATCCACGTGCACGGCCAGGATCTGGCCCACGAACAGGGTATGCGAGCCCAACTCCAGGGAGTGGATCAAGCGGCATTCGATGTTGACCGGGCACTCGGTGATGAGGGGAGTCGCCACCTGCGAGGCCGGCGCCGGGGTCAGTCCCGTCTCGGCGAACTTGTCGGATGTGCGGTGGCGGGACACCCGTCCGCAGTAATCCACCGCGCTCAGCAGTTCCTGGTTGGGGATGTTGACCACGAACTCTCCCTGCTCCTCGATGGCGGCGTGGGAATAGCGATAAGGGCGCACGCCAATGGCCAGGCAGGGTGGGGTCGAGGCCACCGTACCGACCCAGGAGACGGTGATGATGTTCGGCTGGCCATCCTTATCCAGGCAGGTGACCAGGACCACCGGTATCGGGTACAGGGCGCAGAAAGGCTGCTTGACGACTTTGGCCACTTTGACCCCCAGCTCTTTGCCTCAGATGAACAGCGTGATCGCCGACTCGCGCGCTTCTTGGATGTAGGTCCCCACCGCCCCGTAGTCGTCAATCAACTCCTGGCGCAGATCTTCGGGCTTGATGCCCATGATCTCCATGGTCATCTCGCAGGCGATGATCCTGCCGCCCAGCTCTTTGAAGTCGGCCATCAGCTTTTCCAATGAGGCCACGTTGGCTTTGTCCATGCGCTGCTCGATCATCCACTTGCCCAGGCCCAGCATATGCATTCTGGAGAGCGGGCCTTTTTCCAAACCGCCCTTGGGCATGCTCAGAACACTGTCCTTCCGCAGTCGCTGCAATCCCCAAAAGGTGAAGAAAATCGTCACTTCCATGCCCATAGCCAGTGCACCGTTGCCGATGATCAGCGCACTGTAGATTTTGTCCATATCACCGCTGTGGGCGATTAGAGTAGCTTTATCCGCCATTGCCTTATCCTCCCTCGAAAATCTTCACGATGCGAGCCAAATTTGCTCCAAAACCGAGGAACACTTCATCCCCAATGACCAGCGTAGGCGTTACGAACCGGCCCACCAGTTCCTTGAGTTCCTCCATAGCCTGTGGGTCCGCTGTCACGTCCTTCTCCTGGTAAGGGATGCCCTTTGCGGCGAAGAAACTCTTCGCGGCGTGACAATCTGCTCAGGTTGGTTGGGTGTAGACCATGATTTTCATTCTATCTCCGGATGCAGATCGTCCAGTCGGTGTCCGTCCCCTCGACGCCCAACAGTTCCAGTCCCAGCGCTTCAACCGCCATCGGGATCTCCTTTTTCGAGGCCGGGTGCGTGCCGATCACCTCGATCACGTCGCCCGGCGCAGCCTTGCGTATCGCCTTGCGCACCTCGACGAGCGGGACGGGGCAGGTCTCACCCCGGCAATCCACGACGATGTTAGCCTCCACTGCGGGGCACTGGGCCTCCCGCGTGTCTACCTTGATCTCTGGCATGATCTCACCTCACTCTATGAACTCCACTACCACCCGCTCCACATCCCACAAGGGCTCGAT
>Ga0194110_10006728_pt1 | contig 13387 bp, 5 predicted proteins | sample TA2Kig1200mmetaG_FD_146192 | JGI IMG/M metagenome (GOLD analysis project Ga0194110, IMG submission 146192) | Freshwater microbial communities from Lake Tanganyika, Tanzania - TA2015032 Kigoma Deep Cast 1200m | ecosystem: Environmental > Aquatic > Freshwater > Lake | place: Tanzania: Lake... | reverse complement strand
GGGTTGTAGGGGATGACATTCAGGCTGCAGCGGATGTTGCGGAGGAAGTCGCAGACGGCGTCGGCGTGCTCGGGTTGGTCGTTCACGCCGGGGATGAGCACATATTCCGCGCACAGCGCGCTCGTGGGGCGCTTGGGGAATGATGTCATTGCATCGCGGAGTTGCGCGAGCGGTTCGGAGCGGTTGATCGGCATGATCGAACTGCGGATCTCGTCGTTGGGGGCGTTCAGGCTGATGGCGAGACCGATGCGGCGGAAGCCGGGTTGCTGGATGAACTCGCCGAGGCGGCGGATGCCGTCGGTGCGACCGACGGTGCTGATGGTGACGCGCGAGCAGCCGATGGCGGGGCCGTTCATGTCGCAGAGGATGCGTATGGATTGCAGGACGGCGTCGAGGTTGTCCATCGGTTCGCCCATGCCCATGAAGACGATGTTGGCGATGTCGAAGTGGCCGTGCTCGGGGCGGGTTTCGTCGGTGAATGGGTTGGTGACAAGGAACCGTGCGGCGTGAAGTTGCTGCACGATCTCGCGGGTGGTGAGGCTGCGAAGGAGACCCATCTGCGCGGTCTCGCAGAAGCGGCAGCCCATGGCGCAGCCGACTTGGCTGCTGACGCAGAGGGTGCGGCTGAATCGCCCGCCGCGGTGGGGCATGGGGATGATGACGCTTTCGGTTTCGAGTGCGCCGTCGACGGCGAGCAGGAACTTCGCGGTGCGTTCGTCGATCAGTGTGCGCAGCGGCGGGGGTGGCGGTGGTGCCATCCACGGCTGCCAGACCCCGCGGCGGTGCACGGCGCGGTAGGCGTCGAGCGCTTCTTCGCGGCGGCGCCCCTGCGCGCGCGCGGCGGCCACGAACTCGCCGCTTGTCAGCGCGAGTGGATCGGGTGCGGGTTCGGTCAGGTGGGGCGGCGGCACAACGGGCGATCGTAATGGAGGGGCTCTACACTTTCGCCATGCATCTGAAGCGAGATGGGCATGAACATGGTCCGCCGATCGTTCCCGTGAAGTTCATTCTGGAGGACGCGGCTGGGCTGACGGGTACGGAGCGCACGGAGTGGGATCTCATGGGCGGCGAGGGGGAGTCGCTGCTGGAGATTGCGATCGACCACGGCATCAACATTGAGCATGCGTGCGGCGGGGTGTGCGCGTGTTCGACCTGCCATGTGTATGTGGAGCAGGGGATGGATCAACTGACGGAGTCGACCGAGGCGGAGGAAGACCGTGTCGAGGAGGCGCCTGGGATTCAGCGCAACAGTCGGCTGTCGTGCCAGTGCGAACTGCGCGGCAAGGGGCCGATCGTGGTGCGCGTACCCGCGTGGAACCGCAATGCGGTCAAGGAGATTCCGCATTGAACGCGCCCGGCAGCGGCGGCGCCGCTGCGAAGAATGACTCGGCGCCGCGGTATCACGCGGCTGCGGTGCAGACGGCGTTCGACTGCCCGCGCGACCGCAGCGAGATCGGTGTTCGCGTGGACCGCATGTGCGCGCTGGTCGAGCAGACGGTCAGCGGCTACGAGCCATTCTTCGATGTGCGGCTGTTCGCGTTCCCCGAGTTTGTGATGGCTGCGCCTGCGTATGCAACGGTGGGCGAACTGCGCGACCGTCTTGCGCTGCCACTGGACAACGAACATGTCGATCGGCTCGCGCGGCTGTGCGCGAAGCTTGGTGTCTTCATTCAGTGCGGGACCTTCATCGAGCAGTGCGCGGAGGAGCGTGATGTGCTGTTCAACACGAGCGTGCTGTGCGGTCCGGCGGGGGTGCTGAGCGTGTACCGCAAGGTGAACCCGTGGATTCCATGGGAGGTTCACGCATCGCCGCATGACCGTGGCGCATCGCCTGCCGAGTGCTTTCCCGTGGCGCACACGGAGATCGGTGCGATCGGCTGTGCGATCTGTTACGACTGGCTGTTTCCAGAGTCCATCCGTCAGTTGGCGTTCCACGGTGCGGAGGTGGCGGTGCGGGTGAGCGCCTACATGGATCCGTGGGGGGCCACGCCGCCGATGGATTGGTGGACGCTCTTCAACCGCGCGCGCGCCGCGGAGAACACGCTGTTCGTGTTGGCGGCGAACCAGGGGGCGCACCTGTCGCAGTACCCGCCGTTCTCATGGCCTGGTGGGTCGATGGTGGTGGACTTTGATGGCCGCATTCTTGCGCAGGCGGATCCTGGCCCCGGCGAGAAGGTGGTGGTGGCACCTGTGGACATCGCGGCGCTTCGGGCTGAACGCCAGCGGCGCCGCGGTCATGACATGCGCGCACATCTTCGCAGCGAGGCATACGACTACGCGCGCGATGGAGTGATGCCGCGCGCGATTGGTGCGCCGATCGATCTGGCGTCGCTCGAAGCGCGGATTGCGCAGGGGCGCGCGCGCAGTGCCGCGTTCCTGGCTTCTCGTTCCGCGCGGCGCGAGGAGAGCGGCGGATGAACGGGCTGCGAAGGTGGTGTGTGCGCGTGGCGATCGTGACCGCTCTGCCGCTGCTGGCCGCGTGCAGCGGCGGCGGTGGCACCGGCGATGCACCGCAGGATGTGCCGGCTGATGCGCTTGCATCCGCGACGGAGGGCGCTGCTGCGATGGGGCAGTTCGACTTCGCCGCTGCGGAGCGCGCGTTCGAGGCGGCTCGCGAGAAGGCTCCGCAGTGGCGTACCGCGCAACTCGATGTGGCGATCTCGATCCTGAACCAGTCTGTGCCCGGCGCGCAGGAGCGCGCACTTGCGCTGCTGCAGCCGCTCGCGGGCGATCCTGATTTGGGTGTGCGCGCGGCCTACTGCATGGGTCTTGCGTACCTGTTCCTCGGTGATCCGGCCGCTGCGCTGCCACAGTTTCGCCGTGCGGCGGAGGCGTTCCCTGAAGATCCACACGCCGCGTACTACACGGGTCAGTCGCTTGAGTTGACGGGCGAGTGGAAAGCGGCGCTGCCGTGGTACCGCCGCGCACTCGAACTCGATCCGTATCTGCGCAGTGCCGCACTTGGCGTTCAGCGCGTCCTTGCGCGCGAGGGCGATGCGGCGGGCGCAGAGGAAGCGCTCAAACTCTTCGACATGCTCGCGCAGAACCCGCGTTCCACCCTCGCCGAGTTCAAGTATTCGAGGATGGGTCGGCTCGGTGAGATTGTGCTGCCCGAGGATGCGGTTGTTGTGCCGCCGCGTGCAGGTGCGCTCTTCGGCCCGTTCGTCCCGCTGAAGGTGAACAACTGGCCCGCAACGCACTCCCCCTCTGCCTTTCTGGCTGCCGTGGATATCGACTCGGATGGTTGGACGGATTTGCTGTGGGTGGCGACTATCGCGCAACCCGCTGGCAACCCCGCTCGGAAGCAGACGTTGCAGATCGTTGTTCTTCGGAATGTGGGTGGTGCAGAGGGAGCGGATACCTCGTACGACGCGCGCGTCGCGACAGATCTTGATCCGCTCGTCGGCTCTACAGGGGCTTGGATGACTTCTCAGTGGGGTGATCTCAACAATGACGGCAAGATTGATGTGGTATGCAAGTCATCAAGTTCTGGTGGTGTCGTACTGCTCGTGCAGGATGCGGCGGGCGTCTTTGCCGAGTCGAAGATGGATCTTGGATCGGTGACGATATCGCTGCTGAATGGGCTGGCTGATCTCGACCACGACGGCGATCTCGACATCATGGCCAATGAGTCTTTCGCTCCTCCGCCTGGGCAGTCAGGTGGTCGACAGCATCGCCCTGCGATCCTCTACAACCGTCTCGATGCTGGCTGGGAAGTAGTGCCCCTGCCGGTGCAGCCGTTGGATCGTTGGTGGACGCTTCGTGCTGCAGATGTCGATGCCGACGGGGATAGCGACATCATTGCAAGTTCAGCGTGGTTTTCGCAGGGATCGGTGCGAGTACTGATCAATGACCGACTGTGGAAGTGGACGGATGGGAGCAGTCGATTTGCGCCGCTGACAACCACGCCGCTCTCTCGTTGCGTCGCCTTTGAGAGGGCGGATGATGGCGTCCTGCTTCTTGCGGGGCTCAAGCATCGTGGAGGGACGACTCGCCCCGACTGCGACCTGCAGGTGTGGGCGTTCGAGCGAAGCGGGGTTCGCTTGGTGCGCTCGACGCACTACGGAATTGCGGGCGGGATCATGGTGGCGGACTTTGCGGGTTCCGGTCAGCCGATGATCGGCGTGATGGGCACCTATGAGGGCGGTCCGCTCGGCCGATTGGTACCGCTTGAAGATTCGATGATGCTTGCTGACTCTGCCGGCAGCTGGGTGGGAGATGTTTCACTGGAGTCGAAGAAACGGTACCAACCTCCAGACATCGCCATCATTCCAGTGCACGGTGTCGTGATGTTCGATCAAGAGTCGCTGTCGATTCGTGGAGGAGGGCCTGGTCGCATGCCGCTTGCAACGCTTTCCTTCCGTGGACGGATCGATCCCGCACAGCAAATGCGCTCGAACGCCAGCGGCGTCGGCACGCGCGCGGTGGCGCGTGTGGGTGGTGGTTGGGTCGCGTCTGGACCGCAGCAGTGGAACTCTGGTGACGGCTTCAGCCCGACGCCTGCGATCATCGGTCTTGGTTCCTCGCCGTACGCGGACTTTGTGCGCATCGACTGGTCCGATGGCGTGCTGCAGACCGAGCCGAAGATCGCGGCGGGCACGCACACCATCGTGGAGACGCAGCGGCAGATTTCCAGTTGTCCCGTCATCTTCGCATGGGATGGCAGCCGCATGCGATTTGTGACGGACTGTCTCGGTGTCGGCGGGCTTGGGTATCTCGCGTCGGTGCAGCGCGCTGCGAATGGTGCGCTCAATCCCGTGTACGCGCCGCCGCGTCCGCAGGAGCGGGTGGCGCTGCCTGCGGATGCGCTCGTGGAACGCGGTGGGCGATTCCTGTTGTCGCTTGCAGAGCCGATGGAAGAGATGACAGCGCTCGATGCCGCAGCGCTGCACTTTGTGGATCTGCCGGCGGGCTGGCGGATGGCACTGGATGAACGCATGGGCATCTCGGATCCGCAGCCGACGGGCCGAGTGCTTGCCTATCGCCGAAGTGCGAAGCCGATTCGGTGCGAGGCGCGCTACGGTGCGTCTGCGGACGCTGCGATGCGCGCCGATCAGACAGCGCAGACTGCACAGGTAGACGGCGTTGCTGCCGATCCAGGCGTGATCGATCCGCGCTTCATCGGCCGAACGCGCGAGCCATTCGCGCTGCAGTTTGACTTTGGCTGCGAGCTCGCGGGCGGTGCAGATGGAGCCGATGGTGCGCAGCCCGTTCTGCTGCTCGATGGATGGGTCGAGTATCCGTACTGCCAGACCAACTTCGCGATGTGGCAGGCGAACGCGCCGCTCGATGCGCCGACTTTCGAGGCGCTCGACCCCGCAAGCGGATCGTGGGTCACGCTGGTGGCGCACTACGGGTACCCGGCCGGGATGCCGCGGCAGGCCGCGTTCCCGCTGCCGCTGGAGCAGTTGCCGCGCGGCGCGCGTTCACTGCGGATTGTCACCAACCATGAGTTGTATGTGGACGCCGTGGAGTTGGCATGGGTGGAACCCTGTCCGCAGATGCGCGAGTCCACGGCGCCGCTGATGGCTGCTGCGGTCCGCGACAGTGGCTTCGCGCAGCGGCTGCCCACCGAGCAGCGGCGACCCGAGTACGACTGGCAGCGGCGCGTTCCACTCTGGGATTGCCGCAAGCAGCTTGGGTGGTACACGGCCGTTGGTGTGGACTGCGCGCCGCTCGTGAGCGAGGTGGATGACGCGGTGGCGATCTTCGGTGCCGGCGAGGAAGTGGAGTTGGCCTTCCAAGCAGCGCTGCCGCGCCTGGAATCTGGGTTCAGCCGCTTCGCGTTCTTGGAAGTGCACGGCTGGTGCAAGGACATGGACTTCCTGACGGGCGATGGTCAGACGATTGAGCCGCTGCCGCGCCGCGGCGTGGCGGACGCGGGCGCGCCTCCAAACGCTGCCGCAGCCGAGACAGCCGCTGCCGACGCGAAGCGCGAGTCGCTGCACCGCCAATTCAATACCCGTTACGAAGGCGGACGCTGAGGGATTTTTCCGCCGAACGCCTAGCATTCGCAACGTGGAATCGCAGCGCCCAGTCCTGACGCCGGCACTGCGCTGGCTTGTGCGCGGACTGATGGTCGGCTTCGCGCTTCTTGGCGTGAACTCCGCGTATCTCTTCAGCGTCTCGACGGCTGGCCGGGTGACCGGCGAAGATCAGCAGACCGTCTTCTCGCTGTGGATGTTCCTTGTGCATGTCGTAGTGGGGCTCGCGCTGGCGATCCCGTTCCTGTGGTTTGGTATGCGGCACTTCGTGCTGGCGCGACCGCGCCCCAACCGCACAGCCAAGCGGCTTGGAACCACGGCGTTCGTCGCGGGGATCGCCACGGTCATCACCGGCATGCTTCTGCTGCGCGTCGATGGTTGGGAACTGCCGGGTGTGGTGCGCACGCTTGTGCCGCGCAGCGGGGTGGTGTGGATGCATGTCCTCGCGCCGATCGTGCTTGTCTGGATGTTCCTGCTGCACCGGCTTGCGGGTCCGCGGATTCGCTGGCGCATGGGTGGTGGGCTGTTGCTGCTGGCGGTGTGCGCGGGCGGCGCCGGGTTCATCCTGCACGGCTCGCTCACGGGTCGGCAGCGCGAGACGATGCCCGTCTCTGGCGCGAACTATTTTGAGCCATCGCTTGCCCGCACGGAGAGCGGCGGGTTCATTCCGGCATCGAGCCTGATGCAGAACGAAGAGTGCCTCGCTTGCCACGCCGATGTGCACGCCGCGTGGTCGCAGTCGGCGCATGCCGCGAGTTCGTTCAACAATCCGCTCTATGCCTTCAGCGTCCGAAAGACGCGCGAGCATGCGCTGGCGCATGATGGATCCGTGCAGGACGCGCGCTTCTGTGCGGGTTGCCATGATCCCGTCCCGTTCTTCACGGGCGCGTTCGAGGATCCCAAGTGGGACGACCCCTCCTACGACGCCGCGCATGATCCAGTGGGGCGTGCAAGCATCACCTGCAATGCGTGCCATGCGATCACTTCGCTCGGTTCGCCGCGCGGCAACGCCGACTATGTGATTGGGCAGCCAGCGGAGTATCCGTTTGCGGGCAGCAGCAACTCCTTTCTGCGCTGGGTGAACCACCAACTGATCCGCGCGCGCCCCGCGCTGCACAAGCGCACGTTCCTGAAGCCCGAGGTGCACCGCACGACGGAGTTCTGCGGCGCATGCCACAAGGTGCATCTGCCCGAGGCGCTGAACGACTATCGCTGGCTGCGTGGGCAGAACCACTATGACTCGTTCCGCCTGAGTGGCGTCTCCGGATTCGGTGCGCAGAGCTGGTACTACCCGGCGCGCGCGGAGACAAACTGCAACGGCTGTCACATGCAGCCGCAGCCAAGCAACGATCCAAGCGCCAAGCCGCGTGGTGCGGACGGAGCGCTCGCAGTGCTCGGCCATGGATTCCATTCGGGGAATCCTGCGACGCCCGTGCTGTCGGACCTGTGCAGCATGGACGAGGTGCTGCCCGCGTGCGAGGCCTTCAACGAGGGGGTGATGCGCGTGGATGTGTTTGGCATTCGCGAGGGCGGTGAGATCGATGGTGCACTGACCGCGCCGCTTGCTGCCGAGGGACCTGCGCTTGTGCGCGGTCGTCGCTACCTGCTTGAAACGGTCGTGCGGACGCTGCGCATGGGACATGAGTTCACGCAAGGCACTGCGGACAGCAACGAAGTGTGGCTGGATGTGGAGGTGCAGAGTGCGGGCCGCATGGTGGGTCGCTCGGGCGGCATCGATGCGGCTCGGCGCGTGGATCCGTGGAGCAAGTTTCTGAATGCATATGTGATCGACCGCGAGGGCAAGCGCGTCGAGCAGCGCAATCCAGAGGACATCTTCGTCACGCTCTACAACCATCAGGTGCCTCCGGGCTCGGCTGATCTGACGCACTTTGCCTTTGATGTCCCTGCGGATGCGGGGGATTCGCTGCGGGTGCGCGTATCGCTGCGCTACCGCAAGTTCGATGCGACCTACTGGGCGGCGGTCTACGGTGGTGATTCGGTCAATACGCTTCCCGCGATGACCCTTGCGAGCGATGAGGTGACATTCGCTGTGGCGGATGCGCCGACCGCTGCGGTGCGCGGCGGCGTGGCGCCGGCCGAGGAGACGTTCCCCCAGTGGCAGCGCTGGCACGACTACGGCATCGGGCTCTTCCGTCAGGGCGAGCGCGGTGGATCGAAAGGCGATCTGCGGCAGGCCGATGCGGCATTCGCCGAGGTGGAGCGCCTCGGGCGCGTGGAAGGCACGGTCGGGCGCGGTCGTGTGGCGCTGCGCGAGGGTCGTCTGGATGATGCGGCGTCGCTGCTTCGTGCCGCGTCGAGTGCGGATCAGCCTGCGTATCCGTGGACAGTGCACTGGTTCAGTGCGCTGGTGAACCGCCAGCAGGGTTCGCTGCAGGCAGCGCGTGGGGATCTGGAATCGCTTGTCCGTTCTGCGTATCCACTCGCGATCGAGCGCGGATTTGATTTCGGCAAGGATGATCGGGTGCTCGTGGAACTTGGGAACGTGCTGCTCGAGCAGGCGACCGCTGCGGAACGCTCGGGAGATGGCGTTGCGCCGGGCGGCAGTGGGAATGAGTCGCCGCGTGCGCTGCGGGCGCGTGCGCTCGAACTGGCCGACGGTGCGCTCGCGCTCGATCCTGAGAGCGTTCCCGCGTGGTACTTGCGTGCGCAGGCTGCGCGCGATCTTGGGGAGGATGCGGCAGCGGACCGTGCGCTTGAGCGACACGGGTTCTTCAAGATCGATGACAACGCGCGCGACCGCGCCGTTCGCCTTGCGCGAGAGCGCGATCCTGCCGCGAACCACGCGGCGGAGGCGATTGTGATCTACGACCTGCAGCGCGCGGGTCGAGCAGAGGGATCGATCACGGAAATGCCGAACGCGAGCCGTGCGGATGCTTCGGCGACTGGGCAAGGAGCGGAACTGCATGGCGCGCCACACAAGTGATGATGAGCGGCGGATGCAGCGTGCGTTCACCCGCTCGGTGGCGATCGCGGTGGCATGCGCTGCTGCGGTCGGCGCAGGGTGGCTGCTGCTGTCGATGCCGCGTGCACGAACGGCGGATGCGACGAAGCCGATCGGACCCGTGGACGCGGCTGCGCCGCGCACGCAGCGCGAGCAGACGATGCCCGCTCTGATCTTTACCGATGTCGCGCGCTCGGCGGGAGTGGACTTTGTGCACACCACGGGCGCGAAGGGCGACAAGTTGCTGCCCGAGACGTTGGTCGGTGGTGTCGCCGTATTCGATGCAGATGGGGACGGCAGGCTCGATCTTCTGTTTGTGCGCGGCTGCGACTGGACGGGCGCTGCGTTCGAGTCGCCGGCGAAATCGGGCGAGTCGAGCGTGGTGCTCTATCTGAACGAAACGGATCCGCGAACGCCTCGCGAGTGGTCGTTTCGCCGAGCCGATGGGTGCGGACTGGATACGGACATCTACGGCATGGGTGTGGCAATCGGCGACGCCGATGGTGATGGTCGGGAAGATGTCTTCGTCACCGGTGTCGGTCGCAACATCCTCTTTCGAAACGAGACCGCCATGCCCGCTGATGTGGCTGGCGCGGCATCCGCCACTGGCGCGCCGCGCGCCGCGCCGCGCTTTCGCGACACGACCGCGGCAGCGGGTGCCGATCCTCCGAGCGACCACCCACGCTGGGGCACATCTGCCGGCTTCTTCGATGCCGATGGTGACGGCGATCTCGACCTGCTTGTGGCCAACTATGTGCGGTGGTCGCCCACCATCGACCGCGCGGTCGACCACCGGCTTGCAGGCATCGGGCGCGCGTACGGACCGCCCACGGGATTCGAGGGCGACGACCCGCTCTTCCTGCGCAACCGAGGGGATGGCACTTTCGAGAACGCCACCGCCGATGCTGGCTTCGCCACGCGCACCACGCTCGGCCGACCTGCCGACAAGGCGCTCGGGCTGTGCTTCATCGACCCGCAAGTCGATGGCGGCCTCGATGTCGTGATCGCCAACGACACAGTTGCCAACAGGCTCTTTGTGCGAGGAGGAGCCGGGCGTTTTTCCGATCAGTCGACGACGAGTGGCATCGCCTACGACCGCAATGGTGCGGCAACGGGCGCGATGGGCATCGACAGCGCCTGGCTGCGCGCCGGCGCACAGCCGGCAGGGGATGATCTTGCCATCGCCATTGGCAACTTCGCGAACGAACCGGATTCGCTCTTTGTGGCGCGTGGGCGTTCACTGCTCTTTTCCGATGACGCCGTTGTGGAGGGGCTCGCCGCACCCACGCGGCTCGTGCTGACCTTTGGTCTCGTGCTCGTGGACCTCGATCTCGATGGTCGTGCGGACATTGCACAGGCGAACGGGCACATCGAGGATGAGATCGCGCGCATCCAATCGTCGCAGACACACGCGCAGCGCGGTCAAGTGTTCCTCAACCAAGGTGGCGTGGCACCGTGCCTTGTGGAGGTTCCTCCTGAGAAGCTCGGTGCGCTTGCGGATCCGAGGGTTGGACGCGGGCTTGCCTTCGGCGACTTGGACGGTGACGGCGATGCGGATCTCGTGCTGACGCAGGCGGGCGGCGCGGTGGCGCTGCTGCGCAACGATCAGGCAACGGCAAACCACTGGGTGTCGCTTCGTCCACGGTGCAGTTCCGCGAAGTGGATCGGCGCGACGGTCGAGATCGAGCACGATGGGCGGATGCAGCGGCAGTTGCTGACTCCAACCCGTAGTTACCTCTCGCAGAGTGCGGGTCCTGCCGTTGTCGGTCTTGGCAGCAGCACCAGCGTTCAGGCCATGCGCATTCGCTGGACCGATGGCACGATGCAGCAGATCAGCGTGAACGCCATCGACCGCGTGATCGATCTCGTGCCTCCCGACCTGCAGGGCAACCCGCAGCGGCAGTCCCACTGACTTCGGAAAGCCGTATCAGTTGCAGTTGCCCCACGCGCTCAGCAGCATCGCCATGTCGCTGCCGTCGGTGGTGCCACTGCTATCAAGATCGGTGATACCGGGCTGACCCCAACCCGACAGCACCATGGCAAGATCACTTCCGCCTGTTGCGTTGTCGCCGTCGATGTCGGTCGGGCAGGGTGTGACGCACTCCGTGCGGGTGATTCGCAGATCGTCGAAGCCACCCTCAAGAACGCCGGCCGTTCCTTGGTCGGCAATCCCCAACCGCATGCGGAACGACTGCCCAGGTTGCCCAGCATCGCTGAGCAGCTTGACTTTCTGTTGCCACTGGCCTGTGTTGCCCACATCGCGCTCGAGCAAGACCCAAGGTCCATTGTCGATCGATACATGCACGTCAAACGGATCAAGCGCGGTCGTGGTCGAACAGAAGTACCACTTCCAGTAGGAAATCTGCACATCCTGCCCGCCGTTGTTGAACGCGGGCGAGGTGAGGTAGGCGTAGCCGCCGTCCACGTCGTGCTGGCCGGCGGTCTGGCCCGAGGTGGAGAGTTGGGTCACGAAGCAGCGAACGCCTGGCGCGGCCGTGTGGTCATCGGCTGGCTCGGACTGGCTGCCAGAGCTGACCGATCCGAGCGGATCACCGACCTGCCAGCCACCAGCGGTGAGACCCGCATCGGCTGAGGCAGTCCAGCCCGTTGTTGCACCTTCAAAGGTCTCGTCCACGATGACGACTGTTCCTGAGATTGTGTCGGGCGAGTAGAAGGTCGCCGGCGCGGCGGCGGGGGAGTTCACGACCGGGTTGCCTGTCGTTGTCGATGTGGCGGTCAGGTAGTAGTCCAACTGTCCGCTGCATGTCGTCGCCGGCAGTCTCACGGTGTAGGACCCGGCCGTCGAGCCAGCAATCAGCGGTGATGACGACCATGCGCCGCCATTGATTCGCGAGACCAACTGCGCGGAGTTCGCGACGATGCCGCCGATATTCGCCGTGATGGTCACGGCGAAGTCGGTGGTCTGCCCACGCAGGATCGTGCTGGGAACTCCCGACGGGAATGCGTACGTCAGAGCAATGGGCGGATTGTTGATGAACACTTTGAGACCCGCGCAACCGCCGGTCACCAGGTCTGGCCACTGATCACCGTTGATGTCGAACACAGCGACATCGAAGAGGTTGGAAAGATCTGCGGTCGAGAGGATCAGGCCATCCTCGTCGAGCAGGTTGCTTGAAACACCCGTGTTCTTGTAGATCTGGGTGCGGCGACCCGACGAAGGGCAGAACGGCCCAAGGTCCGCATCAATGTCGGTGACAATGACATCGTCGCGACCGTCACGGTTCAGATCCGCAATCGAGATCGTGTTACCGAACCATCCGCCTTGGGAGTCGGCGATCACACTGATCGAGAAGTTGGGTTGTCCCGTGCTGTCACTGCCTGTGTTGAGACAGTAGCGATCCTGTCCATCATCGGCGATGACGAAATCGAGCCGACCGTTGTTGTCCAGATCTCCAATGTTCATGCCGTACGGTGCGAGCCCCGGGTAAACGCTCTTGAGCGACCAAGTCTGTCCAGGTCCCGAGGATCCCGTGCGGTTGGTGAGCACGGCAACATCCTGTCCTCCCGTCAACGTGTTCACTCGCAATACATCCTGCAGTCCGTCAACATTGAAGTCTCCGGCCATGCACATGTTGCCGAACGCCGACGCCAGTTGTGTGGCAGTCATCTTGGTGTTCGTGGTGTCATAGAAGTAGCCGGGACCAGGGCCGCCGGCGGTGTTTCCCCAGTTGTAAAGCAACTTGTTGTCGTAGTCCTTCGCGGCATCTTCCGCAGGTGACTGCTGGCACTCGCCGGCATCACTCGTATCGCCGTCGTTATTCATATCGATGCAGATCGTGCCACTTGTCTCGGGAGTGTCATAGTCCACGAAGTACAGGTCCACAAAGCCGTCGCCGTTGAAGTCAGCCACCGCGAGGTCGCAGAAGCGAGGATTCGCCGTCGTGCCGTTCTTCGCCACAAGCAGCGGAATGCGCGCATCTTCGAAGCGGAATCCGCGCCAGTTGCCCTGCGCATCATCGCCGAGGTTGCGGTACACGCGCGGCTGCCCGAGCATCGCGCTCACGGTGTCGCTCATGGTGGTGGCGGTGATGAGATCGATCCAGCCGTCGTTATCCACGTCGAAAGCCTCGACATCGCGGTCGTTCACTTCATCCATCATGCCCTGTGATCCGCTGGCATCTGTCGCAGTGCCGTATATCTGGGTTCGATCCGTCAGCACGCCATTTTCGTTCATCAGGATCAAGTCACGGAAGAACCCGCAGCCCGTGCAGGTCGACTGAATGGAACCTGGGAACTTGCGCATGACAACCAAGTCGATGTCGCCATCCTGATCGAAGTCTGCGAAGGCGAAGTCCTTCTCGATGTTGTCCTGACCAGTGAGCGCGGACGGCGCCACGAGTCGAGTGGCGGTCTGGTTGGTGAACGACACCCACTGAGCGTGAGCAGTCGTTGCCAGGCAACCGAGCGCAAGCGACAGGAG
>Ga0194110_10006727_pt1 | contig 13388 bp, 10 predicted proteins | sample TA2Kig1200mmetaG_FD_146192 | JGI IMG/M metagenome (GOLD analysis project Ga0194110, IMG submission 146192) | Freshwater microbial communities from Lake Tanganyika, Tanzania - TA2015032 Kigoma Deep Cast 1200m | ecosystem: Environmental > Aquatic > Freshwater > Lake | place: Tanzania: Lake... | reverse complement strand
CTGGAATAGATGCCTTCCGCTTTAACCTTTAACGCCCTTACTCCTAACGCCTTATCTTCTTTTAAACCTTTAGCCTCGAACCTCAAACCTCTAACCTCCAACAGGCACTGATAGAACTCGCAACTCGCAACAGGCAACTTTAGTTTAATCAACTATCTTCTTGTCCACACCGGCCAGCACTACGATGTAAAGATGTCCGAAACTTTCTTTCATGAATTGGAAATTCCAAAACCAGATATAAATTTGGAGGTAGGCTCAGCTTCTCATGCTTATCAAACAGCCGAGATCATGAAACGCTTCGAACCAGTCTTGCTCGACTATCAGCCAGATGTGGTAGTTCTTGTCGGTGATGTAAACTCCACAATGGCCTGCGCCCTCGTCGCCTCCAAAATTCAGTATTCTACTCCGAACTCCCCGCCTACCGGACGGGCAGGCGAACTCATAACTCTGAACTCACGGCGAAAGCCGTGGGCCGAATAAATTATTTGACAAAACATTTTGATTTTATTAGACTTTTATTTATATACTAAGGGCTTAGACTTAACCTCTAACATTGTAGAGATGTTTCACCATCGCAATAGAGGTATGAGATGAAAAAACAAAAGAAGGCTTTAACGAAGGATGAGATACTCGATGCTATAAGAAAGCACAGGGATGTTTTATTGAAATATAAAGTTAGAGAAATCGGTCTTTTCGGTTCTTTTGTTAGAGGCGACCAAGAGGTTAGAAGCGATATCGATTTGGTTGTGGATTTTGAAGAGCCGTCGATTGAAAATTTTATGGGCCTTTCCTCTTTCTTAGAAAATCTATTTGAGAAAAAAATTGAAATTCTCACCCCTGCCGGCGTCGATAGTATTAGGATAAACCATATTAAAGAGGAAATAAAAAAGAGTATTGTTTATGCATAAAAGAGGGGATAAAGAGTATTTGCTTGATATTGTCGAAGCTATAAAGAGAATCGAGCTATACACGAAAGAATTAAGTTATCCGGATTTCTTACAAAAAATGGAAACACAGGATGCCGTAGTGCGTAACTTTGAAATTATCGGCGAGGCGGTTAAAAACATTTCAACAACCGTGAAGACGCAATACAAGGATATTCAATGGAAAGAAATCGCTGGAATGCGTGACAAAGTTATCCATTTTTATTTCGGAGTGAATTGGGATATTGTCTGGAAAGCCGCAAAAGATAGCTTACCGCCGTTTAAAGAGAGGATAGAAGGAATTCTAAGAGTGATAGAGGAAAGTAAAAGTAATTAAAGAACACTTGATGAACCCGATACCCGTAACTCGTAACCCCTGCCCGCCGAAGTCTTGGCGTAGGCGGGCGCAACCCACAACCCAATAACCCAAGTAACTCAACAAACCCAAGCAACCCACACCATGCTTTCGTTCGAAACCCTCAAAACCGTTACCCTTAACCTCCTTGAGTATTGCCGGGCCAATGACTGGGCAGGCTATGACCCTTATGATGCCCTCAATAGTAAAATCTTAAAATTCTTACCATTTTTGGACTTTAGGCTTTTTCGGCTTGGACTAACCCAAATACTAAAAAGGAGCCCGGTAAACTTCCGACCCCTGTTGCTTGTACCCAAGACAGAGAACCCCAAGGCGATCGCCTTGTTCCTTATGGCTTTTCTGAAGCTGAAAAGGTTAGGTTTATTGGAAGACGAGGGTTTAATTGAATTAATGATCCAAAAACTCATTAACCTCCGGTCCCCAACTAACTCAGTAACTCGTAACCCGCAACTCGCAACTCACAACTCGTAACTCGCAACCCGTAACCCGCAACGCGAAACTTTGAACATGAACCTCATCAACCATATCTACTACCAGCTCAAACCCTTCATTCCGAGATCGCTCCAGATTGCTCTTCGGAGGATGGTGGTCCAAGGGAAGCGAAAACGTTACAGCCATATCTGGCCCATCGATGAAAAAGCGGCAAAACCGCCCGAAAACTGGGAAGGTTGGCCCGATGGAAAGAAATTCGCCCTGGTTCTGATGCACGATGTCGATACCGCGAAAGGTCACGAGAAATGTCTTGACTTAGCCCAGATTGATGAAAAAATGGGTTTTCGATCCTCCTTTAACTTCGTGCCGGAAAGATACAATGTCTCATCCGAGGTGCGTCGGATACTGGTTGAAAAGGGTTTTGAAGTCGGAGTTCATGGACTGAAACACGACGGGAAATTATTCTTATCCAGGGAAATATTTCTTGAACAGGCAGTTCGCATCAATCAATATCTGAAAGACTGGCAAGCGGTCGGATTTGTCTCCCCCTCTATGCATCGGAATCTTGACTGGATGCATGACCTGAACATCGAGTATGATGTGTCAACCTTCGACACAGATCCATTCGAACCTAATCCTGAGGGTACGAACACAATCTTTCCCTTCTTTGTCCCAGCAACTCCTAACCCCTAACCCGGAACTCGGAACTCGAAACCCGAATTTAATTGTTCTGAACTTGTAACTTGCAACTCGCAACCCGCAACTGTTTTTAAGAACGGCTACATCGAACTCCCCTATACCCTTCCACAGGACCATACCCTCTTTGTGCTGATGCAAGAGGGGGATAATGCGATATGGAAGAAGAAACTTGACTGGATCGCAGAAAAAGGGGGAATCGCGGTTCTGCTCACCCACCCCGATTACATGAGTTTCACCGGAAAGAAATTGGCCATTGATGAGTATCCAGCCAAATACTATGCGGAATTTTTAGAGTACATCAATTCAAACTATAAGGATCAATATTGGAACCCCTTACCCAAAGACCTCGCCCGTTTCTGGAAAAAATCACAAAATTATCATAACCCCTCTGAAATCAAATACAATATCCCATCTCCTAACCCTCACAAAGCGTGTCTTGTCTATTATGCAAAATTTAAAAGCAGTGCCCTTTTGTATCGTGAAGCAAAGTCGCTTATAGAAAAAGGTTATGATGTTGATGTAATATGCCTGCGGGATTTGGAAAAGGATAAGATTGTTGATACTTATCACGGGATTAAGATTTTTTACATCCAGGCTCGGCATGAAAGAGAGAAGGCATATTCCAGTTATTTTTTCAATATCGTGCTTTTTTGCTTTAAAACGGCATTTTTATTAAGTTGGCTCGGATTGAAAAATAAATATAAACTTATCCATGTTACATCTCCCCCTGATATTCTTGTGTTTTCGACTTTTATACCCAAAATGCTGGGGGCAAAGGTCATCCTCGATATCCATGACATCGGGCCTGAGCTTTATATGCGGAAACTTCAGGTGTCGGAAAATAGTCTTTTTGTGAAGTGCCTTAAGTTTTTTGAAAAAATATCGATTTGGTTCTCAGACCATGTCATTACCGTTACGGATTTATGGAAAGATAGACTCCTTTCACGGTCTGCATCCACAGAAAAATGCACGGTATTGCTTAACGTTCCAGACGAAGAGGTTTTTAAACCTTTTAATAAAATTTGTGATAACAACTCTAAAATAAATTTATATTACCATGGATCATATGAAGAGCATTTTGGTGTCGATACATTATTAAAGGCCATGCCACTTATAAAGGAAAGAATTACGGAAGCTACCCTGCATTTGTTCGGAACAGGAAGGCTTAAAGAGGAATTTATTTATTTAATCAAAGAAATGGGTATGGAAAATTATGTATTCCTGAACGACATCGTCCCATTCTATGATTTGCCCAATATATTAAAAGATGCGGATATTGGGATCGTTCCAACAAAAGGCTCCACCTTTTCTGACGAGGCACTGAGCATGAAATCTCTTGAATATATCTCGCTTGGAATTCCAATTGTCATATCAAATACAAAGGTGCATAGTTACTATTACAAGGATTCTATGGTTAAATTCTTTCAGGCTGGTAATCCAGATGAACTGGCAAGAGCTACCATTGAAATTGCAGAAAATAAAGAAGAGAGGGATAAATTGGTTTTGAATGCCTTTAAATTCATTAATGAGATTGGGTGGAATACTACCAAAAATAAATATTATGAAATACTCGACAAACTATTTAATGAAACATCAAAAAATAGACTCAATATATGAGACTGGATCATTTTATTACTCTAAATCTGGTATATCCCTTAAAACAAAATATTAAAAAGAATAGGGAATTTAAAATACCCATTTTGATGTACCATAGCATCTCCGATGAACCCGAAAATGGACATCCTTACTTCTGGATCAACACCTCTCCGCAGCGTTTCACCGAACAAATGCAATTTCTTCACGACAACAATTATAAGGTTATATCCATTGAAGAAGCAGTGAATATCTTAACCGGTAACTCGCAACCCGAAACATGTTCTCATGTTAAACATGCAACCCGAAACCCCCAACTTGGAACAGATAACTACGTTGTTTTAACCTTTGACGATGGTTATCGAAACGTTTTCACAAATGCTCTTCCAATTTTACGAAAATATGGCTTTTGTGCAACCCTATATCTGCCAACAAACCTAATCGGAACGAAAAGCCTAAAGGGAGAAGATCGCCTATGCTGGGATGAGGTTCGTGAACTAAGAAATAGCGGTATTGCGATTGGGTCTCATACCGTGAATCACCTCCAATTAAAAGTGTTAAAAAGGGAAGAAATTGAATATGAAATCCGAAGCTCCAAGGAAAAAATTGAGGAAAATCTCGGTGAGACTATATATTCATTTTCTTACCCATACGCCTTTCCCGAGTCGGACAAAGAATTAAAAATATATTTAAGAGCAATATTAGAGGCCAGCGGTTATAAAAATGGGGTAACCACAATCATAGGAATGGCAGGAGAAGCAGATTCCCCTTTTTTCTTGAAGAGGTTGCCGGTGAATTCCAGAGATGATCTTTTCTTCTTCAAGACAAAATTAGCGGGATGCTATGATTGGATGCATGTATTCCAATATGCAAAAAAAATTATGATGGCCAAATTTTAACGACAAAAATTTAGATCCCTAGTGAAAGAGTTTAACTACATTATTGTCTCGCCAGTTAAAGATGAGGAAAATTATATTGAAGAAACGATCAAATCCGTAATCAGGCAGACTGTATTACCTTCTAAGTGGCTTATAGTCGATGACGGTTCAAATGATGAAACGCCTAATATTATTGAAAAATACTGCACTAAATACTCTTGGATTCAAACGTTGAGATTAAACAGAAAAGGGGGGAGACATTTTCCGGCTGAAATTCAAGCATTTAATCAAGGATTCGAAATGATCAAAGATGAAAAGTTTGATTTTATCATAAAGCTTGATTGCGATCTATCCTTCGATTCAGGTTATTTCGAAAAACTGCTCTGCAAATTCAAAGAGGATAAATCACTGGGAATTGCATCAGGAATCTATGCGGAGCAAAAAGGAAACCGATGGGATCCAATTAGAATGCCCGATTATCATACGACCGGTGCATCTAAGGTAGTTCGAGATGAATGCTTTAGAGACATAGGGGGGTTTATCAACACGCGTGGATGGGATACCATTGATGAGATAAGAGCTCAGATGAAAGGATGGCGGACAAGACACTTTGCGGAACTCAAAATTCATCATTTAAAAAGTGAAGGCTCCGGAATCGGTAAATGTACTCTTCATGCAATGCATGGGGAAATCTATTATCTAATAGGGGGTAGTACGCTTTTCTTTTGCTTCAAGGTTGCACATAGGATCGCAACCGGAACGCCAATTCTCCTGGGTGGCTTAATGATGATTTATGGGTACTTAAGAACAATGATACTAAGAAGAAAAATTTTAGTGACGGAGGAAGAAGCCTATTATTATAAAAAGTTACTTCACAAAAGAGTTAAAGACAGGCTCCGATCGTTGCTTACTTGGGGCAATTGAACTTGAGGTATGAAATGAAGAGGGCGAAATTTTAAAATTGACATGACAATTTGTCAATTCATTGGACTTTTTTATTCACGTGTAATGTATTTAAATCAATTTGTTTTTTTTATTATTAAGAAATGGTAATAATTACAGATAATTGAATTAATTCATACTGTCTTGTAATTTTGGCACAATGATTGCTTATAGTCTGATATTTAAACCTGAATCATGCGTGAAAAAGGTATTGCATTGATGTTTGGCTCAGATAAAATGGTACTTTCAAGACATTTTAGGCTTTGGTCCTTAACCTAATTAAAAAGTAGGTTAAGGGACAGGCCAAAATGGAGGTTATCTTACTTCTGTTCTTACAATTTTTACAGTGCTATGTTGATAAAGGTAACGAACACACAATAAGGTGCCTAATAGTTATCACGCAGGATTCAGGTTAAAAAACCATATCTACCTATTGTGCCTTTAATAAACTATTTTAAACAACTCTAATATAATTTTCAGGAGGGATGTTTTAATGAAAAGTTGGGCGATCTTAAAATTAATCCTTTTAGTTAGCCTATCAATCATCTGTTTTAATGGAAGAATATTTGCACAAGTGAAAACCATTACATATACCATTGAAGCGCCGTATGATGACTCTATTTCTAAGCCTACTTCACATGAACCCTTAATATGGGTTGGTGCCGGTGATGGGGTCAACGGCTTTTTTCGATGGAAAGTTTTTATTCCTAAGAATGCTACTATTAAATCCGCCCATCTAAAATTAAAGGCAAGTGTAAGTTCAAGCGGAATAGCTAATTCCTTCATTAAGTTGCTAAATTATGATAATTGTCCAAACTTTTATCCGAATCCATGGGGCTTGAATGCTACTGGATCGGTCAATTGGGTCATTCCTGCGATCACTGGAGATACCGTTTATACATCCCCGGACATAACTCCTTTGATCAAATCATATATTGAAAGGACAGGTTATAATTACGGACAATACCTTGGGCTCAGGTTAGTTGGTGATTCACCGATTAGCAAACGTTTTTACAGTTACGATAAAGCCCCTTCCGCTTCAGCGCGGCCGAAGTTAGAAATTACATACACGGACGGAGATGCTGTCATGGAGCTCTGGATGGCCGAACCCCATGTCAGGACAAAGCAATATATTTACATTCAACTTTGGAATCAGAATGCAGGAGATAGGCTTTATGTAACCTTAAATGGGAAAAACGTGACTGGATATCCTTATACAATTCAACAGAGCGATGTTCAAGAAAATGCATCAACAAAGAAAGAATTTAAAGTGTTAATGGATTATACAGGTCTTACAGCCGGGACACACACCGTAAGTGTTCAACTAAAAACGAGTGCAGATACTCCGAGAGGAAATGCCATTACCAAAACATGGACAACTCTGCATAGTGGTTATCCAAAGGTCGGAATTAATGAAAATAATGCAATATGCTTACGTAATAAGACTGGGGACGGATGTGATCTATTTTTTCCAATAACTGCTTACCTACATAACAAAGCCGGTTTCGCTCCAAATTATCCTCCTGGAAAGCACCCAATAAATGCCAGCCTTAATGCCCTCAAGCACGTTGGATATTACACCTCTCAGGATATATTCACATGGAAAGAGTATTTAGATTTAGCAAAAGAAAAAATCGATCCTGATACGGGAAGACATTGGATGGTTATGGGTCCAGGGAGTGGAAAATATGTGGATACTGTTGACAAATTATGGTATATTTTCCCTAGTAGGGCGGGGTCAAATAATTCAAATTGCTCAAATCCTTCTTCTACTGCAGATTGTTCTTATGTAAATTATACAAAAAACCATCCAGCCTTGCTTGCATGGTCTTGGGGCGATGAATGGGATATGTATCATCAATATAGACTTATTAATGGCGATAGCCCGGACTGCACAGGAGCTTGTTTACAAAAAGCCATGCTTGATGTTTGTCATGCAAACGATACCAATCACCCTGTTGCTGGTATTAATCTTTATGGTTACTGTTATCAGGGTTCTTACCCATGCGATGAGAAATCTGCAAACTATCAATTCCTTACTAACGCAAGTTATTTTGGAGTAAAGACTGCCCTCTTTGATATGATGGGACATGACTATTATCCGTATGAATATTATAATAATACACCAAATGTTCACCTGGAAGGTTATGTAAAATCAATAGATAATTTAATTCTCTGGAATTATGATATGAATCCCTTCTTCCCATTTGTTGCCCCACAGGATGTTCATGATTATGATGCAAGAACGCACGATGTTGGATGTGGATGGAAAAAACCTGCCGAGCAATATACCCCCGACCCAACTGGCCCACAGGTTAAAAATAATATTTGGCTCAGTATAATACATGGTGCAAAAGGAATATATTACTTTCAACTTTTTTGTCCACAACGAGATTATCAGCTTGCAATGATGAGAGAGTTTAAAAGGGATATGGCTGAGTTAACCAACGTGATTCTCCAACCCCCATCAAACAAAGCAATTTATCAAGCGGCTGCCTATTTAGATGCGACAGTTACTCTACCGTGGGCGGCTGCATCTGTCACAGGCGGAGGGCGTGTAGATTATACCGTACGGGAACATGACGGAAGGATTTGGGTAATCGCCGCCAGGGTAGCATCAAAGGCGGAAGGATGGCCTAATCCATCGATAGGCGCAAAAACAGCTACTTTATCACTTTCCGGACTTGTGGGTCTAACAACATTTAATGTATATGGAGAGAATCGTACCGTAACTGCAAATAACGGCAAATTTAATGATACATTTGATGGATATGATGTTCATATATACTATACTGGTCCTCCAATCAGTATAAAACAAATACCGTCGCCGAAAAATTTGAGAATATTGAGATAAAGTTACTGTGGTAGAAAAAGTCAATTAACTTAAATTGTCGATGAATGGCTGCCCATCCATAATAACCTATTATTAAAAGCTGTTATTCCCCAACCTTAAAAGTTCCCTATTATCACTCCATCCATTAGAAATGATATTCCCCCTGGATATCTGACGGGGGTATACTTGAGTCGTCTAAATTATACCTAATGTAAACGATTAATGACCGAAGGCTGTGTAAAATTACCATCGTATGTAATCATCTCACCGGTAAAGGATGAAGAGCGGTACGTGGAGTTTACGCTTCAATCCGTAACCCAACAGACTTTAAAACCTTCAACCTGGGTAATCGTGGACGATGGTTCAAGTGACAGCACCCCGGATATCATCAAAAAATATCTATCAGAACAAGCTTTTATTCAGTTAGTCCACAACCCGAATACCGGCATCCGACAAACCGGATCTGCTGTGATTCGTGCCTTCAATTTCGGCTACAAATTCATTGGAAATAACAAATATGATTTCATTGTAAAACTCGATTGCGATTTAAGCTTTGAAACGGATTATTTCGAAATACTTCTGAAAAGATTGTTAAACGATAAAGATATTGGAATCAGCTCAGGCGTTTACTACGAAAAGGATGGAGGAGATGAGTGGAAGGAAATGGTAATGCCTTCCTATCACACCGCAGGTGCATGCAAGGTAGTCCGAAGGGAATGCTTTGAGGAAATTGGGGGGTTCATCGAGTCTGCCGGTTGGGACACGGTGGACGAAATCCGGGCAATGAGCCGAGGATGGAAAACCTGTCATTTTAGAGACTTAGATATAAAGCATCATAAGCCTGAGGGGTCCGGTATCGGCAAGATCAGGACAAACACTATGCACGGGGAAATTTATTACCTTACAGGGGGTGACAAAGTCTTTTTCGTTTTAAAGGTCCTCCATCGAATGGTTATTAAACCTTATCTCATAGGCGGGCTTGCCTTATTATGGGGCTATTTGAAGTCCGTTTTAAAACGAAGGGTGCTCCTGGTATCAGAAGTCGAGGCTAAATACTATAGAGCAAAGTTACAGGGCCGTTTAAAAGAAAAAGCAAAGACCCTCATATCTCGGGGCTTAGGCTTCTGGCTACCTCTAAAAATGTCATTCCGGCGAAAGCCGGAATCCAGAAGCTCTTGATATGGCAGGAATTTCGTTTCCGGACTCGATACGAGGCAAGAGTGACGAATTTGGAATTATTAGAGTTTCCTTTTTTATTTACGTTGATTTAGTAATTCAGATATAACTTCCTATGGATTTATCTATTATCATTGTCAACTGGAACTCCAAAGACTATCTCCGGAAGTGCATTGATTCCATTGTCCCAACTACGCACGGAATCCAATATGAGATTGTGGTTATAGACAACGCATCCTTCGATGGATGCGATGAGATGCTACGGCAATACTACCCACATGTTCGATTCATCCAGGGCCAAAAGAACTGTGGTTTTGCATGGGCGAATAATATGGCCTTTCAGAAATCAAGAGGTCGCAACCTGCTGTTTCTAAATCCGGATACAGAGGTCAAAGATTCTTCAATCGAAATATTGTACGATCAACTCATTAATTTACCGAATGCCGGTATTGTGGGAGCTACTCTGCTCAACAGCGATGGATCCATCCAGACAAGCTGCATCCAGGCATTTCCGACCATCCTGAATCAGTTATTAGACTCTAATGCGTTGCGAAACCTATTTCCGGAGGCTGGTCTATGGGGCATGAAACCTCTTTACACCGGAGACGGTCATCCGAAGCAAGTGGACGCTGTTTCGGGTGCCTGTTTGATGATTAAAAAGTCCGTGTTCGAGGATGTTGGAATGTTTAATACGGAATACTTCATGTATTCGGAGGACATCGACCTTTGCTTCAAGGTGCGAGAGGCCTCCTTAAATGCGTATTATGTTCCAAAAGCTGTCATCCTCCACCACGGAGGGAAGAGTAGTTCTAATAATGACTCAAACGCCTTCTCCAGTGTGATGATGTTGGAATCGCGCTGGCGTTTTTTCAGAAAAACCAGGGGTACATGGTATGGCAGGGCATACCGTGCAGGAATGTTTTGCGTAAGTTCAATCCGCATCTTACTCCTGGTGGCAGTAATGTGGCCTGTTCTTTGGATTTCAGGCAAGACCCCTTCGCTTAAAAATTCCATCCATAAGTGGAAAGCACGGTTGGAGTGGACCTTATGTCTCGAGAAGTGGGTAAAGAACTATTGAAATCAATCCAGCCTTAGAGGAGGTCCCCCTTCTTTTGAGACTGTTTCTTAATTAGCCATTCGCCCTTCGACAGGCTCAGGACGAACGGCTAACTTATTGATTTTTAACACGTCAAATTCCGCAAGTGGTTTTCAAACAACAAAATTTATACAAAAAATATATTTCTCAAATTATGGATTTCTTAGGTACGGAAACATATGAATGATTTTGCCATAGGGTTTGTGCTTATAAATGCAGTGGCATTGCTGTTGTTGCCACGCCGTTGGGCTCCTTTGCCTCTCCTGATTGGAGCATGCTACATGACCCTCGGTCAGGGAGTTGAGTTGGGACCTTTTTCATTCACTATCATCCGCATGCTGGTAGGTGTTGGTGTGGTACGGGTGATCATACGAGGCGAACGACTCAAAGGCCGAATGAACGGATTGGACTGGCTCATGGTGGTATGGGCCATGTGGGCGTTGATAAGTAGCGTCTTCCATAACGAGCCTTCAGAAGCGCTCATATTCAGGCTTGGCTTAGCCTATAATACCTGCGGAATCTATTTTCTTGTCCGAATATTTTGTCAGACCCTGGACGATATCTTGTACGTTCTCCGAAATACGGCTATCCTGCTGGTGCCGTTGGCTCTGATCATGTTTTCAGAAAAGATAACAGGTCGTAACCCTTTCTTTATTTTCGGAGGTGTTCCGGAATATTCGTCAATACGAGACGGCATAATACGTGCCACCGGACCCTTCTCCCATTCCATACTTGCAGGGACGGTCGGAGCTGTGTGTCTGCCATTAATGATAGGTTTATGGCAGCAATACCGGAAAATTGCGATAACAGGAATTTTTGCGTGTGTAATAATGGTTTATGCAAGCGCCTCCAGCGGCCCTATCCTGAGCGCTATAGCGGGGATCTGGGCTTTGTTGATGTGGCCTCTTAGACATTGGATGCGTTTTGTAAAATGGCTTGCAATCTTCGGTTATATTGGTTTGGACCTTGTTATGAAAGCCCCAGCCTATTACCTCATAGGACGTATTAAACCCCTGGGTGTAAGTGCCGGCTATCACCGAGCCGCCTTAATTGAATCAGCCATAAAACATATTGATGAGTGGTGGCTTGCAGGGACGGATTCCACCCGCCACTGGATGCCCACAGGTGTTTCCTGGAGCCCGGACCATACGGATATCACCAATCACTTCATCAAAATGGGTACATTGGGAGGACTGCCCCTGATGCTGCTGTTTATTTTCATACTCATTAAAGGATTTTCCTTCTTAGGGCAAACTCTTAAAGAAACAGTTAACCAACCGCTCAAATACAGGTTTATGATATGGTCGCTTGGTTCAGCGCTATTTGCGCAAACAGCAACCTGTATTGCTGTTTCCTATTTCGATCAATCCTTTATTTTCCTTTATCTGACCTTAGCCGCTATTAGCTCCGCACGGTCATCCACTTTGCCATTAGGGACCAATCATACGAAGCCAATACAGAAAGCATAAAACTCACACCAGAAGCATGCTTCAAACCTAAGAACGAGCAAATTATTGATAGTATGCTGAGGTCCGATCCCTTTCGATGATATGAAAGAAAAATTCACAAGTTCTCATGCCTACATCTCCGCCTCTCCCTTGGGGACAAATGGAACTACGGCAGGTGGCAGTGGGTTGTTTAAGGGCGGCTTGCTTTTATCGAGCGGTCAGGTGGTTGGATATGCTTTATCTTTTTTACGAAATGTGATATTTGCCCGCCTCCTTACAAAGTCGGATTTCGGACTTGCTGCAGCGCTCTGGGTTGCTCTCTCTCTTTTTGAGCTGGTCAACCGCATGGGGTTTCGAAACCAGATCATCCAGGCAATGGAAGGTGACGAGCCGGGGTTTCAGGGAATGGCTCATACCATCCAGGCGGCGGCAGGAGCCGTCTCGGCCCTGATGATAGCGGCTTTTGCATATCCCATGGCCTTGGCTTTCAGAATCCCGGATTTGACGTGGGCCTTTGCATGTATGGCATTGGTACCCCTTGCCAGGGGGTTCATGAATCTGGACATAGCCAGGTTTCAGAGGGAGCTTAATTTTAGACCAAGTGTTCTGGCAGAGCTGATCCCGCAAGTGATGGCGACAGCGGCGGCGTGGCCTCTGGTAGTTTGGTTGAAGGATTTTCGAGCTGTTTTAGTCATTATCATCGGTAAGGAGTTTGTTGTTTTTCTTATGTATCACCTGTTGGCTGAAAGACCCTACCGCTTTTCCTGGGATAGGAATTACCTCAAGCGCATGCTCGGTTTTAGCTGGCCCTTAATCCTTACAGGACTTGTTATGTTTGGCTCCCAGCAGGGTGACCAGATGATCGTGGGATCTATTTTGTCCCTTGCGGATCTTGGGACGTATTCGATTGCCTTCGAACTCTCCTCAATACCCTTTTACATCTTTGCTGCGGTACTCAGTTCCTTACTCCTTCCAACCCTTGCAAAGCATCA
>Ga0194110_10006722_pt1 | contig 13391 bp, 16 predicted proteins | sample TA2Kig1200mmetaG_FD_146192 | JGI IMG/M metagenome (GOLD analysis project Ga0194110, IMG submission 146192) | Freshwater microbial communities from Lake Tanganyika, Tanzania - TA2015032 Kigoma Deep Cast 1200m | ecosystem: Environmental > Aquatic > Freshwater > Lake | place: Tanzania: Lake... | reverse complement strand
AATCCTAATAATAAATATATCATAAAATATTATTACAAAGAAAACTGGGAAAGTCAAACCCCTGAAAGACCAAGTTCTTCAAACTAATGGTAGTGGAGTATTAAGTTTTGCTTCACCTTCAGCAGGTGCTATGGTTTTTCTTGCTGAAACTACTGCATCAAATATAAGTTCAGTATCTTTAAATGGATATTTTACATCTGATTATGATGTTTATAAAATATATCTTGATGGTCTTTACATAACTGGAATTGTTGATGCAGTTGTAATGATGACTTTTAATACTACAGGAAGTTATACAGAACAAACTTCTAGCTACGCATTTGTATTTAGTGATTCAAGAGTAAATTTTAGTACTAATGCTATTACTGATAGTGCTTGGAATTATTCTAATTCTACCAGTAGTATAATAATAAATTATAATAATTCTACACAAGCAGCAGGTGGTGTTACTGAAATAGTACTTTATAATCCAATGAGTACAGTTTATCACAAATACGTTACTGGTATGGCTAATGGTAGAGTAACTGAAGGTTGTTGGGGTGCTTTTCGTGGAGTATGGCAAAGCACTACAGCTATAACAGGAGTAAAATTTAAAACTGGTAATGGAACTTTAAATGCAAGAAAAATTCGCCTTTATGGAATTAAAAACAGTTAAGGAATAAATATGGAAAACTTAAAAAAATTAATAGTATCACCAGAATATCCAAATGGAATTTTGGTAGATTTAACACAAGATGAAATTGCTCAAAGACAAATTGATGAGCAAAATGCTATTGCTGAAAAACAAGCTAGAGAAGCTAAAGAAGAAGCTCATAAACAAGCTAAAGCTAGTGCATTAGCAAAGTTAAAAGCACTCGGTCTTACTGAGGAAGAAGTAAAGTCTATTCTTTAGGATATTTAGCTTTAACAGCTTGAATAGCTTTTAAGAAATTATCAGTACCATTTACCTTATCCCAGTACATCATATCTAGCTGTTCTGTAATAGGCGGATATTCTTTTGCTCTATCTCTTTGGTATTGTTTATCTTCGTACTCAGCTTTTAATTCAGCTTGTTTAGCTTTTATATCCTCAACACTAATTGGTGTTGTTCCATTTAACCAAGTTATTTGGTTATAATCCTCAGCATTAATTGAAACTTGTGCTTTAGGATTTATTTTTAAGATTGCACTTATTATATCCATTGTATTAACCTTTCACTTCCATAACTGTTATTGATGATGCCACTCTTCCTCTTGAAGCAGTTGAGTCAGTTGAACCATGTCTATTTATATAAAGAGTTCCATCACCAGAAAGAGCTTGAACACTATAAGTAATAGATGATGTTGTAGAAGGTGAGTCTAAAAAATTATTTGTACCACCCATTATCATTGAGTCGTCAGCATGATAATAATTTTCAAAAGAGCTTCTTGTATTACTTCCATTAGCATCTCCAACACAAATTCCTGTACCATCTCTTGCTATTCTTCCCCATGAATATTGAGTACTATTTGCACCATGAAGAGTTGCTATAACTAATATTTTATTTGATGCTGAAGATGGAGTAATTGAAACTGACAATCCAGTAACATCTACAAAAGAAGATGATGAAGTAGAAAATGTATCAGTTTTAGTTGCTGAAACTACCTGAATAACTTCACCTGCATTTGCACCTGAGGATATAGTTCCAAAACTTAATACTCCACTACCATTAGTTTGAAGAACTTGGTTAGCACTACCATCTGCATTAGGGAACGAAATACCATCTAAAACAATTTTTCCAGAACCCTTAGGTGTAATCTTTAAATCTATATTTGTATCACTACCAGTTGATTGTATTTCTGGTGCAGAACCAGTAGCAGAATTAATTACTGTAAATTCATTAACTGCTGATGCTGTAGTTGTAAATTTAATTTGTTCATTACCATTTGCGTCTGCAATAAATCCACCATTTGCAATCTTAGGTGCTGTTAGTGTTTTGTTGGTAATCGTTTGTATTCCTGAGTCAGACACCAATACTGCATCTGTATTACCAATAGTGTTACCACCTGGTAATGTTAAGGTATTAGTAGCCGCTTCTGCATGAGGTTGTGAAGCAATTTTTTGACCATGAGAATTAACTGGACAGTTTAATTGTATTTTACCAACAGCAGAAGATCCATCACCTTGAATTTCTAGAATATTTGTAAAAGGTTTTAAAACTATATTGCCTGAAGCTGATATTCCAGTACCACCAAATGTTGCAGATGTTAAAGTTTTATTTGTTAATGTTTGTGTACCAGTTGTTGTTACAACTGTGCTAGGTAAAGAAATTGTTGCTGAGCTTATATCTAGTGTTTGACCAGAAGGTACTGTTATTGTACTGCCTGTAGCAGCTTCAATTTGATTGACTTTAATCTTTGACATAAAATTTAAATATTACTCCTATTGTATTATTATATTACACTAAGTTCACTACCTGAGGCAATAGTCCATGTAAATCCACTATTTACAGTTATTGGACCTTTTAAAAAAGCATTAACTGTAGCTGCAACAGTAGTTGTTACACTTGCTGTAATAGCATTATAGTTAGAAAAATAATCACCTTCAGTTGTTATATTTCCACCTTGTAAGGTAGTAAAAGATAAAACTCCTGAACCATTTGTTTTTAAAACTTGATTAGCAGTACCATCAGTTTGTGGATAGGATAAGCCATCAAGTACAACAGATCCTGTTCCATTAGGTGTTATGTTAATATTTGTATTAGATGTTGATACAATTGAAAAACCATTAATATCTAAATCTCCACCAAGTTGAGGACTAGCATCTTGCACTAAATCAAGTACAGTTACATTAGTTCCACCATACGTAATACTTGTTGTTCCAAGTGTTCCACCAAAATTAGCTGTACATAAAAATAATAAATCTGAGTTTGTTGCACCTTCTTGTACAGAAATAAGCTGTCCTGCTAATTCATCAAACGTATCAAATTCAGTAGCTCTAGAAGCAGCTCCACTAGCTACAACAGTATATATACCATTTTGTGATGCGGTACTTTGATTCTTTAATAAAACATTATCTCCTGTAACAAGTGTAACACCATCTATTACATCTCCATTTTCTAATCCTGTTGCAATAACAACATTCGCTGTAGAAGCTGCTCTAACAGTAGTTCTTTTTCTTATACCTGCTAAGAGATCATCAACATATTGTTTTGTTACTGCATCTGAATTATTTGATGGTGAAGATAATCCTGTAATACTACCACCAGATATTGTAACGCTATTAGCATTTTGAGTTGCAATAGTTCCAAGACCTAATGTAGTTCTTTGTGCTGTAGCATCTACATCATCTAATAATGCTTTACCTGCAGTTGTTAAATCGTATGTAGAAGCTGTACCTGATCCTGTAAATTGAATACCTTTATCAGCAGCAGAAGTTAAACCTGCAATAGCTACAAGTTCTGCATCTGCAATCTTTGCATTTGTAATAGCACTATCTGCAATTTTTGCAGTTGTTACATTACTATTTAAAATTTTTGCTGTAGTTATAGCATCATCAGCTATTTTAGCTGTTGTAATATTTGCATCAGTTATCTTAGCAGTAGTTACTGCATTAGAAGCTAACTTTGCTGTAGTAACAGATCCGTCTGCTAATATAGATGACGATACTACACCAGCAGGTATTGATGTATTAGTTGATGATAATGCACCAACATAAATAACTAAAGATTCATTTATTAATGCACCGCTATCAAATGTTACGTTTACAGTTGTATTAGTAGAAAAGGTTGATGAACTTATTGTTCCAAATATTGTTCCTGTAGTAGAACCTACAGCTTTAATTCTTCTATTTGCGTGATAAAAACTTGTAACATCAACACCAGCAACTGTAAAAGATGTTGCTGTTGCAAATGTAATAGTAAATGATCCATCACCATCTCCATATATTATCCATTGAGAGTCATTAAACCATTCTCTAATATCAGCAGCAAATGCTCTAAATGCATTATTAATATTTGAAGGCAACATACCTTCAGCAATACTTATACCACCTACTGAAGTATTATTTCCGGCTGTTGTGCTATAATCTTTTATTCCTGCCATATTAACTTACAAACCAAGTATAAACTTTATCATTCTCAAGATTATTTTTATTAATTAAACTATTAACTGACTCCTCTAATAATCTTTGAAAAAATTCTTGGGTTTCAAAAGAATAACGAACATTATCTATATCCACTTCAATAATATCAGCCATTATCTTAAACCTGACCTACTTGCTATTATATCAATACCCTGTGCATGAGTAAATATTGTACCAGAAGGTATTTTAACATTTGCTCTAAAATATCTACCAGATTGTCTTACAGGATTTACACCAAAACTATTCATACTAGATGAACTTGATTCTATTTCAGAATCTGCAAGTCTATCTCTAGTTTTTATTGTAACTGTTGCTTGTGCATCAACAATAGGTCTAATAAATTGAATACTTGCTCTACTTCCAGGAAATGGTTCAAATTCTGTTGTTTCTAATTCACATTCATTTGATGTTCCTGAAAATATTGCTGCTTTAAAATCTCCATCAATTGCACCTAAATATCTTTGTCCACCATTCCAAAAATCTGTATCTAATGCTGCATTAATATTATCTAGGTTTTGTGAAATAATATCCATTAATTCTACTGTGTATGAACTAACAAATTGTGAAAATATAAAACTAGCATTAGCATCAGCTATTGACCATTTTTGTGTAGCATAATTATAAATTAATACTTTATCACAAATACCTGTGGTATTACTTTGATTATCTGCAGAAGGATATAACCATAATGCTAATTGATTAAATGGATCTATTTCTCCAACAATTCTATCTAAGAAACCTTTATTAACATTAAGATCAAAAAATCTATTAACTCTTTCTGCTCCTATAGGAATAATATTATCTCCATTAATTTCAAAGAATCCATCATCTGCATAAAAGAAAACACGTCTATTATCCTGACATATTGTTTTTCCATATATAGCTCCTCTATTTGGAGAGATAACTGAAAATCTAAATACAGTTGATCCACCAACAAAGTCCATTCTAATTATTTCATTTTCTCTAAATACATATCCTATTTCACCAGAAGTTATTCCAACAATTCTACCACCTGCACCTGGAATATCTTGTGAATCAGATAGTTTAGAACCAGACGCCCAAGTCGAAATATCATTTATTCCAGACCATTGAACTCTATTAGATGCATTAACTATATTACCTGTAACTAAGAAATCTCTTATAACACCACTAACTTTAAATATAGGTGGAGTACCATCTGTAGCTATAGAAGATAAATTTGCAAAATTAGTTGATGAACCCATCAAATAATACTGAGGTGCATCTACACCATTACTTGCAATAATATAATTACCAAACTGAGTAAATGTCCAATAATCAGTATTTCCTCCAGTTAAAGAACTTTTTCTAGATGTAAATGTACCACCATCTAATTGGAAAATATTTGTATTAGTTGCAACAAAATTAAATACTGCACTTGTTGCACTTTTAAATGAACCGCCACCTCTAACATCAGTAGATGTAGTATTAGTAGAATAATTAACTAAAGAAGGAAATCTTTTATAACTATCTAATGCATGATAAACATTAGATGCAACATTACATCCTTTATTGAGATGTTCAGGTTGATCTGGTAGCCAATCTCCAAAAGCTATCTGCATAATTATCCTTGTGATTTTTTTCTATAAAAAGAAAGGTCTGTACCTATATCTGTTCTTTGCACTACTGGTGCAGAACCATAAGAATCAGATCTATCATTATCTTCACATCTTTCTAAAGCAGTAGCATACATATTAATCCATTGAGATAATTGATTTGGTTCTATTCCCCCCAAGAAATTAGCAGCATGAAAAAGACTACCATAAAGATAAATACTTGGATGATTTGTAAGAATATAGTTGCTAGTATTTGCATCAGATAATGCAGCAAACGCTTTATAGTAATGAATAAATCCTGTATACGAAGAATCAGGTATAGGTGCAAACCTGAAACTTTCCGAAGTATTATCCGATTCAATCGTAAAAACTCTTGGTAACCCAGTTGTACTTGATCCCCTTATTTTAAATAAATTGCTGTGTGTTATAAATTCTAAATTAAATTTTGTACTTGATTGTAAAACGTAAAAAGATTTTACAGCAATAAATCCTGTAGGTACACTTACAGTCTCAGCATTTATTGTAATAGAATCAATCTGTTCCATTTGTCTAATTCTTAATTTAGAATTAAAGTCTGCTTCTGTTAGTTTAATAAAGTCATTTGCTATCTCAGAAGTTAAATCTGATCTATTTAACCAGTTAGCTATTGCTGATTTTAATTCTGAATATGTACTAAGTGCCATTAAAACCTTCCTGCAGCAGTTCTAAAATATCTATAATCACTACTGTTTAATTTATTTTTAAGAATTTTTTTTCTTTCTTTATTTGGTATTGAAAACCAATTGTTAGTTCCATTATACTCTTTAGCCCAAATTGTTAGAACAATATTAGGAATACTTGCTACACGTTTTAAATCTTTAGATTTATTATAGCCATTATTTAATGAATAAAGCTTTTTATTCTTATCAAGAATAGGAGAAGTATCTTGAGAGTTTTGTACAGTTAATTTTCCGTCAGTCTCAAAATAGTACTTAGTACCATCTTTGTCTACTGATCGTAAAATGCTCATTACTCACACAATTCAGTTACGTATAAATTAACACTTCCTATTACAGCAACTTTTTCACCTTCGGATACTTTAAAATATTCAACATCTCCAGATGGTACAAATATTTTAGATGAAGTAGCTGTTGGATTTACGCCAAATTCAATATGACAATCAGCGTCTGCAACTATTCTAACGTGTTCAATATTAGCACCAAAAGCTGATGATTGTGCTGATGTACCTGAAGAAGTTACTTTATTAGTCCTAACTGCTCTTAATGTTCCAATCATAATTTTATATTAAGTTTATATTTAATTTTAACATAGATTATGTGGGGAGTAAAAACTACCCCCCACACAAATAAGTACTATGATGTTGTTAAATCATAAACTCCACCTGAAGCACCTTCATTTCTAGAAATCAATGTAAATTCGACAAGCATTTGTCTCTTTTCACTATCTCCAGTTTTTGAAAGTTCAAACATTGTGAAGTCTCTTAAGAATCCTAAAGCCCAATAATCCATGTCTAATACATGAAGATCTCTGTCTCTTTGGAATCTATTTGGTACTACTTCAAGATCACCGAAGTCAGAAGAATAAACATCAATACTTGTGTATAAAGTTTTATCTTCTGAAGCATCGAATCTAGTAGATCCACCAGTAAATCCAGAAACTTTCTGTTTATTGAATGGTCCTACCATGATTACAGATGGGTTACCACCTGCGTTCCATATGCTCTTGATAGCAGTTTTCAAAAAGTCCTCAGTTAAAGCTCTTTGAGTACCATCAGTTCTAGCAGTATTACCTGCTGATCCAGATGCACCGCCTGATCCAAATTCATCATTTGAAGCAATCCATGCATTAATAGAACCAAATTTTCTAGCAGTTGAGGAATCTCCTACAACTTCTGCTTGGTTAGCTAACAATGTAGCTTCCATGTCTCTTTTTAGTTCTTTGGATTTTTTAGCAATTTGATATGCTAATTCTGATGCTCTTCCAGCTTTGTTAGTTACTTCTTGAGTACCAGTGATCACGACAGTTTTGTCCATGATCTGTGTTGAGTTTGACAATCTACTAGTTGCTGTTACAGCATCTAGAGTTGCGTCATCACCTTCGATAACAGCATTAGAGGTAGAAGCAGCAGCTAACGAGTCTGTTTGCCACTCATGCAAAGTTGATCTTACAGCTTCTCTTGCAGCAGAACTCATAAATGGAGTGTCTGTTGGAGAGATTGAGTAAATCACATCTTGCAAATCTTCTCTAGTGCCTATGGAATCATAGGTATCAAAGGTATTTGTTGGTTGTGCCATGTTTTACTCCTATTAAGGTTATTTAGTTATAATATCTAAAATGGCAGACTGAGCATCTTTGATATGACCAGTTTTTCTTAATTTAGATATTTTGTTCCTAACTTCATTCCTCTTAGAGCTTTCACTTACAGCAACACCTGGTTTTATTACTTTTGGTACGTTAGTTACTTTTTTTTGGATTATAGGTTTATTTTTCTGTAAATCCTTATAAGCCATAGCATCCTTAATGACTAATAACATTTTATGATCTGTTATTCTTCCAATGTCCTCATCTGTAAATCCATAATTTTTTAATGTATTTTTTACATTAAATTGGAAATTTTCTGATTTATTTGGATCTGACATTTCAGGTATGCGTTCCCTTGCTAATCGTCTTTGCTCATTAAGATAAGAATAATACTGATTTCTTTCAGCTTCTCTTGCTCTTAATTTAGCTTGATTAAGTTTTTCCTGTTGTTGTCTAAATTGAAAATCTAATTTAGCAGCTTGTGCAGGATCTTCTTCATAAAGCTTTTGCAAATTAGCTGGATCTAATTGTTGTCTGGCAATAGATTCAGCTCCCATAATTGCTTCATTTAGCTCTCTAAGTCTCATGTCGTATTGTTGTCTAAGAACAGACTTTTCTTCATCTAATTGTTTTTTATCTAAAGAAAGAGAATGTGTCTTTTGACGATAATCGGAATCTCTTGAATAACCTGCTTTAAGCTCATCAAGTGTAACCTCTAACTCTTGACCTTGTACTTTTACTCGGTGGAGAGAAGGTTTCTCAATTTCTACTTCTGATGCAGTTTGTTCTTGCGTTCCTTGATTTTCAGTAGCTGAGATTTCTTCTGAAGCTTCTTTAGACTCAGATTGGCTTTCTTGAGAAATAACCTGTTCCTCAACAGGTTCTACTGATGGTTCTGCAGAAACTTTAGGTTCTGATTGTCCTACTACTTGATTTTGCTTTTCAGCATCAAGTTTAGGATTCAGGATTCCTAAAATCTTTTCTGTAGCACCTCTAATTGATGTATCGGTTTTAGCCATTATACACTCCTATGTTTAACGCTTCTAATCATTTTTAGATTGGCGTGTTAAGTTTTCTAGCTGTGAGGCAGCTAGTTTACCTGTTTCCATAACGCTAACAAGATGTCCTCTAATTTTATCTAGCATATTATATGCCATCCATAACACTTGTCTTTGTTCGTGGTCATTGTAATTCGTATTAAATATTTCACTTTTGTATTGATCAAATAGATAAGTAAAAGCTTCTTTTAAAATAGGATCTTCTATTAAAACTTTAGCTCTATTCCCTCGTTGTATCTGGTTGTACAGGTTGTTCTGTTCCATTTGTTTCTACCTTTTTGTTAAAAAATTCTTTTTGTCCTTCCATGATCTTTTTAAATATATCTCCGGACTGTTTAACTTGTTGTTGTTCTATCACAGATCTATTTCTTATAGCAAGTTCATCAATCTGTGTGTTATATTTAAGTTCAAGTTCTTTTACTCTTAATTCAAAATCTAATAAAGACTCACGTAATTTAGTCTCCATTTTCTTCATTTCAATCTGTGAATTTAGTAAAGCTCTTTCATTTTCACCTTGTACTTGGGCTAATGTAACTTTCTCAAATTCTGTTGGTCCTTTAGGAGGTATAGGTGGCATTTGAGATTGTCCAACTTCTGGATCCATAAAGTATGGTTCAACATTACCTAGACCTGCATTTTCAACTATCTTACGTAATGTATGATAAATATTTTTAACATTAACTACAGGACCAAAGAAATTACCTTGTAAGTTAAATGCTTCTAATTGTCTTTGTAGTATAGAATTTAATAATGCTAATTGTTGTTCTTTTGATCCAGTACCTAATCCAACTGCAATATTAATATTCATTCTATCTCTCCATTCATATGGCTTCATAGGTATAAATTTACCTCTAATTCTAACTATTTGTTCTTTTTGTTGATACTTACAAACTAGTTCAAATATTTTTTTAGCTAAATCTTTAACTCCTGTTTCTGCAAAAATCCTTGCAATCAATTCTAATCGTAATTGTGATTGTGTTAATATTTGATTTATACCTGTAGCTGTTTTTGTATTAATAGTATCTGGCATTAAACCTTGTGCTTGTCTTGTTTGACCAGTTCTATTTTCTTTTACAAAATCTAAATAAGTTAATAATGCATTTGCTTGATCTGTTATTGGTTGAGCAGTTAAAGGAAAAATAACATTTTGTGGTGGTTGTTTTGTTCTAACAATTCCACCAGGTCTATTAGTTAATAGATCATCCATAGATACTTGACCATCTTGGATTGCAACACGATTGTTATTTGTTAAATACATATTGTCTAACATTTGTCTCATAATGGTAGATTTAATTAATTGAATATCTTCAACTAGTTCTGAAACTGATCTGCCATAAAATCTATGAGGCATAAGGATTGGTGTTACAGAAATAAATGGCATAGAGTCTATTTCTTCAATACTTAAAATTTTATAAATAGAATCTCCTGCTATACAAGCTTTTACAAGTTCTGCTTGTCCATCACCATCAATATCTATTCTTGCATAACATTCATGAACCAATATTTCATCAGTAGATGAATCACCTTTATCTTGAGGTGCTGAATAATCTGTATCTTGATACCTAATATGATGATCTTCTGAATAATAATTAGTATCACCAATTGGAAGTTTATTTACTATTTCAGGATCATAACCCATTTCTATTAATTGAGATCTTGTCATATTAGTTCTGTGTGCAATAAAATTTGCATCATCAATTGACTTTGCTCTACGTTCAATTAAAAATTCTTCAGGTGGTACTGGCTCTATAGTTACTTTTCCATAAGAAGATACTTTATATAAAACTAAATCATGATATTTAATGCTATCTAATACATTACCTTGTTCATCTTTTATTTCCTCTTCGTACTCGGAATGTTCTTTTACAATAACATCTGTATCATTAACTAATAAATTAAATTCATCTTCAGTAAGTTTTTTATATTCTTCTCTTATTTTCTTTCTAGATTCATCCCAAAATATTTTAACTATTCCATTCTTTTGAATTAATGCATCTTTAAACATTGTATACAATGCAAGAAATCCATTGTTCTGTTTATAAAAAATATAGTTTAAATAATCAGTTGCTTGTTTAGCTGAATCTTCATCTTCAGGACCAACAGGTTCACAATTAAATACATTATCACTTGCTGTAAATATTCTCATCAATGATGGTAAAATACTTTCTATTGTATCGCTAACGTCAGTAGATATAACTTGTGATCTACCTTCTTGTTCATTACCAAATGGTTTTCCTAAATAATATTCTAATGATCTTTTTCTTCTTGTTACTATTTCACCACCTATGTATCCTGATGATGCTCTTATTTCTTTATTTAAAATTGCTAAAATCTCTTGTTCAGTTTTCATACTATGTATCTTGTATCAATTCGTATAGGTTTATTCCAGTCAGACGTATTAATAGGTTCGTGTACACAGCCATACCTAAATGCATCTGCTGCATGAGAACACCAATCGTGTAAAGGTTTATTCTTAAACACTTGGTTTTTCTCATCCCATTGTTTACGATATTGACGTAAAGCATCAATACCTAACTTGCACTTTTCTCGATCAAACCAGCATTTTGGTAAAATATTTCTTACCGATTCAATGCCATGATCTACTTCAAGTTTAGGTGCAACTTCAAAATCAATACCTAACTCTAAAGCAACTTCCAATCTAGATTTACCAGTTCCTAGTTCTCTAGCTTGAATATCATGCGGTGCAATATGCCTACTGTAATAATACCCTTTATTTTCTAAAATGTCAGCATAGTGCATTAGACTTTCACCTGAATTTTCATAGTAATCAATAATATGTATCTCATCTCCAACACGTTGAGCAAACCATATTGCTGTAGAATCTCCTATTCCTAAATCCCACCAAGTCTCAACACCTATATGATCATCATAAGGTACAACAACAATACGTTTTTCATTATCTGCATTGGTCATTAGTTTTCCATAATATGAACCAGATACTGCTGCAGTAAATGAACATTCAAATTCTTGATTATATTGTTCTTCAGTCATTATGGCTTTTGCATGATCTAACTCTTCTTTAGGAATAACATTAGTTTCACTAGATCTATACATAGCACCAAACCAATCTTCATTACCTCTTAATGCATAATCGTATACTTCCCAAAATTGGTTATGACCCATAGGAGTACCAATAAATATTACAAAACCTTTTGTATCTGCTATTGCTGGTCTAATAATCTCAGTCCAAGTTCTGGGAGCCATAATTGCATACTCATCCATTATCACTCCATGAAAACCCATACCTCTTAATGAGTCTGCATGATCTGCACCAAATATCTGTATTCTAGAATCATTCCAAAGATCAACTCTTAATTCTGATTCATTTCTATATCCACCAAGATCCATTAAAGGTTTTGTATAATACTTCAAATAGTCCCAAGCTATTGCCTTACCTTGTCTATAGGTAGGTGCAATATATGCTAACATCTGTCTTTGTTTTTTAGTTGCAGCTAAAATTAATTCATTAATTGCAAGAACAGATTTACCAAAACGTCTATGACATACTAAAACATTAAATCGTTTTAATAATTCATGAACCTTTTTTTGAAGTGGTCTTGGTTTATATGGGATAACTATATTATAAGTTTTATTCTTCCCACTTGAGATTGACTCGGATTGGAGAGGTTTCGATTCTATTTGTTGTTGGTGCTTTTCCATGAATATAAGGTGCTGCCTTTTCTGCAGCATATAATTTTCTTTCTGGTGAAGTTTGTGGATTATTTAACACAGATAATAAATAATCTAAAGGTGATATATTGTATTTAATAGCTAGATCTTGTAAGTCTTTCCAAGCAGATTTAGTCTTGGATCCTTTTGGTCTACCAGCACCTTCTCTTTTACCACCTGCTTCTGACATAATTAAAAATCTTTATCAAATGCTGAATATAAAACTCTATCAGACAAGTCTCTATCTCTTTCCCAACTTTTTTCACCTTTTTGATAGATTCTTTCTGATCTTCCAAGAACATAAGCACCACCTGCTAATGCTCCTAACCCAAGTCCTACTTTAGCAGTTTTACCTGCAATCTGATAAATCTTTCTACCAACACCTAATATTCTTTTACCAAAAGTATTAGGATTAGGTTTAATTTCAGGTTTTGATTTTAATTTAACTATAGTTGTTCCTGGTAAAACCTTACTAGGATTATAAGGAATTAAATCTTTTTTCATTATCTTCCCTTTGCAGCTAATTGTTGAAATCTTTTTTTACCATATTTTTTTCTACCAATATAAGCAGCAAGTGCTTTAGGATTTTTAACTCCTCGTTTTTTTAATGAGGCAGTTAACTGTTTAAATCTTTCCCCAGATCCTAGTTTAGGTTTATTCATTATTT